>Ga0126336_10000396_pt1 | contig 17059 bp, 10 predicted proteins | sample SidCmetagenome_FD_92530 | JGI IMG/M metagenome (GOLD analysis project Ga0126336, IMG submission 92530) | Coral microbial communities from El Islote,Puerto Morelos, Mexico - Siderastrea C C metagenome | ecosystem: Host-associated > Invertebrates > Cnidaria > Coral | place: El Islote,Puerto... | reverse complement strand
ATGTCTTTTTCTTTCACAGAGATATGCAGACATTTGAGGAATCCTTCTCTTATGCTTGTCCAAAGTTCATCTCTCCGGTGCCTCCAAATTTCGATGCCCCGCCGGCCAATTTTAGTAGGGTAAGTATATTGATAGTGTATGTGAAACATAAGGTCGATTTTGTTTTAAACAAAGTTTGGATAGGTCTGAAAAGGACTACGTCACTGGGATTTTGCTCATTTTTTTTTGTCATAACAGTGCTAATAGTATAACTTTTAAATCTTTTTCGTGCACAAAATGCCCATATCACCGCAATAGGAAGAAATCAAGTGAATTTTCTAAGGGAGAGCAAATTATAAATAGTTTTAAGTGATTTTTCTAAGACACAACGATACAATTTGAAAAAGTTGGCCCAACTTCTTCAAGTTGCAAGCCATTTCCATCCAGGCCATCCGCAGCTTAAAACACTTACTGATAGTTTTGATACACTAATATAATTACCTTCAACAAAACTGGAATATTATTTTGTAGCTTTCTATTGACTTTTGGATTTTCAAAGAGTTGCTAAAAATAGCTGACAGAGTCCCTTTAAGAAAGCTATGGTCTAAGCCAATTTTAAGCAGGAACAGCACATTTACCAACGTTTGTTAGACTTCTAGTTTGTATACACTCGATTGAAGAAACTTTGTCATGTGAAAACCATAAACCATAAACCATAGCAGGTGAGATCCAACGGCATTCTGGGAAGTGTTCGTACAATATAACTGCATTTACATAATCAGAGAGTGACTGTTTTCATACAGTACTGGAACAACACGGTATTTCCTAATTTCCGAATAATTCTCCAGCGAAAATGGTTTTAGTTCGTGGACAGATGCAAACTTTCGCAAATTTCGCACTATGTTTCTGTATAGCGCTCAAATTGGCCCTTATTTAGTCAATTTGGCCATTTTCAAAGGCTTGTGTCGCTTCCATTAGCACGTGTGGCTCGTCCAAGTTTTAAAAACACACTTTTGACCCGCCTAGAGGTGTGGTTAATGGAGACGCAGTACGAACCTTAGTTTATTTATTTTTTTCTTTCAGGAGCCATTTAATCTTCAACTCAAAGTTTTCATGAATGAAGTGTCACAACAGTCTCTTATACCAGTCATTAGAAGGTAGGATACGATTTCTCTTGGATATATTTACCAAGCGGAAAATGGCTTACTATTTCCTTTAAAAACTAGTGCATACCGTATTTTCTCGAGTAAAAGCTGGGCCTCGAATAAACGCTGGTTTCAAATAAACGCCGGGTCCACACGGTCAAATTTTAAATAAACGCGCCGGGGTTTATTCGAAGTACCGGTGTTCTAGCGGATTTGGACCCCCCAGAATTACACCCCCCCGGTCCAAATCCGCTAGCGGATCTGCTAGCGGATATGGACCCCCGTGGGTCCACTTTCCACTTTCGCTAGCAAATTTGGATCCCCTTCGGGGATTTGCCTCACCCCCCCCCCCTCTGTGAAAACTTACGCTTCCAAGTAACTTCAACAGAAAATCTGGCTATTTGCATATAAAGCACCGAAATGTCTCTTTCGCTCTTTAGCCTTGCCAGCAAACCATTTCTTATGGGTTTTAAAACACGGTAATTGTAAACAGCAGATTACTGTGCTATCCGTAGAAGCGCGAAAGCTAATTTATTAACAAGCTGCCGCGCTTGAAACCAAAAATAAGATGTATATTCCTCGTTTTAAAGACGTACCGGGAGACTGGAGACCTTCTTCTCAAGACCTTCTTCTCAAAAGAAGAAAATTATTGCCTTATCGAAGGGAGAGGGGGTCCATATCCGCTAGCGGATTATGGACCTGGGGGTCCATATCCGCTACCGAATATGACCCGGGGGTCCAAATCCGCTGTGTCACCTGCGTTTATTTGAAACCGAACATTTGTGCTACTGATTCTCATCGAAAATCACTAAGAGCAATTTAAAGTAGGTTCGTGAACCACTACAGTGTTTCAGTTCAGTTTATTTCGCTCATTCCAACTAAAGGAAGTTGGCGTAATGTACTCTTTACTCTACTGACTCCGCTGGGCACCTATTCTCCCACCTTCCTTTGAATTTTATCCACTACAGACGAGATTGGTGACATTATATTTCTGTTTTACTTATGCTGTGCTATATTATGCTACAATTTTAGTGAACGTAAGGTATTACAGACCAAAAGAACAGGATAAGAAAAATGTTGAAAAATATCGCTTTTTAATAAACGCAGAGTTCAAATAAACGTCGGGTCTACGAAGACTAATTTTAGACTTAAAGATAAACGCCCCCGGCGTTCAGTTAAGAAAATATGGTACATGAGTTCTACAAATACCAGGTGTGGGTGCACAAGTCTTCTCGAGTGCAATCAGCAATATTTCTTGACCTTGAGAGAGCATTATTCACTTTTATTATATAGACGAGACGTAAATTTCATACGAAACTACATCCGGGACTCGAGTGGCGTATTTTGCATATCCTCACTAGTGAGGATATCGATGACGTCAATTTCCGCTCTTACACTGTTACTTGTGCAAAAATGCTCTTGTCTATATAATAAAAAGAAAATTACACGGTGGCTTGAAGATATGAATTTTATTTTCGAGTGGTAGAAAGCAATATTTTACTCGCTGCGCTCGTTCGTAAAATATTGTTTTTACCACTCGAAAATAAAATTCATATCTTCGCGCTGCCGTGTAATATCCTCTATATAGAAGGTATAAAAATCATCTTCTCTTCGACTTGAAATGTAGAATTAAAACTTAAAAGTCTAAGCTTGGTTACCAAGCATGCGCTTTCAGTAAACTTGCCCATGAAACTTAAAAAAACACAATTGTTTGGGCTCACTGACTATAACATCTTTTCTTTCATATCCAGCTACCTAAAGCTGTACACTACAATGCCTATTGCCAAGCTGGCTGCTTTCCTAGATATGGTGAGTAGAAAGAAAAAACTCTGCGGAGGAGAAAGAGCTTAGGAGAAACGAGCGTTCCCCTGTCTTGGGGATTACAAATTGCCCTAGTCGCTGCGAGACTCGGGCAATTTTGTGAAAACTTTGAAAATACGCGTGAAAATGTATCCTTAATTCTAGTCGGCCTCATGCGATTACATATGCTAAAAATCTCATGAATTTTAGACGGAGCTGCCTGCCTGCTGAGGATTTTCTGTTTGACTGCATGACAGACTGACGCTCATCGTCTTTGTGTTTCTTACAGGATGAGAACCAATTCAGGACTCAGCTGCTTTGCTTTAAGGTAAATTTTGAGACCATGGTCAATTGTTTGCAACATTTCACATTTCGAGGAAGTGAAATTGTTGTCAAAATCACTTGGTGAAAGTGTTAATTTAGAAGTACTGATGTGCAAACAAATCTGAGATACCACGCACCACTCTTAAAAGGAAACTGAACGACAAATAACGAGTAATTACTCACATTACGTCCAACACACTTTAAAACTGATGAAAACACAGGGAGAAAAAAAAAAATCTCTAACCCCGGTGGGATTCGGACCCACCACTTTCGGAACAGATCAGCTTCTGTTGCCCTAGCTACTAACCTAACTACCAGCCTAGCTTGGGAGGTGTATAAACATCTTAAAATCTCAGCTGATAAGAGGCTGACCAATTATTTGAACATGGAACTACTCGAGGAAGCTTTCGCCCGAGACCTTCGTATAACAAGTCAACACCTCTGACCGGTCGGCCACGCCGCCTCCCTAAATCACATTTATATTACCGTAGTTTTACTCAGCTTAGAGCTTTTTTTCCTCTTCTCAGCACAAACAGAGAAACCTTGTCTGGACCAAAGGAACTGACGCCCTTGAAGGAGAACTTCAGTCTTCGTCCGAAGTGGACTTTTATATTGATCAGGTAAAGTAATGTGCTTTCTCTCGCGGTCTACAGTGTAGGTCTAAGTACGCTTGTGGTCTTGTTGAGGATCGTACGCAACTACGATGGCAACGCCCGAAATTTTCTCGAAAATAGAAACATTAAAATAGAAAATGAGATTTCTAGTCGCCGAATAAAACTTTCCAGACATCGACGTTTTCGCCGATGTCTTAACGGCCCCTGATAATGTTACGATGGCACCTGTGTGATTCGCTATTATACACTTTCATCTTCACCTTGGTTATGACTTTACGGCAGTCGCTATAAGCGGATGCCTGCTGACGTAATGTTTATCAACAAACCTGTTCAATTCCAAACACCTCACAGAGTTTTAACAAAGAGACCTTCGTCTTAAGTATCCAATCAAGAAATACCAGGTTCGGTAAAAACAAAAACAAAAATCCGTCTATATTCATTTTCTACAACGAACGGAGCAAATTATCTTTCCGATCTGTTTCATTTCAGGACATGATTCACATTGCCGACACCAAAGTTGAACGGCGCTACGGAGATTTCTTCATTCGTCAGATTCACAAGTTTGAGGAGGTAAGAAAAATTTACAAATGAAGGTCAAATGAAAGTGTTCACGATGTGTTGATTCGCACGATTATCCTTTGCGTACGGTGAACATAAATTGCCATAAAAGTACCCGGCTTCGCAATTCTTAGCCACCTTTTGCTACTGTTCCTTTCAGGTGACCAAGAATATCCAGGCAGTGCAGTGAGAAGTTCCCAGTGCCACAGGAACAGCCTACACCGGGTGGCCTGTGGATAGAAACTTACGATGTTAAGGAGAAAGAACAATTACAAGCAACCGTTTAGTCATATAAATCAGCAGGAGCCGTAATCGGGACTCCTGAAACAGACTTTCTCAGCCCCGTAGTGTGCTCGTGATGAAAGGGACACCGTAGCTGTTGCCCAAAAATAGCATCCCGGATCCCGCTTAGTTCTCTGTCTGTTTTAAGGCTGCGCCTTCAACTACACGCTAAACTTTTGCAAGTTCGTTTTGAAGCCCAAGTTTAAAGTTGTCAACAACAGTTGGCAAGCATGTTGGCGAGAAATAGTATTGTTCTTCATACTTGCCAACCTTTTCAACAATTTGTGTTGGCATACTTACATTTGATATTCCCTCTCCGTTGGTAAAAGCACGTTAACGTAGGAGGCTAGTCTGTCAAGTGACACATGCTCTTCACTCTCGTTCATTGGATCAAATCTTGCACACTTTGCTTACGTCATCGCCATTTTTTAGCTTTGGCTGAAAAATCAAACTGGGATTTAAACAACAACAACTTCTTTTGTTTTTGTTGGTTCGTGTTTATAACTCTGCCGTGTAAAAGTAAATCAATGTGAGTTTGCCAACCCAAGTTTGTGAATTTTAGTTTGCCGTTTGTAGGCGTCGCATTATTTAGTAACCTTATGTGAGGCTGCTGTTTGCCTAGACTGCTGGTGTAAGCAGTCGCTCTGTTCTTTCATGGATTTCAGTGAGAAGCAAAACACTAAACACGCGTGATGGAAATCGTCCCTCCGCGCTTTAGCTCTACATCCGTTATTCGGGTCGTCACGCAACGCTTCTTCTGGAATGTTGCGTAACGAGCAGACATTTTTCACACGTGCTCGTGCGTTTTGTTTCTCGCTCGACTATGCCAACAGCTCACTCAACCAAAAATGCTTTACGTACATGAATGCAAAAACAAAAACGTTAAAAGGAAAAGAAATAAAGGTTATCAATGTGGAATCAATGCCACGTGTAGATCATTTGATTCCGTTTACTGTCCATTTACGCAACAGTTTAAGACTGAGTAAGCGATAAACCCCTTGTCCACTTGTGCTTTGTTGCCCGGAATCATACACAAGGAGTACCCCGAAATGGACAAAAAGGTATAGTGTCAGAAATCTAATGAGGAGACTACATCGTCCTTTGCGCGCAAGCTGTGCTGTTTGCTCTCCCCAGGCCCCAGTGGAGGAATAGGGGAGTAACAGTACGTCGAAGCGCATCAGATTGGCCAACACTCCGCCAGTCCGCGCAGCTGACTGTATATTTTTCACATGAGATAAAAATACTATAGGTGCAGTATCGCGGATGATCGAACAGACATTTGTCATCATCACATTGCAAGTCCTGGAATTAAATCCTCAAGGTGGGCGACGAAAGGATACCTCGGAAAGTTTTGGAGGAGGACAATCCAGCGAGAGATGGAAAATAACGGTGTGACCTGAAATGATGCGAAAAAAAGTTGGACCAGCAGAGTCAAATGGAGGGTGGCAGTGGAAACCCTGTGCTACTGAAGAAGCGAAGAGGACTGTGTCCTCGAGGGTCCCGAGAGAACAGGCTAACACAGCCAAGCCGCGAGAACCGTCTTCTTGTGTGGCTTCGCCTCCCATTTCCGACTCGTGCGCGGTCTCCAGGTGGATCAATTTCATATGCGCAACTGACAAAACTTAACTTATGCAATACATAGAGAGGTAGTGTACATATATAGGCCCGAAGTCTTGAAAGCCCTTGAAACTTGTAAGATGCACAATCTCTGAGTTGTTTCCCAACGAAGCTAATCATAAGTGAATCAATTAGAACACTTATTACCCTCGGTAATCACCCCTTATTTGCATTGCTTTCAAAGTTTGTGGCCTCGCTGACATGTAGAGAATGTGCTTGAAAAAGATTTGCAAAGACGAGCTTGTGTTTGGCGTACTAAGACTAACGTACTGCTTGTGAGTTCTAAAAAGCTCTACAAATAATCGTTATGAAAACTTAAAACTTATAAACGTCCTTGCTAGCATATGAGGGTTTGCACAATTGGTGACTTTTCCTTGTCCGATTCTCAGGGTGAGGGATCAAGCACTTTGCGCTGTCAATCAAATTATGGCTTGACTTGTACATAAGCGTTAATCTGGCCTTTTTCCTTCTCAGTTCCAAAGTGTCCCAACCAAGATCTTTCATCATATCCGTACCACTCGCGCATCGGCTGTGACTTTGTGAACGTGCTGCTTTGCATTGGACTCTTTCTAGCGAGATAATGTCCTTCTTGAGATGGGGTTCCACACTGCGCTTGCGTACTCCGACTTAGGTCGCACCGGAGTTGTGTATGCCGGCAGCTTCTCTCTTTATCCTGGCACCAACCTCACGGAGAAGTCCTGACCATACTTAAAGAAACACGATATATCAGCCTGGATTCAACACTCTTCCTTTCACCCTTGCCCCGAAATGAGGAAAGACAAGCGTTATATTTGAAATGCTTCGAGTATGCAACAGGACGCGAGTTTTCTGGGGCCAGATGTGCGGAAACACGTTAATTAAATCCTAACCTTAGGTTTAATCGACTCAAACTGAGGATGTCTTTGAAAACGCAGGATAATTTGTTCAGTTAAACCCCAGTTACTCAGGAATTTCCCGCTTGCTTTCACCTTTTAAATGGCGTATTTTGATCCGTATAATGTCCAAAATCCCGTTGAAAATTGTTGCAGACAACAATCGGTTGCGCCACCATTTTTCACAGGTTCTCCGAAAATCTCAATACAAGCGTCATGGAGGCAAATTGCATTAACCTCCCCTTGTACCAAAGAAAACCACGGTCAAAACTTCAGCCCGCTCCGTCCCCACCCCAATAGGATATATCATTAAGAAACCAATCAATCATCCAGTGACCTTGAACAATCTACATTTGTACTACGACAAAAATTCCGTCGATAATTCTCAAATGAGCCTCACCTCAAAATTTAGACATTTACACATTTAGACAAACGTGTAAATTAAGCTGAGTACATCATAACGCAAATGGTGTGAAAGTTTCTTCGGTTAACGCAACAGTTGTCCTGTTTCTCTGACGTAACTTGCCAAGAAAAACTCATCTCGAATTGTTTTGTTTCCCCAAACATTTAAAATTGTGAAGTCTTGAGAATAACATTAGAATTAATAGCAAGAATCGGAAATGTGGTGATTAAAAAACAACTTTCAACTTGGCTGAATGGTTATTTTGGCATTTCACAGGTAGCTACAATCGCAAGAAAAGGTAATCTGGTTACAGCCGCGTGCCCGGGAGATGTGAGGGCACCCGAAATGTCGTACGGAGAGGGTTCAACTCTTACCACTGATTTTATCAAAATGGCACCGTAACGTATACCTACAGCAAAAATTGCACCTTTTTTACTCAAGAATGAACAAAAAACAATTCGAATTTACGGGCTTTCAGTCTGTCGAAGATTCCAATCTTTCTTTTATTTTTAGGTCCTGATATCTGCCACCCGTCATGGTACTTAGACAGCTATCTCTTTCAGTTTTAGGCGTTTCGGCGATTCTTTCAAATACTAATCCCTGTCTCTTGTATATCGCAAGCGCAAAAAGGCACCGTACCCCTTCAGGGCGGAGCCTCCCGTACAACCCACTATGGGGAGTATCCCCCGGAACAGCTGCCCGCTCACCTCACTAAAAACCGGAGAAGAGCGAGTAGCTGTTAATACGCCAAAGAAAACACTAAGAAAAAAAAAACAGGACAATGGGATTGCAAAGAGTAAACCAAGTCAAAACAGAAAGGAAATACTTAAACCAGGTATATTTCAAGCTATCTCCTGTAAGCGGCTGATATTGGAACTTCTGGCTTGTTTCAAGACATTGCTTTCATTTCCAGAAACCACAATTTTAACACAGTAATGAATTTAAAAAAGCCCGTAAGCACATTTCTTCATGCAGCGCATCGGATTTCGGAAGTTGATTGTCGGATAAGATCCGTTCACGGATCGATCGTTTTTGTCGGTTCTCGGATCTCAGGTGCTTTCAGATCTCGGGTGTCGAAGCGGATGTCGAATGGGTTCTACAAGATTCCGTAAGCTATCAAAGAATGTTCTTTGGCAACCTCAGCCTTTGCTGAGAAGCTGGCAAAGCAGCTCTCTGTTGATCAAACTAAATTTGCACGATCACGCGAGAATTGGTACAGGACACCTATCCGTGTAAAACCAGTGAGACACAAGTATAAGGGCAAGCAGAAAATGTCACTCTTAAATACAAGAAGGTTTTCCATAGATAAAAATGACCTGTTTAAGTGATTAAAACCTATTTAAAGAATGGTTACTATCAACGTATTTTCAATATCGCGAATCGGTTCTTAATGAAAATAAAGTTCCACTTTTCGCAGGTCAAAACGGCTCTGGTTCACCAAAGTGATGAATGATTTATGTCACTGGGAAAATATTTTTCACGCGCTGTGATATTACTGTATTTACAGGCTAACACTAGAGTCCAGTCCAAGTCTTCTTTCGATGATTCCAGAAGCAAAAAAGAAAACGGATTGAGTTTGTGGGTGTGTTCCTATGTCATGATTGAAAACTGAGGAAAAAGAATTTTTTAGTTTGTTCGGCTTTTGTTAATCCAGCGGTCAAATGATTCAATCCAAGTGTGCATGAATAATTTATTATTTGTCTCTCGGACAATCTTTTGCCTTATAACGGATATGAAATAAGGGAATCCCAAAAGAGATCAAATCAAAATAAAAACGTCTCTTTTTCCAAGATTGGCAGTGGCTTATGAGAAAAAGAGGGGAAAGACTTTATTGGAGTGTTAAGCTATTGTTAAGCCAGCGGCCAAATGATTCTGAATCTCAGTATGCATAAACAATTCATCAGTCGTCTCTCAGGCAAAACTTGCCTTTTAGCGATATGACGGTATAACGTAATAAGGCAATAAGGGGTGCCAAAAATCCAAGAGTGAATTAATCAGTTGAAATTAAAATGCCCTAAATTTGTAATTTTAGCTCAAAAAAGCCAGTGGAGCAAGCTCAAACCTAGCCTTTTTCTAGCTTCAACATCCATTTACGGGGTAGTTGTATTACGCAAACAGAGTAAGTGCATTTATTTTAGTCGAACTAAAACAGGCCTTAATTTCGGCCAACGAGCTCTCTTTTTGACAACGACGAAGCACTATACGCCGCTGTACGCGTAGATAGCTCAAACTGACCAATTAAGTGTCATTTCCTGCAACTTTTAACCGCTATCATTTTATGTGTGAGTATAGTATAACTCCGCCGGATGTTACCAACTCCTTTACAACAACGTCCCCGCTTCAGCCCGCCCAAAGTTACTGTGAAATGTATGAAACATAACCCCAATATAACGCGCCCTGGTATAACCAGAAATCCCCGTTAATTCAAACGAACACAATCCAGAAGCCCAAACTACAAATTTGCCCTCGACTGATATAACAAAAAAACGCCATCACGCTACTGAAGTTGAATGCATAACCAATCAGCGGATATGCACACAGACCCTAAAAGGCAAATTTTATTTAATCGTTTAAAACTAGGCTGTAATTGTATGATTAAACCGAACGCTGAGTGGTGAACACAACACTGTTTAATTTTGAGGGAAAATAATTATTAGCCAAACCCCGATAAAACGAAAATTTTTGTAGTTTTCCCACAATTTCGTTATAACGGGGTATCGTTTTTATTAAACGAACCCCAGCCTGTTGTAACGAGCACATTTCAGTCCCAGTCCCTCAAGTGGCACTTCTTCTCAGTTATACCGTCGGGTTCACTGTCATGCGATAAACTCATGGTTTCCGCGGAGTCGGCCAGAGCGCAAAAATCTGATATGAAAGGATTTGTTGTCAGAAAGACAAATCGTTCTGTGTATTTAAAACCAAAAAAATAAATTCCACGAAAATTGGCGCCGCTGACTCAACCAGAACACCAGTACAAACCGATTCCTTTTATATTACAAAGACTTGTGGAATCATCGAAAGACGACTTGGGCTCCAGCTATACTGCTACAGGGTTAGCGTAAATAACATCGCAGCGTGTGAAAAGTGTCTTTAACATAAATCATTTATTGCTTCAGTGACCCAGAGCTGTTTTGACCGACATAGAAATATATTTTCATGAAAATTAATTCAGGCCATTGAAAATACGTTCGTAATGACTTTAAGTAGGGTTTAGTCCCTTAAAAGGAACATTGTTAGCTATGGAGTTGGCAAAACATTCTTAGTAAATAATAGATAAGTAACTTCAGGAATGCATAAAACGAAAATGCAATTAGTGCACAATAACTAGACCTGCAAGAAGTAAAATAATCACGCGAGGGAAAATGAAGCGTGCGAATTAGATAAAGCCATGCAATCTGACGTAATGGAAAAACACAAAAGTCGCCTGATGAATAAAAATAATAATACTTTTCCAATCAAAACTGTTCGTTTCCCTAGTAAGGAGGCAAGTAAATTTCCGAATAAAAAAATCAAAATCGGTGGAGAAAATAACAAAATAAGAATTGAGAGGGTAGTCGATTTTGCTCAAAGGAACACAATCACAGACGGGCACCTGCACAGAATATGAAGGCCACCTAACCAGCCAGCCAACTACCGGCAGAAAATGAAGTCATAGTGGAGTCTCCACGGAAGACAAAAAGAAGTTGTTTATTTCCTATTTTCACTTCATCGCAGACCATCAAGAGGCTAAGACAAAAATCTTCACTGCTATACTTGAGAACCAGTCTTACAACATTCTGGTAAGGTCTCCCTTGTCTTTTCTTATTTCGCTTGTAACGAGGCTTCTAGCAGGCATTTTCTCTTTTTTATTTATGTATTTTATTACTTTTATTTTAAAATACTAAGATTTTTTACCAGAAAGACTAGACAATTAATTAAAACTAATTTACATCAAAAAGACGCCGACAATTTTACACCTTCAGTAGTATGAGTACGAAAAATTATGTAAGTAATTTGTTTCACAGAAATTGTACTTTTTGGCGGCTGTCGTAAAATTGATTGACACCTTTTGTTCCACTGCAGTGCTATTTTTTCTCTGCCTGTGCCAGGCGGGGAACTCAAGTCGGAAGCAAAAATGTACGTTTTGGATAGCAAGAGAACAGAAAAGCTCTTTGAATTTTCGAATTAGGATGAATTTGACTTGATTCTATCTCATCCTGTGGCATTTTCTGTCGCTTTCTTACGTTTTTTGCATTCGTTTTCTTCCAGGGTTGATATAACAAAACAAATAGCCTTTCAAAAAACATTAATTCAAAAAACTAAATATTTGTAAATTAACAACCCTGATGAACTCATTTTAACTGAATTCCAAGCAGCACCAGTGCTACGAACTCTGACAAAATTTTAGACTGCGAGCAGACGCGCGAGTGGAAAGGGAGGAGGGATTGGGGGCTACTCGCGGCAAGTCGCGAGTGCTCCCGGCTACTCGCACTGCCCGCGTTTTTACCGCGGTCAAACGAGAAAAATAAGAAAAGTACTTCAAAGATAAGGGAATTACTTTCACTGCTTAAAGTTTGATACTGTACCAGTACCCTGTAGATCTACTAAAATGTTTCGAACTTTACTAAAAAAGTTCTAAGTGTTTGAAAACGGGAAACGGACTTGTCGGCGCCATTTCTAAGAGTAATTTTGTTCACGTGCAGAACATTTAAATAGCAAAGAAACTCGTTTAATTGAGAGAAATGAAGATTTATTTACACTCACCCACTAATTTATATATCCTTGCTCATGTTTCGACTGCATCGTGAATAAATCTTACGAATTTAAACGAAAAAACTGCCTCAGACGTTTGACCGCGGTGGAACCCGCGTTCCTCTTTTTCCGCCGCTCGCCGCCTCAAGCTTCTCGCCAGCTTCTCGCTAAAATTCAGGGGAAGAAAGAGGCCGCTCGCAGTCCAGACAAATTTACAAAAGCTTGGAGAGCACTTACGGGTTTTTTTCTTATGTTGAATGAAGAAGACTTTCATAACCAGAGTTCAGTCTCTTTCTATGTCTGCGCTCTTAGATAAACGTAGCGAGAAAAATCCTCTAGAACTCAGGGGAAATTAAAATTTTTAAAAACGCGGAGAATAGCAAAAAAGGTAATTTTGTGAGACAGTTTATTATGATTTAAAATGGAAACACAGAAGAAATAAATTCTGAATGAGGCTCATTAAACTAGCTGCGGTCTTTGCCTTATTTTGCTGGTTTGTTTTTTGCCGTTTAGTATTGAATCTTGAGGGTTGAAGCCAACTGAAAAGACTGATCTCAGGTCTCTTCTTACCTTGCGACTACAAGAAGGGAGGTCACCTGCAAAAAATTTAGAGAAAAATTTTTAAATTAGCCAATCAGGCGTCGAGTTCAGAACAATAAAATGGCTACCAATTCTCCCTGGCCAGTTCATATTCTGAAGTCCGTGATGTCTCAGGGGCACCCAACTAGAAAATTGAAGCAAAATACGGATCGTTTCAAGGCTTTTAAAATGGATATTTGTGAAAGCTAAGACACTTTGATCTCTTCGGATGCCTTAGCTGAAAATGTAAGCACAAAATTTTACAGAATCTCATTCGCCGAATTTCCGAGCTTTAAGATGGAACGGTCATATGATGGCAAATAACAGGAACATTACAGTTTATTTGCAGTTGCATCGGCATGGCTAAAGCAAAGTCGCAGACGTTTTTTCGCATGATTTTCCTGGTGCTGTTCGTGGTGTTCACGGTTTCACTTGAAACTGCAGCCAAACAAGACAACTCTATTTCTGGTGGAAACAGCAAGAAAGGTAATAAAATAAGCTTTTCCGTTTTTGCCACCAGTTTAGGATGAAATTCAATGGTGGTATGAAATACAGAGATCGTCAGTTGGAAATCCGCTCTCAAATGGTTTTCGCTGAAGTGTATACTATTTAATCCTTGCAAGCAAAATATAACCATCTAAGTTGTTAAGGGTGCAATTATATTTTCATCGCGATTTATCGTGTTCCTGTAGTATAACACGGCAATCTCAAACTCCAAATTATTTCTGGTTAGCCACAGTGCTTTTTTTTTTTTGTTTTCTCGTTTTTAAACATAATAAGGCATATTTTTGGCCATTTATGAAAAACGTAGGTTTACCGATCGCTGTTCTCTCTTTTTGCAGTGTCTATCATGAGAAAGAAACATGTAACTAAAAACCTACAGGCAAGGTTAAGATTTAACAAGCAAAACTTTGGCAATAATGAAATAAAGTGGCAAAAGGAATAGAATGAACTGGTTAAACAAACGCCGGGCCAGATAAAGCGTACAAATATAGCAACTCCAAGAAAACAGATATCAAACCATACTGTTGCCGTTTTTGTTCTAACTACGCACTAGGTGGGAGTTCCGCAGAATGGCTGCAACCACTTAAAGACAGCGAGGCTTCCAAGAAAGCTTTCAGGGCATCACAAGCGCTTCTTGCAGGAAGGAAGGTGACTGATCCTGGTTTTATTTATGCTATTAAAGCGTTAAGGGAGCCATACGTGAAGATTGGTTTGGCAGTAAACCCCCCTCAACGTATTCGGAATCTTCAGCAGGGAAGCCCTTTTAGACTCCAGATTGCGCAGACATGGAAAGTGGACAACATGAAGGCAGCTGAAGACCTTGCCCACGCCGCCATGGAGAAATATAATCGCGGCCGACACGAGGACAATCCATACGAAACAGAATGGTTCGATCTGCCAGAAGGAGGTCTTGACGAAGTAGACAAGACAGTTTCCCAGGCGATGGCTGGACATGTGGAAAAAACAGAAAAGTTCCCAGCGGAAAAATGAGAAAAATGTTCTGTTGAACATTTTAAATGTTCTGTTGAACATTTTAAATGTTCTGTTGAACATTTTGTTGTTACTATTTATTCTCAAGTACTTGATCACAGCAAATGAATCGCTTATATATTCAACATATCGGCCGTTTAAAATAAAATACATATTACTCTAAACAGTTTGATTCTGTAATAACTGTCAGAATTGCATAGATATGATAAGCAATGTTGTAACAGTAATTATTACATTATTGCAATAAAAACCTATTGTATGACTGTTATCTGCGTCATCTGAAAACTAAACAATTGCCTTTGTCCTGTATACGGGAAGCTTAATAGGGGAAGGGAAGGGGGAGGGCTGGGGGTGGGGGATAAAAGTGCTTACACCTCTCTGGACAGCAAGCAGTCGTCCTTTTTACCCCAGACTCTACGGACAAGCAGCAATGTAGTCAACGGCACCCACGCATCTCGCGGCTGTACACTTTTGTGTTTGCCAGTAATTTCCACATCAGCGATCTTCTTTCCTCTTTCATCGTTTTATTGATTTGTTTGTCTGTTTTTTTTCTGGGACCAATCGAAACTAAATAATTTATCAAGCGAATCGAAAATAGAGTCTGATTGCAGTTATTTCGTGCTGGAAATACCCAAGCGTGGAGGAAATTTCAAGTAGGACCCTCCTCTTCCGCGCCGTTCAAAACAACATTATAAAAACGCCTGATCGCAGGCTACGGTTTTGTTCACAAGGAACTGTTCAATTCCCAAATGGTTCCGGTCCGAAAATCGGTCTGGATATGCCTTCTGCTCACACGGGATCTGCTATCCGTACCGCCTATCCGGTCTGGTTAAGATCCGATTTTTAGACCTGCAAAAAGGGCAGGACCAATGTTGGAACTGTTCTGGTCCCAGATTGGACTGTTACCGTGTGAACACCTAGACCAGTTCATTTTGGTTCCAAACAGCCTTATTTAGGCTTGGGTACTAGATAAATTTATCGCGCTTAGTGTTATGTCTTTGATTTAAAAATTCACCCCGAAAATTCAATTGACCGAACTATTGCCTGCGATAACAAGGCTGCTACTTAACTTGTTATAATTCTAGGTTTAAAGCTTGAAAAGGTTCAAAGCTAAAAGAAGTATGGTTAAAGCTTGTGTCCTTAGTAATCTGCAAGGATGGGGTGATTCAGTATCCGGCCAGTTAAGGCTTTTGACTCCTTTCTTGGTGGATTGAGCCTTCTTCTATCGTCTTTCGCATCATTTTGGCCTTCTGCGGGTAACTAATTCTAGAAACAGCTGCTTTTTTCACGTTGATCCAGTAGTGGACTGGTACCGGACCGGTCCTGGACCGCTCCCGTGTGAACAGATGCTCATTAAAGGAACGCTCCCACCTGAACAGACCTAGTCTGGTCCGGTCCTGGACCAGAACCATTTGGGAGCTGTTCCGTGTGAACAAAGCCTAAATTCCAATTGAATCCACTGTCTGAGTATTTCAAAGCCGCCATGTTGTGACGTCACGCTATTGTTTCACACATTTCCAAAGTGGAAATCATCATCATCATCACATTATTTATTTAAATGCCCTGGACTGATCACTGGCCGGTTAACCTACGTTTGGAAAACCACAGTTAAAGACGATTTCATCCCGGCCAAGATAAGGATTTTAACCTGCTCTCGAACAACTGGACCCTGAAAAATACTGAGCGTTTTTCCGTGTGTGTGGAATGAACTGTTCATCCTCGTCCCCTCGGTCTTTTGGACAAGAAATCCAAGAACGGCAACCTGCGAGCTTGAGGCTTTCGTGCACGATCTCTTAACGCGCCTTCGCATAACGAATTAAGTTCACAACCTTGCGTTCGCAAACTACAAAAAATTGGCAAACATGTGCTTTCACACAAAAAACCTCCAGAAAAACATGAAATTGTTGTTTATAGCTCGGTTCGGCGTTATTTGGTTCCATATCCTTAATAACAAATAAATATCTGACAGTAAACAACTGTGTAGTTTGACACACACCTCATGTGAAAAGAAGAACATGTTGCCCCGAGCCGGAATCGAACCCGCGTCTCCCCGGTTACCAGCCGGGCGTGATAACCACTACACCATCGGAGCAACCACGCTGGCAACGTGGCCGCCTTACGAAGTGAGTAGGATCTTACGAGGGCCATTCCATGAGACGTTTTTCTTTTCGAAGCATACGTGTGTTTCATGGCTTCTAAATCCCTACACGGGATTAGGACAATGCAACAGGATATATTTTCCATGAAACACATGTATGCCTCGAAAAGAAAAACGTCCCATGGAATGGGCCTCGTACTGATCCTACTCACTTCGTAAGGTGGCCACGTTGCCAGCGTGGTTATTCCGATGGTGTAGTGGTCATCACGCCCGACTAGTATCCGGGAAGTTGCGGGTTCGATTCCGGCTAGGTGGGATATGTTTTTCTTTATACATGAGGTGTGTGTCGAAAGTCAAACTACACAGTTGTTTACTGTCAGAAATTTATTTGTATTTGTTCTGTGACTTTCCTGGCTTCGAAAATATATCCTGTTATATTTCCTTAATTCTATTTGGCTTTCTCATCCTTACCTTGGGCCTTGGGTGGCAGAGGCCGATAATAGCGGCTATTATATATATATATATATATATATATATATATATATATATATATTTCTTTTTTT
>Ga0126336_10000395_pt1 | contig 17060 bp, 6 predicted proteins | sample SidCmetagenome_FD_92530 | JGI IMG/M metagenome (GOLD analysis project Ga0126336, IMG submission 92530) | Coral microbial communities from El Islote,Puerto Morelos, Mexico - Siderastrea C C metagenome | ecosystem: Host-associated > Invertebrates > Cnidaria > Coral | place: El Islote,Puerto... | reverse complement strand
CCTCCCGCCGGGATCCTGCCGAGATTTTGGCCACCGAGAATCCCATCTCCCACCAAGAATCCTGGCAAGACTCCCGCCGGAATCCCGCCGAGATTTTGGCCGCCAGGATCCCGCTTCCCGCCAAGAATCCCGGCAAGATTCCCGCCGGGATCCCGCCGAGATTTTGGCCGCTGGGACTCCCGTCTCCCGCCAAGAATCCCGGCAAGATTCCCGCCGGGATCCCGCCAAGATTTTGGCCGCCGGGAATCCCGCCTCCCGCCAAGAATCCCGGCAAGATTCCCGCTGGGATCCTGCCGAGATTTTGGCCGCCGGGAATCCCGCCTCCCGCCAAGAATCCCGGTAAGAATCCTGGCGGGAACCGGGAATCCCGGCGGCCAAAATCTCGGCGGGATCCCGGCGGGAATCTTTCCGGGATCTTGCCAAGATCCCGCCAAGATCCCGGTGCCATTTTTACCAGGGTACACTGTTGTTTGTGCAAAAACACTCTTGTCCATAAATTACACGGTGGCTTGAAGATATGAATTTTATTTTCTCGTGGAAAACAAAACATTTTTCAAATACTTGCTGCACTTGTTCATAAAATATGTTTTCACCACTCGAAAATAAAATTCATATCTTCGCACCACCACATAATGTCCTCTATGTAAAACAACTTGATCACTTACTTGAGTCTGCCGTCCTCAGCAGCAGCTCCTCCTTTGATAATTCTTGTGATGTATATTCCAAAGTCGTTATCAATGTGAGGATTGTCTGTTCCTCCACCGATACTGAAGCCTAGTCCAGTGGTGCCCTGAAAAAAAAAATTGAGCAAATAGTTTCCAGTTTGCCATGAGCACAAGACTATGGGATCTTAACCCTTCAAGCCCCAACAGTGACAAGCATCTACTTTCTCCTTACAGTATCACTACTTGATCAAACACACAGGTCATGAGAACAAAAGAAATGATCACTAAAGAAAAAATGTCTTGATTTTAAGGAAATTCTACCAACTAGTGTTATAATAAATATATGGAGAACAGTGAGGAGAATTTGCTTGCTGATGTTGGGGCTTAAAGAGTTACAAAAAAAAGGAATGTAGAAGGGACCTATACAATTCTAACTTAGGATTATGATAAAATCCTACCGAAGATCCTACAGGATCGTATAGGATTGTAAAGGATCCTCTACACCAGGACTAACCATTATGCTGCTGCACATATATCAGTTTAATCACCAAGAAATCTAGGTCACTTATAATGATAGCTTTGTATGTGACTTACATACTGCAATACAGTATCCTTAAATGGGCTTTGCTACCTGTTTTAGTACTTTAAAAGCTATAACACATATTGGAATCAAAGGGAACCCAAAACTGCTCTAACCACTAAGCTACAGAAAGACAGCTGGGTCATTTAATAAGCAGGTAACTTAACTCTTACCCTTTCTAAGATGATGTTTACATATTGGTATTCTGCAGAATCAACTGCACCATTTTCCTGTCAATGAAAAAATATGAACTCAATGGGTAATTAAATCTCCCCACAACAAAAAAAAGTAAAAAACAAGGAGAATTTGTCAACAAGAAAATGGAAGAAATCCCAAAGTGTGACCAGACAAATGAAAGATATTGTGCAGCTCCAGCCTAGTCCCTAGGCGCTCTCTCTTGACAGCCAATAGTCTGCATGAAGTCTGGGAAAGGGTGGGCGAGAGAGCACCTAGCAAATATTGCCAAAATCTGTACCCCTCATTTTAGTGCAATAAAACGCCTGGTTAGATTTTCCTAGTTTCATTGCCTAATATTTTGCAAAAGTTGCTCACTGATGGGATAGAATCCAATCATGGAAGTGTCTACCAACGACAGTAAGTTCTAACTTTGTGGAATAATTTTTTTAGTTGTGTTATTTTGCTCGTTGTCGCTTTCTGTTTGAATTTCTTTCCTGCACACACTTCATTCAAATTTGCAATGCAGATTTTCATCACAAGGTTATAATTTTTGTAGACCCATAGTGGGAGTCCGAGTGCGATGTGAAGCTACCCATCCTTTGTGTAGCGACGTGAAACGGTATTATCTCATGATCGATTGTAATACACGATCTCTTAAATATTTCAGTGTTGTTTAGTGGATCTGGCAATATTTGCTAGGCATTCTCAGCATGTCTCTCTCAGTGACGTCACGGCTCGTGGTCCAGGTTTGACCGAGCCAAGAACACCTAAGGACTGGGCTGGTGCAACTCTTTCTTGTGGTGCTGTTTATCATGATGTATAAGTTGCTTCCAGTTAGTAAGTATGGATAACATCCTGACAAGATAAAGTTCATGTAGCAGTTTTGCTACAAGGACACTTTTCGGAAAAAAGTCATTTGTCAATGGCTGTCAGGGGAAGAGTAAAAACCACAGCACACTAAGGTGGTCCTGGAGGCTGGAGAGAGCCCTTCCAAATTGGTTGATTTTCAAGCAGCTTTAAGTTTGTCATAAAATGAGTTTGTTTCCAAACTTTCAGTTCAAGGGTAGTTGCAAGATATAAACAACTCTAAAGTTACTTGAACCAATAAAATAACAAACTACTTTTTTATCTTCCCTACTTCATTTCTCTTGGAAAGATAAACACTTTTTGCTTATAAATGCACAACGGACAAAGAATGTAGACATATCACATAAGATTCAAACTTTTGAACGATTTCTGATGCTTATGCTAATGATGCTAATGGTTGAAAAAAACAAAGAACTGTAGACAAGGAAATAATTTACAAAAAAGCTTTGGAATCAAGAAAAACTGGATTTTCAAGCTCTACATCATTAAATGATGACCTTGGCAATTCATTGAACAGTAAAAAATGAACATGCAAATATTGCACTACTATCTTTGCGATTTTTTATTGATATGCCTGAAAGGAAAGAAAGATATAAGTGCAAATAATCACTAGTGTCTTTCTTTCATATCAATAAAAAAAATCTTACACTATAAGTATCTTTTTTGTAAAAACAAACAGGGTTTGCTATCTTAAGTACCTCCCTAGATGACAGCTGTATACAGAGGACAAAATTTGCATGGTCAAATTAATTGACAAAAAAAATATCATACAACCAACCACACACACTGTTTCAAGTAAAGCAGAGTTGCTGAAAAAATCAAGATATACAATGATATTTCAATTCATCTAACAGTATTTCATAGATCAGTGTAATTCAAATTTCTTTAGAACATAAATAAACATAAGTCTACTTAGCCTTATAAAAATTCAGAACAGAACTGTGGTTTTGATTTACATTACATAATTAAACACACTCCCTTGTTGCCTGATTATAAGCTATTCAGTTGTTAAGAGCAGAAGCAAACAGACAAGAGAGTGTTTATCACTATTTCATAAAAAGATCACTGCAGTAAAAATATGCCATTTTTCAAGCTTCCAGAATGGAAAACAATGAAAACACAGAGCACCACAGCAAAGTCATGATTAATAGCTTTCACTTGAACGGTCACACTCTAGAATTTATCCTTAGACTTGAATTTTAGCCCCTCCTGCACCACATTTTATCATATGAGATTTGACTCTAGTTAAGGGAAGTTTTAGCTTTTCAAATCACTCAACTTTTGCCCAGAATTTCAATGTATAATTATCACGAAACTCCTTCACTCTGATAACGGATTGTTTTAATAACCACAAGCTCTCTTATCTCAGTGTGATTAAACAATGCTACACCATTATTCATAAAACATTGAAAAATGTTTTTCTACGTTTTTGACTTGACTTACCACAACTCCGTCAACGTGTGTTGTTTCTGTGGTTGTTTTGCTCTGTAAGAAAGTACAATAGCAAACAAAACACAGCAAGTTTAGAAAGAAAGCAAATAACTTTAGAACAACATGACACAGCACAGTGAATTCATGCTAATAAAATATAAATACCCAGCCAAAATTAGTGCATGATTTCAACAAATTCTTCATTCTGGACTCTAAACTATATACTTATGAATTTTTTTTGCTGGCATTTTCAAACTGATCAAGAAAGTCACAAGATGTTTTCAAGTGCAATTCGATCACATGCCAGCCTTTAAGCTTCACTAAATATCATGAACTATGCATGATAATAAGCCAATTATGTCAAAATGTTATGCAACCAAGACGAACCACCCATTGATATAATTACTAGAAAGGATTAATAATTCAGGCCTTGGTGAACAAATTAAGAAATAAAACTCAAAGTGAAAAAGATTATTTTATTCTATGACATATACATTCTCTGAAGTGAAAAAATTTCTGACACGAGAATAGAATGAGGTATAACCACAGAAACTTCCTTGTTAGACAAAATTCCATTCCTCATTGAATAACAATGGAACAGAAAAACAATTTTGATACAAGACATAATGGTCTTGACAATAAAACAAGCTTAGCTATTTTTTGGCCCCACTTGAGCGAGTGAAATTCTGTAAAGCCAACATCTAAATTCCCAATACATATATCAGTGTGCTGTCAACTTGACTAGTAATGAGATTAAACAAATCCATCTTAGGCAGGGGGTTCCAGGCTGATGCATCACAAAATTGTCTGAATAAAATCAGCTTAAGTTTAACCCATTTTAGAAGAATCTGTTTGTGAAGCATCTAGAAGTAAATCTGTTATTCAAGTGTCTGGAAAATAATTGTCAGCTATTTAATTCTATGACACAGCTTCTGTTAGGTGTGATAAACTTTAGAACTAATAAAAAATTTTTTAGCGTGAATTTAACCTTTTACAGTCTTTTCTAAATTATTTTGGCCGCTAAAGTCATGGTTTACAACCAATCCCAGACTTTCTTTGAAATAAGTTGAAAATCATATTGTTTTCATGCACTATTGGTCTCATTCTGGAGTTTAAAAGAAAATAATCACACATGGATCTTAATGTTTTTGACCACAACATGGTCAACAACACCTGTGATGAATAAATTTAAGGTTACTCCGGACCTTCGCGGGTGTCCTCCCGTGCCCTCCGGGAAAAAAATCGCATGTGTGCCATTTTAAAGGAAAGCACAGCAAACTATATGTCGTTGGAAAGCTTAATAAATGTAGATTTCAGAAGAAAATATGAATTGCCAGTTTGTTTTAATTCCACAAACGAAAATTGCAAAAATGACCGCGAAAATGACCGGCAAACACATGAATTAATAGGGTACCAAAACTCGGCAGATTTCTGCGAAATTTGGCCTGAACATTCCTTAGATGTTGTGAAACAAAAGTGTGTCAGGGATTTTTGAAATTTACAATATTTCACCTGTGGCGATCTTCAATGCAATGCCCACCACGCATTCTTTGCTACTCAAACTTGACAAATTAAATTAAAACAGAACCAGTCACAATATCGAAAAATGCTGACATACTTTTGATGATTGATCCTTAGCGATTAACACTGTACAGTTATTTTGCCGATGCGCTTGGATTTGATACCCTATTCTAGACATGGTCATTTTCGTGGTTGTTAGCGATTTTTGCGATTTCTTTTTTCCGAAATCTACATTTATTAAGCTTTCCAATTATGTATGGTTTGCCGTGTTTTCCTTTAAAATGGCGCGCAAACAAATTGTTTCCCCGAGGACACCCGCGAAGGTCCGGAGTAACCTTAACCCAGTGACCTTTTGGGTTCTCAGATAATACCTTTCCAGTGACTAGCACAAGGCAAACTGGTTTTTATTTTTTCAGAAAAGGAATTTCTGAGGGCATCTAAAGCGACTAAGTTGAAATTCATTCATTACCTCTTGTAGTCATTGGATAATTATTTTTTGCACGCAGAGTGAAATTAAATTCAAAAGTTGTCTGGATTAATATTAGCATACTGTCCAATGCTCCACTCCCCTCCCCCACAAAATATCAGCCAAATCATAGTGCAAAATTTGTTTGATCCCCACCCCCCCAAAAAAATACAAAATGTTTGATCCCCACCCCCCAAAAAAATACAATACTGACAACAGCAACAGATCAACATCTAATTTCTTCTTTTAACCCATTAATCCCTGATATCATTGTGGATATTCCCCTCTGTGTTCTCCATATATTTTTTTATTATACTAGATGGGAGAATTTGATCAAACATCAACACATTTTATCTTTAGTTTGGTGATCACTTCCTATAAATAGTCCTATGATTAAGTGAAGTCCAGTTTGGTCTGCAATCACACAAGCAACTAACAGAATTAGACAACCCTGTAACAGAAGTCCAGTTTAATCTTTAGTATGATTACAGACCTAACCATAACTAAAACAAAATTCTCAAATCTGATTGGCTATCGCCAGTCACGATTTGAGCATTAAAAGGACAGCATAATTGGACAGTGTACACGTCATGCCTAAGTAACTGGACAGTACATGTCAGAGCGCGTGCTCTAATGCATCAGTTACACTTGAATAAGTTTTTTTTTACGTATCTCGCAAATAAAACTGTTGTCTATTCCTTCTCCTGTACGTTTTCTCCTTTTACTTTCTCGAATTTTGTTATAGATATGATTAATTGGCAACAGGACTTGGTGTTGTCCAATTTGGCCTGTAATCATACCCGTGATTAAACAAATTTTATTAATCACTTGTATGATTATAGACCGAATTGGTCGCCGCTCAGTCCAATTACCATTATTTATAGGATGACACCAAATTCTGATACCATTAGTTTTAATCATAACTACATGTATAGCAAAGCTCGGAGAAAGAAACAGCCTTAGGTCAAACCTAGTGTTGGGAATCGGTTATGATTTCATAATCGATCACCAGTAATAATCAGATTGCCCCAATTGTTCCATCGTTGATTATAATCGGATAAATACTCTTTAATAATGCACAGCCTACAAACCACTTTCGATATGTCTAAGTTGTCCTTGGTTTCAGGACTGTCCTTAGCTTAGTAACATCTGAAATAATCCCAGTTTTGACCACACTTTTCACCCAGGATAGCTGTGGATTTCCTGGTGCACAGCCACCATGTTGAAATCAACATAGGCAACATGTAAACAGGGCATCACTGAGAGAGGACACTGGGAACAAGCTTGCAATGAGGATCAGCTTTGCCTTCGTTCTGTCATGCTGTGAGCTGCGTTGGTTCTTTGACCTGTTTTGCTTTCACTCCTTATAACGATTGATGTCCCCTAGTAAATTTGGTTTTGTTGCAATTTGTAAGACTATCTGAAATTGATTTACTTTAGTTTGAATGGAAAAAACAAAACTAACCAGACTGCACTAGCTTGTATGGTCAATGCATGAAATTCCAACAAGTCATTCTGCTCCAAAAAGTACAAAAACAGACCAGGTATTAAAGGCAAGTCCAGTGGATAGAATTTGCCGTATTCCACTCCAAAGAAAACAGACAAGACACACCAGGATGTTTAACATGTAGTTTGTTATACTCGCATTTCTTGCATTAATTTATCCATTTTTTGCAACAATCGATTATGCGAGAAGCGCAATCGAACGTCGTGTCATCAGGAGTTTTCAATTAACTATAATCCGACAACGATCGCTACAGCACTAGGCAAACTGTTTGGTGAACGAGAAAAAAAAACAGATTCTTTTAAACTCAAAGACATATGAAAACAGGGACCCACTCAAGTACATGTGTCCTATTACTGAGGCATGAAGAGTACATGGTCCTATTGATGCTCAAATCAGGGCTGCTAATAGCTCATCAAATTTGAGAATTTTGTTTAAGTGATTCAACTCTTGAGTTAAACTAAAAAATTAATCAATGAATCAAATGATCAGTGCCTTTGCTCAGACCATAATAAAATAGAAGTCATATTAGGAGAGTGGTCGTAGGGCACGGTTCCACTGCAAATGTTACTAACCTGGAAACTTTCTTGTTGAACACTTTGAACAATACTTGACGTTATCATGGGCGATGGTACTGTTTCTCCATTTACTCCACCCTGGAAAGCAAGAAAAATTCATACACTTGTCAATGGGTGCTTTCTTCCCTTTGTAAGGAATTTTTGGTGATAATCAAGAATACTGTAAGTACAAGCATAATGGCAAGCACAAGAAAAGGAAATCTTTTGATTTTTCTTTTGCTTGCACTTATGTTTCTATCACTGCCTTGCTTGAGTAAACCACAATACCACAAACACAAGCATGAGACAGAGTTCAAGCATGAGACAGAAAACAGTGTCAACTAATTTAGACTTGCATCAAGAACAGACAGTCACTGTTTAACCCCCAGGATCATTACACAAATTCTCCTTACTGGTCTCCATGTATTTTCATTTTTGTTGAATACTAGTTGGGAGAACTTGTTTAAACATCAAGACAGTTCATCTTCAGTGATCAATTCCTTAATTGTCATTACCTGTATGTGTTTTAATGCACTGATATGATGAGAAATTTGATGCTGATCACTACTGCGGCTTAAAGGGTTAAAAGCACTATGCCACCTTGCACTACAGTTTACATTATGTATCAATTGTATGAACATCCAAACTTAACACTTGAGCTTGCCTTGTATATGTAAACCAGCCTTTAACCCTTTAAATGTGGCTAAATGTAATTTAGGCTAAGTTAAACTTGATAAAATGCTGGTCAGCGGTCCCCCACATGGTGGGCTTGCGGGGTGGCCGGGGGGGTTGTCGCAGGGGCCTTTTGTGTTTTACAGTTTGGCCTTTGAGGTCAATTCATTTCACGTGCTCGTCACTTGTCGACGGTTCTCTGTGCTTTCACTCCCTGCCCTTTCCACCCTTTTTTTTCCTGATATGGTAAGTACGTGGTAAATATCGTTGTTCCACTGTTCTCAGTGTGACGGTGCCTGGTGGTTGCCACTCACAGGGTTGTCATGGTTACCCAAGGTGCTCGGCTCAATTGCTTTGGGCTCCACCATTCTCTCAGGCACCTTCCCCAAGCTCATCTATTGTTGATGAGTTTAAGCCCTAATACCAACATGCATATTCTCCTTACTGGCTTACATATATTTCTTATGGTACAAGTTTGGAGAATCTCCTTAAACATCAAGACAATTTATCATTTTATCTTTGGTGATCATTCCTTTATTCTCTTGTAAACGATGTGAGGTACTGCGTAGCACGTGCGTAATGAAAGTAGAAATTCTTAAAGTGTATGTGAGAGCGAGCAAACGCCGTATTGAATTTCTCCCTGCCACATGGCCTTAAAAAGGAAATTAGGGATTAATACTGAGGAACAAAGAAAAATCTTTGACCCTGGCAGGATTTGAACCCACAACCTCGGATCACTATCACTTTAACCAACTGAGCTACGAGGCCAAGCTGGGAGCAAGTCGTGGCAATGGAAATGCGTGTATTTTTTACAATATACTGAAATTTATAATGGAACATACCTGCAGGATGGAGGCTAAAAAGGTGACTTAACTACTTAATTACCCCACCCCCTTAAAAAAAATAACACCTTAAACACATTACCTCCTCCCACCCAGAAAAAAAAATCCAGCTGGGAAAAACTCTTTAGTTTGATTTCCAACTAGAATAATAATCATCAGTTACCATTATAACACTTTTCAATTAACTGATAACAGTCAGATAAAAGTAATGTCCTACATTGAGTATCTATTCACACCACAATAAACAATTAAACCTGGTTACTGTGGATGCAGATTCTAGAAGTAACGTATTGAGAACCAAAGTTTAATTCACCCTTTCACTCCCAACAGTGCCTAAAATGAAAATTTAAAACTAATCCCAAATTTCATTTTGTAAAATACTTAAATATAAACAGTACCATGTGAAAGTACTGCTACCAAGGTTTCATTTGAATGGTAACACTATAGGATTTCGTCCACAGACTCAGAAGTTAGAACCACCTTAATGTGACCATAACTGACTCTGGGAGTGAAAGGGTCAATGAGAAGATATACGCCCACTTTGAAAGACACAATTTGTGGACAGTGACATCTCTACGACTCAGCCTGAACCAGTTGTACGGAATAATTGTTTTTCACGCCTGCACAAAAAAGGTATCGGGTGCATGTGTGAACACAAACTCAGACTAATAGAGCCAGACAAAAAATTGGCTATGATTCACAATGAAAATGCTTGCCTCAGATTGAATTCTGCCAAAATTCACAGAGATTTTAAAAACTGTAGAAGCTTGCACAATATATTCCAGACAGAACCTTTACTTTCTACACATATATTCTTACTGTCTGGAAAAAAAATGATCATTAATTTCTCAGACAGCTGAAATCTTGTTGATCTCAAAACTCAACACAAAATATGAGGCACCTGTTCCAGCATTTCAATATCTTAAGTTTACATTTTGAATACTTTGGAGTTTGGACATAACTTCTTTTTATTTGTATCGCTTTTGAGAAATAAAAAATCACACCAAAATGTATTGGTGTTGGGAACTGTATGTTTTGGCTTGTAAGAAAAATATTTAGCAATTATGTATCAACAGAAATTTGCATAAACATTTTTCTTTTTGCCTCTGATGTCTGGAATATAAAAATACAAAGAACAGATTTATAGAAAGGAAGAGACAGAATTTACAATACTGAATACACAAGATCCAAAGCAAAAAATTAAAATGATACAAAATGAAGGATTTGTGTATAAAAATTTCACCGGCAAATGACTCAATTACCACGTTGGTAAATCTGTGGGAATGACAGTAGCACTGCCCAGGGTCATGATAAAATTAACTCTTGATGAAGAGATTGCATGCAACTGTGTTATACAAACAAGAGGTAATTCTAATATCCACTATAACTATAAAGCGACAATGTCTATTCTTCAACACATGACCAATATTTCCGATCTCGAAAACACGCAAAGCTGATCAAACGTTTCTGAAAATACACCTTGCAGTCATGCTTTAAGTGATGACAACAAAATGCCAAAATGGTTCGTTAACTTGGTACAACTCATTACGAAATAAACTTCAAAATGTCAATGATAGCTACTCCGAAATTTCACCCTGCTTATTTTTTCTCTCAGGAAATATTATCACCAAAATAAGTAGCTTTCATGTGTGCATTCGGTCATACCTTGTCGAAATCTGCGTAGCTTGGTGGTTCTCCAACCGGTGAATTACTCTCCCATCTCTGTACGGCTTCTTCGGTTTCCTCAGCTTTTTGATCAGGTGTTTTCGAATCGTCCAACAATGTGGTTTCGTAGAACTCTTGTATATCTGAATTTTAATAACAGCATAAAATCATTACGCTTGACAACAAAACAGCGAGGGGCATTCAAAAATATTGCAAAAGCGAACTTCTAATATTTCTTCGACAAGTTCTCGTCTGCTTTCACAAGATCATTCAACGATGCGAGATTGTCACGGTAACTACAATTGAAAATCAACTCTAAATCTAAGCCTTAAAATTATCATTCTTGGGAACAAATTAATAAATACTTTTCACTAAATATAACGCCACGAAATGCAAACATCAAACCAAGCTCACCTAAAAGTGCCAAGAAAAGATGACTCTGAAATATCCGAATTACTCTTTCTATGGCGGTACGTAGGGCTCTGTCTTGCGGCTTGTTTAACTTTTCATAGTAGCTTTCCAGCAGCTCGAGAGCTTTATTGGCATCTACAGGAATTACATTTGAATTTCATTAGAGCTTTCACAACGAAGCAGTTATTTTGAGTTGATATGATCACAGCCTGCAAAATCCACATGAAACAAGGCACGGATCGAACACCTACCTTCCTTGCGAACAGGCATGGTTCGCCGTTTGCCTCCAGCCAAATTCGAACAACAAAAAACAGAAAGTAAAACGAAAAGCTAGTTTTCAATGTCCCGGGGCAAACAGACTAAAAAATTCCCCCGTACACGTCCTAAAGGAAGGGTAAATGAAGTTCAAACCGTCTAACCAACATTCGATAGAATCAACATGAACGCCTTTTTGCGTGCCAGCGGCCGCTGAGTGAGTCACGTGCCCGTAATTGACCAATTGCGTGTGAGACAAAGGAATGGGTTGCCTCTTGAAATCAATGCTCGTCATTGGTCGCAAGCCGCGGAACTCACGCAGTAAGTAAATGATCATAAAATAATAGAAATTTATTATTTATTTAATTTTTTATTTTCTGGTTGCGAACCATGACGGATCGATATTACTTTTCAGAAACCTTCAAGATTTTTTATTCGATTAAGAAAAGGGTTGAAAAATTTTCATTTCAAATTCTTTTGTGATGGAAACGATGCTTACGAAGGTCAAGCAATTCGAGAGTTCGCGTGAACTATTCCTTAACTTTAGGTAGATTAGTAGGTTAAGATTAAGGGAAATATGGCTTTTTTCGTGACTTCAACGGGTATTACTGTGAATCAATATTCCACACAATCCCGTTAGTAAACACGCTAATAAGATTAATTGATTAAAACCTGAATAAAGTTTCAAGGTTCGAAAAGGAGAGTCTTTGGAGACCATTTTTACCGTGGACGCAAGAGCCCGAATCCTATGGACGCCCTGGAGCCCACTTTTTCAGTGTTGGAACCCTGCCGTTGAGCTTTTCGGAAACGCGATTTCGGAAGCGCACCACGGGAACCGGAAGTGAGCAGCGACGGAGTTTTGAGAAAGTCTAGCTTTGAGTTACTATGTCGATTTATTTGATTGAACCCAAACTCCAGTTTTACGCCAGATGTACATTACGTACAATGCATCACTGTTTGTCCTCTGCGGATTACAGAGGTATTAGATAATCACGGTTTACACTTGTATGGCGTCAACTTAAAGTGAATCATTTCCTGTTGGATTCCTCTAAATTCTGTGTCCTTTTTTACTTTGACTCCTTTAAAAAAGTTTCTTAACAAAGAAACAACAAACGCCTTCAAATAATAGAATAAAAAACCTTTGATAACCTTTAATCCCAGATTAGCCTCCTGCATCAGTCAATTCCAACTGCGCCCATGCCCCCTCCCCCGGGCTAACCCCCGGGCGTTAGCACTTTTTTTCTCTTGAATGGCAAATTCCCGGGGGGTGGGGACACTTTAGCTGCCAAATGCCCCGCGGTGGGGACTAAGGAAGAGGGCAAATGCCCCGCCCCCCTGATCGTACGTCCCCAATCAACACTGCAGCAGTTTTCATTCATTGCACAATAATGCCACTTTCAGCATTTTTTATGTGTTATTTTTTATTTCTGTAGGCCTGCCTCTCAGTCTTCTATTGTTTACAATGGAACTATCCGATGTTTAACATAATAATAAAGTTAGTATAAATGCCAAGCGATGATATTTTAATACTTCAAAGACAAGTATTTTTTATTAAACAGTTCGCCAGTAAACAAAAATCTTGACATTACAAAAGTCTGTTGTAACGTCATCTGTTTTGAATACTTTAATAATACGCAAAAGTATAAAACGACGATCGATCCCTATACATATGTTTAGAATTCAATAATTGATCGTAATAGTTTAAGAATCATCGCAACCATATTTTGCTTAAATCCTTGTTCAAAGAAGCATGCGTACGTCGACTCACGTTGATCCTTCCCGATCTCGCTATATAAAGTCATAGTTGTGCCTTGATAACAATGAAGAAATGCATAAAAACGAGAAAACCTCCACAAGTTTGTCCAGTCCTTAACTGACGATCCAATCTGCGACGAACTGCTGGTCCTTTGCAATAAAATCCTCCATGTTTGGATTTCGAGTCGGAAACCACGTGTGTGCCAAAAGCCCTGGGGTAAGGTAAATGCCCTCTCAGTCTCTCTCAGCACGTTTCTGAGATACAAGAGAAAAACAACCAAAAATTGCAACCAAACAACTGACTTATTCAACCAATTCAAACCAATCAGCCAAGCAATTGAAACCAAACAAAAAAGCTGCAACTAACCAACCACAACCAACAAACCACTTGCATGCAACCGAATGTAAGCAACCAATCAACCGCAACCAACCAACAAACCAATTGTAAGTCGGCAACCAACCAACTGCAACCGACAAACTGCAATAAACTAAAAGACTGCAACTACTTCCCCCCACCCCCCTCACAAATACAACCAACTAAAGGCAACCAAACCACTAACCGACCAGCAGCAACCGACCAACCGTTCTCAACTATCTGGTTTCAACCAACAACCAAATTGCAAACAATCAGCCAATTGCAACTGACCAACAACAACCTACCAACCAACATCAACCAAACCGCCAATTGCGATCAACAAAGCAACTGCGGCCGACCAAATTTAACCAAACCAACCAATTGCATCAAATCGAAGAAACTGCAACCAACCAAATGCAACCAAATGCCCAATTGCAACCAAGCAGGTGCAACCAACCAACGAGTTCCCACTAACAGACCAACTGCAACTAACTAACTATTTGCAAGCAATAAAGGAACTACAACCGGCCAACTGCAACGAACAAATCGTTTTCAAATCAACCAACCGCAGCCAAAATATGCAACCAACCAACCAACTGCGAACAAAGAAACAACTGCAACCGGTTAACCTCCAAAACCTACCCAATTGCCGAATTGCAATCAACCAACCAACTTCAAGCAAAAAAATCAAAGAAAACTTACTAACTGCAACTAATCAACATATTGCAACCATCGAACCGTTTGCAACCGACCAACTGCAACCAATTTGAAAAGCCAGTAAAACCAACGATCCGGAAACCATGCAACCAAGTAATTGCAACCAAGCACACGTCACTGCAACCACCCGCACGTCACTGCAACTAACCAGACGGCACTGCAATCACCCACACTTCACTGCAACGAACCACACGGTACGTCTACCATCCATATACCACTTCAACCAACTACATGTCACTCAACCCAACCACACGTCACTAACACCAATTCAACCAAGCGTCACTGCAACCAAGCACACGTTACTGCCACCAGCTACTTGACACTGCAACCAGGCACACCTCACTGCAACCAACCACACGTCCGAACAACCCATCACTCGTCACTGCAACCAAAAACACGTCACTGCAACCGACAACACGTCACTGCAGCCAACAACACGCAACTGCAACAAACAACACGTCAACGCAACCGACCACAACCTCTGCAACCCACCACACGTCACTGCAACAAGCCAGACGCCACTGCAACCAATCACACGTCACTGTAACCAACAACACGCAACTGCAACAAACAACACGTCAATGCAACCAACCACAACCTCTATCTACAACCGACCACATGTCACTTCAACAAGCCAGACGCCACTGCAACCAACCACACGTCACTGCCAACCAACAACACGTCACTGAATCCAAGCTCCCATCAATGCAACCAACCGCAGGTTACTGCAGCCAATTGCAATTCACTCCAACCAACAACACGCCACTGCAACCAATTACACGTCACTGTTACCAAACACACTTCACTGCAACGAACCAGATCTCACTGCAAAAACCAAGGGTGACCAAAACCAACCACTCGCCTTTGTGACCAGCCACACGTCACTGCAAGCCTCCCAACCTTGCTTGTACTATCCATACGCCACTGCAACCAGCCACACGCCACTTCCACAAGCCAAATGTTACTGAAACCAACTAATAGGTAACTCCAATTCGATTACATACTAAACATCGCTGCAACTGAGCACACGTCACTACTACCAACCACACGTCAACGCAACCAACCACTCTTCACTGCAACCAACCTCAAGCCACTGCAACCAACCTTACACTTTCCCGCAACTAAGTACACCTCACTGCAACCGACCAGTACAACCAACAAGTCACAGCAACCAACCACTCATCACTGCAACGAGCAAAAGTCACTGCAACCAACCACACGTCAGAGCAAACAAGCACAGGTCTCTGCAACCAACCACACGCCACTGCAACAAAGCACAAGTCACTGCAACCAACAACAATTCACTGCAACCAGCCACACATCACTACAACGACCCAGAGTAAAGTCACTGCACCTACCTTCACTACAACCAACTTACCATCTGTAACTAAGCAACCAAATGCTTCCATCAAAGCAACCACATTTCACCAACTGCAACAGACTATAACAAATTGCAACCAACTAACCGACTGCAAACATCCAATCCAAACCAATTAACCAATTGGGACCAGCAGAAAAACTGCAACCAAAGAACCAATTGCAACCAATGTGTTAACTGCACTCAGCCGATTACCCAATTACAAGTAACGAAGTAACTGTAACCGACCAACTGAACACATGCAACAAAACAATTGCAACCAAAACCAACTCCAGTTAATCAATTGCAACTAACGAATCCACTCACCCAACCACCTTAAACCAACTGACTTACTGCAAGCAACAAATCAAACCATTTGTACTAATTAGTCCAATTACAACCAATTAATCATTACCACCCAATGATCAGACTGCAACAATTACGTCACGGCCCCCAATTAACCTACTGCAAATGACCAGTTCCCGCCAATTAACCAATTTCAACCAACATACAAACAGCAACGATTTGATTTATTGTTCCTTTGGGAGATTTGTATGAGAGCGTAAAAAAATCACGAAAAATTACGAAACACTTAAAATGCTTGCTAATAAGTTTTGTTCGGCTAGCCATGAATCTGTTTGCACGAATGCAAGATAGAATTCATTTAGTAAAGGTCAATCATGTGATTATCACGTGTGCGCTGTATTGCAGAGACTGTGTCGATTTGAATCGGTCGCGGTACATACGTAACACGACAGTACAACTTTTTGCCCGGAGCATGGTCACAAAAATTGCAATAAAACCTCTTTCTCAGATAATGCCGTCACTTCTCGATAAGTCTACCATGTCCTTAAGGGTTCCACGAAATGAACGATGCTATTTAAGGAGAAAATGTTTCATATTTGTCAGCAGTCTCTGAGGTATTTCTGAAATCAGTGACGATTTCGCTGAGTCGCCAAAAACTAAAAGGTTTAGGGTTCATTTGATCAAGTTGTAAATCTTCCACCATGAATTTACGCGGTTTTGTTCCTTTCGGAAAAGTCTTGAAATGTTTCATGCGAGGCCAAGCATTACAGACAAACCGTATGTTCCCTTGAGTACAACTTTGCCTTCTTCCACCGCAACTTTGCTATTCTGATTGATAGAGCGATTTTCCTCGGACCGTGAAACAGTTACTGTACAAGTATATACTGTTACGCCAAATTAGTTGCTGCTAGTCAAGGGACGGCTGAGGTCTATTAGCTTCTATTCCCAAAAGGAGAT
>Ga0126336_10000394_pt1 | contig 17068 bp, 19 predicted proteins | sample SidCmetagenome_FD_92530 | JGI IMG/M metagenome (GOLD analysis project Ga0126336, IMG submission 92530) | Coral microbial communities from El Islote,Puerto Morelos, Mexico - Siderastrea C C metagenome | ecosystem: Host-associated > Invertebrates > Cnidaria > Coral | place: El Islote,Puerto... | reverse complement strand
TGTTAAACCTGCAGCAGTTAAAATGCTGGTTCGAAAGACTCAAGGATGCTACACGTGAATAAGCTGTGTTATTTCTCAAGCACGTGTGTTTTGAAGTATTTACTACGTCACAGCCTTGTAATATGATCGTTTTGGCCGCACGCAAAATGGAGACACTTTCCAGCGCTAAATTCGAACATTACAGGCCTGATAACTGCCGATTGAAATGGTTCTTTTCGATAAAACCCACATTTTCAAAATGAGAAAGATGTGAACTTTCATATTATGACGAAAAATTTTTTCTTCATATGCACTTTAAAAATCCTAATTTTCTTATTGAAATAACAGTTAAGAAATTAAAGAGAAAAATTAATATTCTGTGATCATATTAGTTGTGTTCTCAGATCAGCTATAATAATAAAAACTGTCAAATACATTATTCTCAGGTACATTGATCCCCATCCGTCAACTTGTTGAGACACCTCTCAGGTGTTGCTCTGACACTTTCCTTCTCTAATATTGTAGCTGAAGAACCTGGCATAAAGAAGCTGGTTAATGGATTAATGGATTATCTGGAGACTTCAGAAGGTGATTGTATACAATGACATGATATTAATATTTCTGCCTCCGTTGTTATTAGTCTTTATAGAAAATAATCATAGATCTGATTTATAAAAAACATCAATTTATTTTACTTCAACTTTAACCCAATAATAAAAAATAAATAGACGTATACCTAAAACGGAGTGAAATTCAGTGAAAAAAAAAGAGAGCAATGTTTTAGTGACAAAATAGGAGTACACGCAAAATTTTGGGCACTTTGAGGACAAAAATTTACACAAATTTTTCACTTAGCATATATTTTTTGACCAACTCGTCAATTGTAATAATGACATAAATCTATATAAAAATAAATAGTCATTGTCTCAGGAAACTGTTTTTATTTCACAGGCCAAAAAGCCACGACTGGTTTCCTACTTGCCAGTATCTTGGTGCTGCAAAAATTGAAGAATCAAGCATGGAATACTTTGAGGCACTAAGAGACTTCTTCGATCTTTTGGTGTCCCTTAAGCCAAATGAGAGACACGTATTTGTACATAGAATCGCTTATAGTAACCAAACCATAATTATATTCCAAGGACTGTACTAGAGTAAAGACACAAAATAGCTTTACAGGTAAGTTCCTTTCGTCTGCAGGTTCTACCAAGTTTGGCTTCATTCACACGTTTGTGAGAATGCATAATTCTTATCTGGCTATTGCATGTACAACCTCTAAATGTGTCAAACAGAGCTTTGCCTTTGTCTAATAGTGACAATCTCCCGAGACGACTGTCAAAATATTCCCCTTGTTATGCACATCCATAAAGTAGACATGGCAGTTACTTTGCGTTTCATTGCCATACCTATCAAAAACACATTGGGAAAGTGTGTGTACATTCAGATTTCAGATGATTCTCGCGATGCTTATGTGTCTGAGTTCCCCAACTTGAATGAGGGTGATTTAATAGATTAACTGGAAAGCAGCAATATTACACAGCGGCCTTATACTGGTTCCAGAAAGTATCCGTACTCCACCCCATCATTTTTTTTTGTTTTGCATCCCACTCGAGAAATCTCAGTTTAGCTAACACTTTTGCTTCTGATATTTTGGCTTTTAAGACCCCCCACCCCTGGAATTTCTGAGGACATTCCATGGGGTGGGTTTGGATTTTTTCTAATTTTTTTTTAAGTAAAAACTTGTTAAATGGCACTTGATGATTAGAAAGTTGCCTTTTATTACAAGTTTCAGCTCTTGTTCTACAATAGTCAAGATTCCTTTAAAGCTATCCATTAAACATTTAATACTCATTAAATGTTAGAAATTATGAGGGATAAATCATTTGCCATAAATTTACTCACCTTTTTTTTTTTGCCCTCTCATTCTATTGAAACCCAGTAATATTTGTCGTTCAGTTCAAACTATTTAGATAGTGGACGCTTAAATAATTATTATATCAGCTTAAAAATAGTTGAATTTTTGACTTGGAAACCCAAGCTAACAGTAACTAACTTCTTGAGAGCTCCAGACTTTTGGATGATCCCCACAACAGTCCCAACCTCGGGAGCATACCTCGTAAAGCAAAAACCTGACATCAAGATCCTCTTTGACTCTCGGGAATACAGCTGGAATTATCCATGCATGCTCCACACAGAAATTGCACTGGACTCCAGATTTCACTGGATTTAGGAATGCCAGGTTTCATCCACCTGGACTTCCACTGGACTCCAGAACTCCTGATCTGGCATTCCACTGGACTCAGGAATTCCACTGGTGGGACAGGAACTCTTGACCTGGCATTGCAATGGATTTCAAAATTCCGGGTTCCACCACCTGGAATTCCACAGGACTCAGGGACTCCAGACCTAGCACTGCACCACCTGGAATTCCACAGACTCCGGAACTCATGGAATTCCAGTGGAATTCCGTGTACTTTTTTTACTTGGGGAGACATACATCTGCTCACTGTACACAACGTCACAAACATTGGGAACAACTGCTGATGATGTGATGTATAAATTATAGTGAGTCAATAAGCTCAAAAGTTAAGATAGACTTCATCAACTTTCAATTTTTTCAGCAAGCATTACCTTAAGAAATTTACACTGAGCAGCTGAAACTCCTAAGGCTCAACAACCAACCTTTTCTACTTACCAAAATCACAATGCTCTAAAAACACAGACTGGAATTAGGGCCTGTCCACTCGGAGGTGGAGGCCCCAGGAAGGTGAGTTATCCCGCCTCAGTGGGGTAACCAATCTCTCCATACAATCTCTCTTTTTTCTTGATCGCATTCACAAGAGAGGTGGGATGCCCTATCAGCCGGGCCGGGTAGCCCTTTTAGCTGGGTGAGTTTTCTCCGTGTGAACGCTGAAGGTGGGGTAACGCGCCTAGCCAGGGTGATGTCCATTCGGGCATTTTTGAACATGGCTGTCAACCACTACAAGCCTGGTGAGCTTTTCCGACGATTTCATCTTCAAAACGTTAAGAAAAAAACAGTTTTAGTGAAGAAAATACTGAAGAAGTCGACGGCACCAGCGATGGCACAAGCATTTAGTCCGATAATTAAGCTGAACTGATGAATCAAGCTGAAGTCTTGCCCGAAACAACAAAACAAAAAGCTCATCAGATCTAAACGTTTATCAGCCCAAATCTGCCAACAAGTGAAACAAAAAGAAAAACAAAGTCAGGGCATGGACGCCAGAATAGGTGGAACTTCTACTTACGTTAAAGAATACAAAGTTACATGCGCCTTTAATGGAAAGGATTTCGAGCAGAACCTGTTGGCGATGTACACAGAGATGTGCCAATGCTTAATGATTGATTACTTTGATGAATTTGGGCCTAAAAGCCCAACCAGGCCTGAAAAGCCATTCTTCGAAAAGAACAGTGAGGAATATCTAAACTATACGAAAAGCATTTTAAATCTCACCTAAGTGCCCCAAGGTAACATGGGAAGGCTAACTTTTTTGACTACAGGTAGGCAGGGTACCTCACCTTCCCGGGGTCCCCCCACCTCCACGTGAACAGGCCCTCAGTGAATATGGTGCAATAAACTTTGTATGCCTCATATTAAACAGAGTACTTTTTATCACAGCAGCATTTGCCATTGGTGTCGACTGTCCTCATATTCGTGAAGTTGTGCATATTGGCGTTCCTAGCACAATGGAAGAGTATTTTCAGGAAAGTGGGAGAGCTGGGAGGGATGGAAACCTAGCCGTATCTAAGGTTCTTTTTAACTCTGAAATAATTACTGCTAAGAAAAACGTACATCAAGTAATGAGGATGTTTGTTACCACAAAAAGCTACAGAAGAAGAGTTATCCTTCAATACTTTGGGTTTACTTGTGATGGAGACTGTTTTGCACTCTTGCTGTGACAACTGTGCCTCAACATGCAAGTATGATGAGTGTCAAAGAGAGGGAGAGTCAAATACCACACTAAATGAACCAGCAATATCATGACTGTCCTTCTGTAGCAATGTAGGTTAACCTTCTTACCAAAGAAAACAAAACTTTAGCAGCCCTCTGAAATTATCTTAAGTGGTAGGAAGCATGACAGGAATGCTAGGCAGCAGTTAGGGCCAGGTACCCTTGACTGTTAGAAAAATAAGACAAGGGTGCAATGTAAAGTAAACAACAGCTTAACATTTTGAGAAGGCTACTTGGGTTTTGGTATACAGTAGACTAACACTCCAATCTAATTCATCACCACTTGTATCACTGGAATCCTCTTCTACTGCATTGTCCTTTTCAGGACTAGATTCCTCACCATCACAGTCGATGCCATTGTCATTGTCATTGTTTTCCTCTGGCTCATATTCAGCATTCCTGTTCATCAAAAGGCAATTTCTGTGTCAGTTGAGCCAAGCCTTGAACACCATCACATGGGGCTTCCTGATATATTGGGGAAGTGTGGATGCTTTCTGTTAGATATAAATTAAAGTAATATGGTTTCAAACCTCTTAGGATTTTCACGTAATAGATCAACAACGAGGGTGAGTGTTTCATCAGAGGTTCCAAACACCAAGAAACTGATGAAAGGCCTCGTGCTTTTACTGTGCTGAGGTGTTTGGAACCTCAAATGAAACACGAAGCCTGAGTTGTTGATATAACTTCTCAAATGAGACAACACAGAATTATTCAGGGTTACATTTTTGACATTTGTGTTTTAAAAAAAAGGCCATCACATGCATAATTTACTGCATTTGGCCAGTTGGTATCACATCATGTGCGAAGCCAGAGACAAATATCGCCGTCAAAAAAGAGGAACTAGTCGAGAAAGCTATTCCCACATCAACGAAGTATAAGAACAAATGGGCTATAACCATTTTAAGGTATCAGCCACACAAAAGTGTCATTTTTTCATAAATGAGATTTTACATGCTCAGATAAATCTCTTTGAGAGCTTTCTTTCAAACAAAAAATTAGAAGAGAATAATGGCTCAGTGGAGAGTTATTAGGAGTAAAAGATTTTTCCTTGCTAATTATGGCAATTGATCGCTGACAAATCCTATCACACCTAATTAACTTGATCACGTGAAATCGAAAGAGCATGTTGGTTGCACTCACATTTTAAGCGATTCTTACGAAGTGGTTTACAGAAGTTTCAGGGTTCAAAATAGCAGCCGGCACTTTGGCCACTCCTGCCAGCGATTTTTCAGCCCCGAAATAGGAAAAAATGCCATCCTATCCCATCCTTTGATCGGCAAAATCAACGTCCCTGGAACGTCATAGTAAACGTTTCACATCAGAAAGCAATGCAGCCATGAAACTTACACACATACAAAAAGTGAATTGGATGACGTTTTAAATGCTTTCTAAATTTAAAAAAAAAGAAAAAACAAATTACAAATTGTTAACAGTTTGTTACTGTCTCGATTCTTGTAAATCAAGTCTCGTTCCAGCGACTCTATTTGCTGGTAGTTTTTTTTTTCCGGCATAGTTTCATACGTGATCAAAAACGTGACTTTTGAGGAAATAGACACGGAGTAGCAGTGCCGAAGCAACTCAGTTCCCTTTTAGGAACCGGGCAAATTTTCATTCACGACTCTGTTACCAATGCGTCTTCGATCCTGTTCCACTTAGCAGCTTGTCGCTTTTTTTGTGTGCTTTCGCCCTTCCGTCCAATTTGATTTGCTGGGGACCAAAGGAAATGCCCCGTTGCACTGAAAATCAGTGTTACTGTTGTGGCATTTACCATTTTCAAAGGCCTGATCTAATTCGTAAAATGCCAGTAAGGGACCCTGCCAGACCGCCGTCGACAAGATTTCCAGCCCACACAGAAAAGGGCACGACTTGCACTATGTCGCAAAAGCAAACATCACTCCTGAAGACAGAAATACACTCCATAAAGAGAAAGCAGAATTGAAAGGTGGTATGCGAGAAGGCTTACATTTGAAGAGCAAGAAAAAGGAGAAAGAAGCGATTTTAGATGGAGTTATTATGGAGTTTAAATTTATTAGGAACGTGTACAGCTATGTCCTTATTAAACACTGTACACACATATAAAAGGGGGGCTCTGGGACACCCGGCGATAACCCCTCTAAATCCCACCAAGCTCACTTCGTTCGCTGGGTGGGAATTATGTAGGTGTAATTGCAGGTGTACCCAGAACCCCCTTTTACGTGTCAATGCCTGAGACATGTCTAAAACACGGCAAAATAGCAACGCGTATTATGTGAGCCACAAGCAGGGGCTTTTTTACAGTAAAAATAAACTTATAAATGCGTTTCATTTATGTGTAAAAAGTTGTGCTGAGTGATCTGAGTAGTATAGCGAGTAGTGAATGAATACCGGCAGACTTTTTAGCCTTTTTTTTTTAAAAAAAAAAGCTCTGAAGTCATCATTCAGCAAAGCATGCCAGACACTGAGACTTGATAGATGTGCTCATCCATGAAAGACATAAAATGCAAATCAGATACTACATGAATCAATCCTTCTCGAAATGCAAGCAAAAGAATTTTGGGCAAACACCAGGAAAACGCCTAAACAGTTGAAGTCAAAATCAGTTTTTTTACTTTCAAGAACGATTCAGATAAAACAAATTCGAGTTTACCACAGAACCTTTTTTAATTTGGTTCCATGACATTCTTGGAAAAACGGTAAGTGTATTAGGGACTTTCCCTTATTGAAACAGAAATTACACATTGCAATGGACAACCACATAATGTTCTGTTTTTGGCATATTACATCACGGTGAGTAAAAAAGCTTTGGTAATCACCCCTCTCATTTAATCAAAAAATGGTGTTAGACTGGGATAATTCATATGATTTTCCTTTGTCTGAAATAGAAATGACAGAGCAATCATCTCAGACATCGGCCCTCAGTAAGGAGCAGGAAACTGTCCTGAAACAGCACATCGAATACCACTCAGAAATGAAGGGTTTTCTTGAGGGAGCTCTACTTGAAGGCCAAAACGAAGGACCGTTAGCACTTCGTGTTTTCTTCGAGAACAACAAACCAAAGAAGCCGAAGACAAACATTACAAATTTCTTCCAAGACAACTCTCGCCAAGAGGCTGAACTGTGCATACAACTCATGTGTTCCTTAAAACCTAGCTATTGAAGGAATCGCTACCCAACTGTTCCTCACTAACTTTGTCCGGCTTGGAAGATTGGAGTTCAATCACTGCACAACTTAAGGACACTAACCCAACTGCCAGCAACAAAATGTGGTATGCCTTTCTTCGCACGTCGAGCTGGGGCACCTATTGGAAGTGGGTGCAAAACTGTACCAAGACGGCACAGTCTGATGATTGCTTAGTGCGTGAAACTCAAGTAACTGTCTGTTTTTCTACTCAAAAAATTCCATTTTGCTCTGTATGTATTTGCATCGAGCACTCCTGCGACTACGTGAAACATTGTTGATTTGTTTATTCCAAAAGATATATGGAACACTGCAAGAAAAACGACACCGCAACAACTTGTCAGTGTTATTTTTGGAGAAGAACACTAACAACATTGTGTTTTAAATAAATGATACTACTGTGTATGATGATGGCATGTTCAGAAGAAACATACAGCAAATATCTTGCCATTGATGATGTGTCAACAACAAAAATAACCAAGCAAATGGTGAGAGCACGCATGACCTCCATTTTTGTTACGATGTAGTGATACACTTGAGACAGCACAAGTGTGTGCCAGGCCAGGGGCAAAAAAGGGCGGCTCCATGTCCTCCTTTTGTCGTCTCGAGAAAAAAAATGGATTTGATAAGCTTCTATTTTTCCCATTCTTACTTTCATGGAACATCAAGGAGACTTCAGTGCAAAAGTGACAACTTCACCAAAAAGCAAGTGCACAGCAAGTGATTCTGCGGGAAGAGAAAAAAATCCACACCATCGTACATGAAATTACTTCATCAACCTCTTTTGCAAAAGACAAAAGTTTAGATCACTCCCAGGCCAAACTAAACACAGAGGATCAAGCTGCAATATCGTGCACATTTTTTGTCACCATCACTCATATGGAAAACAGAGCACTCAAAACTTGCAAATGCATTGCAAGGAACTGTAACTAAAACATCACTCAAAAAATGCCATTCCAAATGAGTTTATGAGGGAAATAAAATACAATGTATGTAGGAGTCAAGGTACTTAAAAGTAAAGAAAGATTGCCTTTAATCTAATAATATAATGTGACAGAGTTTGTACATTTATATTGCTTCACTTTACTATATTGGGAACAAAATAGAAACGACAATAAGCATTCACAGTCCAGTGTATCAGATCCTAGCCAAGCAACTGTCACAGATAAAGGTCTGCTTCTTGATAAAAATTATTAAGCTACTGATAAGTGAAGGCAGGATTATGTTCCACCCCTTGGAAAGTATGTCACCTTGATAAAGCCAGATCCACTCCACAGCATAAACAATGGTTGGCAGCAATGGTTTACCAATTGCTTGACTATAGCAATGCAGTATACAGATTCCAATAAATTGAAGGCTGCAGTGGCTTTATCAGATCTGCCAACTTCCTGTTGTTTAGTTAAGTCTTTTAAGTGTGTGAAAGAACGCATGGAGTGTGAACGTCTGTACAAAATTTTTGCCGTTGGTTCTCTGAGAAGAGAAAGAAAGGAATTCCGTACAGTCATCGTTTTACAGGTTTAGAATCCAAAAGATGCTGTTGGTACTTTGGGTTCTTAATTGAAGTCCTCTTAGCCACCAATAATCTTTCAGTTTCAACCAAAGTAAAACTGCATACTTTAGCTCTTACAGCTTTACAACTTCGAGACAGTGGCTCACTGTTTTCAAGGGTAGAAATAAGTAGAGAACAGTTGGCAGAGCTTGAAAGCACATGCCAAAATTATTTTACCTCCAACTCTCTTTTGCTTCGTGGTGTAAACCCTACAGTTTGGACAATTGGTTACGCAATCCCCTACCACACCCAACAGTTGTTTAAAAAAAGTGGATTTGGCCTCGGCCTTGATTCGATGCAAGGACGAGAAGCCAAGCACATTAAACTTGCCTCTTGTACAAAACACTTGTACTGTGAACAAAAACCAGAGGTGGTGGATGGTTTTCAGGCATGAATACATTTCTCTGGTGTGGCTGCGAGAACTAGATCCACACGGTATAACCCATCACCTGGAAAAGAAGAAAGCCTGTGATTCATACATCCCGAAAAAAGTAGCAGAGAAACATGCCTCATACTGCTACTGTGGACTACAGAAGTCGGATTCTGATGATGATGGATGTTTGATCTGCATGAGCAGTACGATGAACTTGGTGAAAGAAGCCACTACAAAAGGGAAAGTTTCCTCTGCTTTAAAGAAATTGTTTGAAAGAGGAGAGGGGAAAAATGTTTAACCCAGAAGCCCTTGTGCGCATTTTAGAGCGGCCCTGAAGTTGAAATAGATGGACCAAAACTTCAATAATCAGCCTGGTTGCAGCATCTGCCGCTGCAACCAAACAATAAATTCAACAAAGTCTGCTCATAATAGACTGGAAAAACATGTACTTTTAGTATTAAAAGCTCCTTAGACAAAAATAGTGTTTGTCTTATGGCTATTCTGAAATAAAACAATTTGTTATTAACAATATTGATTTAAATATCACTGTTGCATACCCAACTACATTAGAGAACGGCAAGTGTCAACCACAATGTGCAAACTTGATTTTAATGACTTTATTCAGATCAACCATCGCACACAGGCGGTGAAAACTCAAAGCAAATTACGATTGCAAAATAAGAAACAAGGCTAAAAGAATTACAAACGAAAATAGAAATCAAGGAAGGCGAAAAAGCAATTAATATATACAATAGTGACTCACGTCTGATTCTGTGTTAAAATGGTAAACAAATAAACTCCAAAAGGTCACTCCGAAAACCCCGACAACTCTGATACTCCGATAACTGCGTGAGTTATGTAAGCAACTGGCTTTTAAGCTTGGAGCTAAATCACATGATATAAGCTCTGATTAATGATTAAAAAGTGGACAGTAAAACGATTAAATGATGATTAAACTAAATGAATCTGTAATAATTGAATCACGAAAACCAAAACGATCTCTTAAAGTTCCTTTTTGTTTCTTCACTTTTGAACGTTCATTTCAGTGTCCCTGCAGCTTGGGGGCCCAATGCTTGAGCGCAACGATAACAGTAAAAAGTTGGAGCGCATTGATATGAAGGCTGGAAGGAGTGATGCGATCTGGGAAAACGAAGTTAATGCATTTGCGTCGACAAGTGGCTCCACCACCATGTAGGGAAGCGTCAGTGGTAAAATTGAGGTGTTCCAAGTCCCAGGATGAAGGCTTGAGCAGGGAAACACGTTTGACGAGCAATGAAGATTCTTCCGGGTTTAACACACGCACTTACGAAGGAAAGCTTCCCCAAAAGCGACTGAAGCTGTTTTGTGGTGAAAAAAGTTCTTTCCCGGCTGTTCCTTTAATAAATCGTCAAGTCGGTCCGGAGGAACCTCAAGTGTAAAGGCTGCAGTATCAACTAGAATCCCGAGACAACTCATTGACTTAGAAGGCGGAGAATTCTTCTCAGGTGAAGAATCTTTTCCAAGATGAGGAAGTAACTGACCTAGTTGAGAAAAGGCGTGAGCAGCAAATGACAGATGTTCGGCACCATAGAAGTCTTCATAACAGAAACCAAGAAAATTGTAGTCCTTTGGATCAACTGGAAACTGTCAATACCCTCGATGCAAGTCTTTTTTAAGAATGTGACAATTGCAGCCTTTCTCGAGAATAAATTCGACAAGTTGATCAATGTCAGGTAAGCGCAGCTTGAAATAGTCGCCTAAATAGCTATCAGATGGAATGCTGTTGTTGACCGAGTGACCATGGGGAAAACTTAAAGATCCATAACTACCCGACGATTTGCATCCTTGCTAGAAATTTCGTAGTTTTTGATCATAATAAAAAACCCAAGCAAATTCCGGCAGTTCGAGCTTGCTATGCTCGTCTTGTATGGAAGGAAGGAAATCTTGTGGTCAGTTGATGGAAAGCTTGGGCTTGGACTGGTATGGTGCGAGATTGGTAGACTGAGCTGCATCATCTTGCAAAAGGTCGGCCGACATGGTTTCAAGGGGGCCTTCCTGTTGGGGTCCAGTTGACGTTGATCTAAGACTTTGAGCTCCAGCTCGAGCTTTTCCCTTTAGGGATTGACCAGTTGAAGCTGCTGATCAAAAGACAGGGAAGATGCTGGAGGAACGTCTGACAGTGGCATTGATGAAGGTACCTTTATCTTAGGCTTTGGTTCTGGCTGTTTGGAGAACTGAAATGGAGCTGAATTGTTTAGCTCATCTTGAGTCAGTCCTGTGTCATCTTGAAATAGCCTGTTCGAAGGACAATCATACACAAAATCTGGATCAAAGACCTTCTTGGATTTGCATTTCGGACGGGCGCCTTCCAAGGATGCCATTTGAGTGGGAAAGGACTTAGAGCTTGGAGAATGAACACGGATAAATTTGAGAGCTTGCATCTCCTCTCCGAATGTCCGTAAAACTAACTCGCGCATGGACATGATTACAAAAAGGCGATGATTACAAAAGCTTACTTGTTAATTAGCTGTCATAAAAAATATCTCCACCTTCAAAATACTGTAACCTGTTTTTGTACCTTTCAAATGCTGTCGAATCCTAATTCTTCACGTTTTCACAGCACAAGCTTCTGAAATTGTGGACATCTGCCATGGTAAACATTGTCCCTTTTGCAAACCACAATAACATGCATGTCCAAAAGGGATGTAATTGCTTGTAAACTGATGTTTTTGCTACATGTGTAACATCCCCTCTAGCCAGTGCGGCCATACTGGTCTGATTTACCATGTAGTTGTTCCAAAACACTCCAAGGTAAGGATGAGAAAGGTCAAGAATGTAGACAATGCCAACAAAACACAACCTGGACAACCTGTGTCTTGAGCAATGAAAATAGAAGTGTCCGAAAGTAACACAAAGGACCAGGAGGGTATTCATAATTACAACAGTTAATTGATAATGGTTTAGTTTGATGGGCTACACTTCTTTTGCTATCGAGAGCTAATGTCTGTAAAAGTTGAGAATATGATGTTAGTCGTGAAATTCTAAATTTCGTGCCCAAATAACCCCTGTAGTGAGTTATTTGCTGTAATACTCTTCAAAGATCCTAAAGCGCTCGTTGTTATTTTTTTTCTCAAAGTCAGGGAAAGTTTAAGAAACGCAATTTTAGCATCCAGCTGCTGCCGAAAATAGAGTAAAATGATGGAACCCGATAACATCTATCAATGCAGTATGGGTGTAGCATAACAAATCCCTTCCTCTTTCTGAAGCACTAAATTATTTGGAAAAGCTTCTGATATTAAATTGTTTTTGGCCGTTACAAATACCCCAGTTGTAGCACCTGAGCACATGGGGGAATTTAAGCCAACTTCCACTCCATGAAAAGCCCACTTGAACTTGCAATCTGAGGTCCAAGTAGAATAGACAAAGTACATTCTTTCTCTTATTATTGTTTAAAATTTCTTATGCGGTCCGCCAAAAGTGTCCTATTGAGAGCCGGAAATGTGAAGTACATTTTGGAACGGCGATCATTTGCGAAATAAACATGAACCTTCCCTGCTCTGAGCCAGACCTTCCTCAAGAACTAAAATCTTCGTTCCAAAAAACTTTTTCCTACTTTCCATTTAAAGCTCTTTAGAGTTTGTAATCTGTTGAAGTAACACTTCCATCTTTGTGTGCAGAAACAGGTTTAACGAAAACAATGCTGTCGAACAGGCAATAGTATTCAGTTTCGCAACAATGTGAAGACAGACGGCTTAATGTGGAAAAAAGAAATTAAAGACGTTTTCCTTATTGTCATGTCAACCATAGCCAGGCAGCTAGATGAAAGAACGAGATTGATAACAAACAATTATTCAATTCAACATCCTTCACATTTGACTTGACATGCCACCTGGTGTTGTTAAATTAGGAGAACCATGACAACATCTACGAACGTATCTCTGTGATTTCAAGCGGATTTGCATCACTGTGATTCCAATAATCCTATTTTAAAGTGCATGTCTTTCCGTTCTAACCAAATGATCGTTAAATGTACCTCTTCAGGAGAATATGGAACTGACCCGTGTTGGAGTAGTGATGATCAACAGTAGACCATTTTATTCTCCCCAATTGTTGTTGTTTTTTTGCGGGGGAGAGCAAGGGGTTGGATGAAGATCTTGGTGCATATGGCTTTGCTGGACTGAAAATGAAGGCAAAAAAAAAATCTGTACAATGAACCAAGGCAAAAGGGCAGTAAGTGTTCGTTTTAAAAACTATCACCGCTTAGAAAAATTGACCACCTCCCCCCTCCCTCCTCTAAAATTCCCTGTTTACAATGGACTAAATTCTCCAGCACAGTCATCACGTTACTGTTAACTCCACTTTTATTTTCATTGTCACTAGATTCCAGATAATGAAATATATATTTGTTCGGTTTCGTGTGGTTCTGTTTACAAAAAATAAGATTAACGAGCAGGGACAACAGTCTACTGCTTCTTGAAGGAGGGCAATGTATGGCACTTTCCTTCTAACTGCTGGGGTTGGCACTTCTAGCTCCAAGTTCTCATAAAGGATTTGTAGCAGCCCGCCTTCAGTTTTTTCACCTCCTTGCTTTTCACCAAAGCACACAGATCGTACTGGTCAACAACAATGGGATCCCTGATGAGCAGGGATGAGAGCACAGATTCTCTTGCTGTAGGGAAATGCACCTGTTCCTCTACAGCAAGCACACCTTGCTTTGTCACCTGCACTTGCTGCTGAGCCAGTTTTGCTGCCAATCGTCAAAAGAACGGGGCACCTGCTGTGGAGACAGAAATTTATCACCAGTGAACAGTATTTCCCCATCTATGCTGCAAGCATGCCTCATTTCTTTTGTGACAACATCTGGGTCCAGCTTTCTCCCTGTGGCCTGATCGATGTTGAAATTGGCTTTAAGGTAGGACTTCTGATGCTCATTGAACCTTTTGGCCAACTTGGCTTCTTTTAATGCCCAGCCCTCCTTATTGCGTTGGGCGTAGTTAGAAGAATGATCCAAGACAGGGACTTGAAGGGATGGAAGAAGGCCTACACCCCCCTGGAGATAGGAGACATACTGTTGTTTGGGGAGATCCATCATGGAGTACCTCGTGGGAGACATTTCACAAGCCTTCAGAGAAAGGTGTAGCGCAAGTGCACACAGCTATCCTGTGGGCACGATTACAAGGCAGTACTTGAGGCAGGGGTGGCAAGAACTTTAGGTACATTCGTTGTGGCCGTGCTAGTACTGGCTTGTTTGGGATACCGCCTGGACACGCATTTGAAGTCACCATTTGAAAATGGAGTGGAGAGCCAGCTGTAGTTAACATCTGTGATAAAAAAGTAAAAAAAGCCATCAAGGCTGTGAAAAAATGTGTAAAATACATTATTATACAAAGAGTACAACAGAATACTGTCGTTTCACGACATATCCACTCACACAACATATGGTGACACGTCCTTTGTGGTACATGTTTTGACGCGTAACCAGTCAAACCTATCCCCAGACTCCAAAATTCTGAACCCATGGCGTGATGCACAAGGGTGTAATACAAGAGATGGTGGGTGAAGCGTAACACCATAGTGCAATACAAGAGCGTAGACCACGAGAGACATTCGCAAAGTGTAAGAACATAGTTAACTATTATTGTAAACTGGATGTGCTCATGACACCCTAATAGAGTTTTTGTTCGTTGTATGCACAAACGTGTAACACTAAAGATGTTTGCAAAGCGTAATACTATAGATAGCCTGTGAATAAAGCTGCCTCTCATCGCTCACGGCCACTAGGGGCAGCTATACTACAGGGCAATACACGAGCGTGCAACCTGAAAAACTTTCGTGAATCGGAAGACCATATCGTGATACATGAGCATGTGGCATGAGAGACGTTTGTAAAGCGTGGGGCCATGTTGCAATGTGCAAACATGTAGCACGAGAAGCTCGCGGAGAGCAAAAGCATAGCTTCTCTCTTGCCCTTTGTTCTTGCTTGGGATTGCATACCGCACTTTCCATTTAACTTAAGAAACTTGCATCAAAATACACTTTTTTCCCTATTGCCTCCACATTAGGGAGTTTGCCTCGGCAGGTTGAGCGAATGTTTCCCACTTCCAGTCCCCTCCCCACACTCACCACACACCACATGCATGCCTCCTAGATTTGTAATGCAAACCATTGCAGTGTCTACATCTTAACTAGGGTCTGAAGTATATAATTTGAGACACCTTACCTCCTTGAACAAGCAGCAATTTTGATTCACTGTCCACTCCATCCTCGTCTTTCACTTTAAGAAATGCCATATGGCCTATGATGTCCTTTGTACGCTAGCCGATTGTCACGCATTCCACATTTTCTCTAAGCTGGGGCTGCATACACCACCCACTAAGGTTGAATAGGTACACAAGGCCATGAGTGTACGAGCAAAAGTTGTTGAGGCAAGCTGACAAAAATATTTTGTTCCACAACTTTTCTCAGAGAGAACAAACTGGACCATGCAATGTGATAGAGTAACTAAAGCAACCTGGATTCTTCTGTGAGTAGTGACTTTTGCAAGTGACTTACGATTGTTGCGACATGTCATGGTACGTTATGCTGCAGCCTTTGTCTCATTTAGTTCAGTGTTCCATAGCAGGAGAAGTTACCCGGAGTCATAGATCATCACAAGGTTTCGTTGCAAGTAGACTGGTGAGATTAAAATTTATTTGTTTGCACTAGGAAATTTTGTAACAGCTGATTTCCGTCGATTTCATGAATTGCTTCATAAACTTTCATATTGTAACCAGTGCTGGTTAACATGTAGGTTTTTTGTTGAGTTTCATTCGCAGTGCGGACAAAATGACGGGACCTAAGCAATCAATTAAAATCAAAGATCGCTTCACTTGCACCTCGGCAAATATTATCTATTGCGTAACATGCACCTTGCACAAAGAGGTATGCATTGGCAAAACAGGGAAGAGACTAGGTGACCATTTCCACAAACACCGATGAGGCATTGAAATAAATGACAAGGATGCATCGAAACCGGTCGCTTGACACCTCAATCTTTCTGATCATTCCAGCCAACACACGGCGATCTGTGGGCTTTCCCTATTAGTCAGATCGCATAGCGTAGTTACCATCACTGGCTGGATAAAAGCATCAATTTTTGTCATGCAGCCTCTTCTATTATTATGTTAATAAAATTCAGTTGTGGCTCCATCCAAAATTTTTTATTCTCTCTCCAAAATTAAATAAAAACATTTTAGCTCATTTTCAGGAATTCATAGTAGCGGCACAAGGGTTTAAAATTTCAAATAAACTGAATTTATTGTCACTTGTTTAATCAAATCAACTTGTACCTGTACAAACTCTTCCACTCACCAGTTTATGAATGTCTGTTTGCAAGCTTCTTGAGATAGTATTGTTTCGCCAGTATTTACGTTATTTTCATGGTGAACTGGGACACGGCAAATTTACTTCTAGACTAAAGAACTTGCAATAAACTAGTCAAATGGCAGGTAGTGAATATATACTCATTACATCTAAGCTTTAAACATGTTCAGTTAACACCAGGTCACTTGTTGCATGAACTGCTGTAGCAAATGCACTTGCAATGGCAAAGTGGGGCTTTGCCACATATGCAGCTGGAACATTCACCTCTACAGGAACATTTAATCAGTTCAATGACAAGCCTTAGATAGGTGTGTTGCAGGAAAGCATTCCATGTCAGTAGCATCTTCTACATTGTTAAGTTCTTGAGACAGAACAGTTCTTTCCTTGTTTGGTTAATGAAAAGTGAAGTGCTCGCCTTGTCATATACTATGATGATTAGCCGCTCAATCTTACAGAAGTGCTCGCAGTCTGCATTAAGGGACTTAAAAGGATCAGAGTAGACGAGTGTTTCTGTGACCTCTTCAAACGCCTGCCAAGCTTGCCTGTTTGACTTTTTCCACTTTCCCCTAAACATGGACGTAGTGTCACACCCAGACAGAGTGTGAAACTTTGGTGGTGCCTGTGATTCGCTGGCTCCAGGACTGTAACAGATAGCATTAATACTGTAAAGCTTGTAGGTCTTGTCTACGCCAAAAGCAATCC
>Ga0126336_10000393_pt1 | contig 17095 bp, 11 predicted proteins | sample SidCmetagenome_FD_92530 | JGI IMG/M metagenome (GOLD analysis project Ga0126336, IMG submission 92530) | Coral microbial communities from El Islote,Puerto Morelos, Mexico - Siderastrea C C metagenome | ecosystem: Host-associated > Invertebrates > Cnidaria > Coral | place: El Islote,Puerto... | reverse complement strand
TGAAAAAGGATATAAAATTAAAAAATACCGGTCCAAAACAAGGCTATGGTTTCCCGGGTTGGAGTGCCCCCCCCCCTTCCCCCCCCCCCCCACCCCCCTCCTCCCCAACCTGTTAGCATCCCAATTATTTTGGTTACCTTTATGTCTGCTACATCCGTAGATTTCCACTCTCATGCATATGTTGTTGTACGTTCTGGGATAAAACCGGACAAACCTGGCTTGGATTGGCCGGATTAACCTGTTTACCACAGGCGTGAAATTATCGCAGTTTCCCGGTAATACCTAACAACAAGAAAGATGCAATTACTCACATGTTAAAAATGGGGAAGACAATTCACTAACTCACCATGATTCATCAAAACTCACCCTAATTCGTCCGTTCTCTTTGTATTGAATCCAGCGTTGTCCGTCTTTACTAAAGGCCAGTTCGTATGACTTAACATGCTCGAAGTATTTATCACGACCTGCCGAACAGAATAATTAAGTCAAGTGATAAGCATCCAAACCGGTTAGACTGCTTGCAGTCCCTTTCTGGATAGTCGAGAGGGCGTGCAAAATAGCCGAGCGAAAAAGCCAAAAATAAGGTGGTTTAATGTTTACCGGTTTTTCTTATAGTGTAACAGGAACGTTGCTGACTATTATATTACTCGGTAACCCAAGCCAAAACTTCATGCAGCAATCACAACAAAAATGTACAGTTCAGTATCGAAACGATTCATGCGGTGTCAGAAATCAGATCGGAATCTGAGAAACTTGGATTGGATCATCGATGAAACATGTATCTCGTTTAATACATCCGTGGAATAAAGTAAAGTAAAGTAAATAAATAACTATAGGACACGCGTTTGACTGCAGTCATGTATTATAATTGTCATCAGTTTCAACTACACGTTTTAAGTCTAAATTTCCAGGCAAAGTTTGTTAGTACCTTGTGTTGCAACAGCTGTGACGAACTTAATCTTTCCAAGATCCACTTGCAACCATTGATTGTTGTCTTTATTCTTTGCACACCAGCCTCCGATTCTGTGCCTAACGCGGTCATCCTGCTTGTACAGACGAGCATTGTAAGCTCCGAAGTCCCATTTACCTATAACAAAAGCGATAAGCCTGACTTAGTTAAAAAATTATATATAAAGTTGGGGCCATCTAGGTATACTTCAAAGTGTACTACGAAAAAGCGATATGAAATCGAAGGCTCTGATTAATTCTGTAGTCTTCCAGAATAGGCGAACGAGCAGCCTAAATAATTTGGAAAATAGCCTTTGAGTAAAAATGTCTTCACAAACAGTGAAAGTGGTTAAAGAAGTGAAAGTTGTTCGTTGAAAGTGCCCTTTTTGTGAACGCAATCGTAGTTTCAAAGCAGCTATAAATTATTAGCTGACCCGCAAATAAGTTGTCAGAAACCATCAGAAATAACTTCTGTGCGTTTGTTTTCTTTTCACATTCAAATTTTTTGGCGTTATGGATTTTTTCAATTGATTTTTTTCAATTCCTCCTAGACCTGAAAGAGCTATTTTGCCTATGTCCACCGCTGCCCATACACGAGGAGACATATGGAAGCTACAAAAATTGTACGTTGTCGGACTAAGGGGTCATCTGGTAGGGACGTGTAGCGCTGTCATGTACCAGAGACAAAATCACAATTTGTGTACACCGAAGAAATGTAGTGGGGACATGTCAAGGGACATGTTGCATCTACACGTCTCCACGAGGATGGTGATCCCCTTTAAACTCGAGCAACACGAATGTTGCGCAGATTTTATCCCCGTGACAAGTAGACGTCTTGAGTAATATGAAATCAGTTGATTTCATCCACCAACCTGAGAACAGACTTGAAGATGCGCTGAAGGCGCTGTCTGGGAGAGTGAAGTTCCATCCCAGGCTCATAGGATCAGAACAGGTTCCTGAGAAGAAAGCAAAGAAAAGCAAATGCAATTCCATTAAGATAGTTATCAAGCGATTCTACATATACGTCCTTCCTAGCACCAGACTAAACAGACACACTGAGAGAGTCCTCGATACCCACTCAAGCTCTGTATAACTGGAATACTTATACAGTCGAGCCTCCTTGTGCGATCACCTCTCATAAGCGACTACCTCCCGTCAACGACCACTTTTCCAAAATGACAAAATATTCTCAGTGAAATCGTCATAACTGAAACCTCTCGTAAGCAGCCACTTTTTGAGCTAACAGTTTGGATTTTTCAATTGTTTATAACCTCCAGTAAGCAACCACTTGACACAACATCCCGTCTCACCGGTGAAAATTGTGTAGGGTGGCGCTGTACGTACTTGTGACACCAGGTCTCCGCTAAAGTCGAGCGCATTGATCTGTCAATTTGTGAACTCTAAAAGAGATATTATACTTCACTTTGGGTGTACGTCAGTCTGTGCATGGACTATTCAAATTAGACCTGTGAAACTAGCTTAACTAAGAAATCAAATTGATGCCTCCCTGTAGACTGACCTCTTGTAAGCGACCACCTCCCGCAAGCGATCACTTAGGCTTGACATTTTGGGCGGTCGCCTACGGGAGATTCAACTGTATCACCTGCGCATGTTAATTTTAAAGTCCCCCAACTTAGCAGACTAATTAATCCGATGTCAATCAGAAATAAATATACCATCCAAATATAAGGACCTTCGTGAAACTCGATTATGAGACTCTAGAAAGGACTTGAAGTCGAACATTGACTGTTGTCTAGACCGTTACGACCTGATTTCGTAGAGTAAGTATTACTTAGACGTTTCTCACCTTCTGGTCTAACCGGTTCATCATCACACCCAAGAGCCAAACACGTTCTTATACAGCGCCTTCTCCATTTAGTGGTGCACTGTCCTCGTTCAAGCCACTTTTTACATGGCGCATCACACTTAATACCTGCAATGAAAGAAGCAGGATATTCACAAAATCGCAACCTTAGACGATATCGGGGCAAAAAGGAAGAGAACGTAAGACACAGTTTGTTTCGGGTCACCCATGTTGTCAGGTGACGTGCTTTACCCAGTGTTATGGCACTTCAATGGACGGGAGCAAATGTTTCTTCTCAACTGGATGCCCTCTCGTTTGCTGTTTTTCAATGTTTTGCATTGTTTGTTTGTTTGTTTGTTTGTTTGTTCTAAAATTCGCAGTACTCAGTGTGAGAAAGCATATGTTATGGGCATTTCCACAACGTGCAAAACCAATGAGTACGTTTCACACTATTTCCAATCATGTTTACAGCAACGCCTAATTTATCCTTTAGCCTCCAACACAGACATTCTTGGGCTCGTCACGCATTCCTGGGGAGGAATGGATTGCGTGACGGGCACTAAGAACGTCTGCGTTGGAGGCTATGTATCCCTGATACACAGTAGACTGCGAGTAGTCTCTAATTTTGATGATGGCGATTGAAGAGCGGGCGAAATACACACACGCACGCACGTTTTCGGCGCTCCCTTCGAGTCGTGTCTCCTCGAAATTTCGCGCGCGCACGTTTGTGTATTTCGCCCGCCCCAGAGTCACCATCACCAAAATTAGAGACTACTCGCAATCTAGAGACACAGAAACAAACTGATTGGATTAACCCATTAAAGCCCTTTGAATTAGCTTACTGCATGGGGTTGTCATTAGCGCCAAACTGTTGCAAGAAATTTCAGTAAATAAATGATATCCTTTACAAAACGTCCCTCTGACATAGTATTCATTGTGGTTCAGGTAAGTAGCTAAAATCAAGACACAGCTGTGGCTATCTCGAAAGCAAAAGACAAGACGTTCATTTTACATCATTGAGGTTCCCTTACCTTTTGGTTTAGCTGGTCGAATTTTTACAGCTTCTGAAAAAGGTTCAAAAGAAAAATATCAGACTTCAGGTGCTCCCATGTGAAATTTGCAATTCTGGAATTTATGGGACCAATAGCAACATGTAAAAGCCATTAACAAATATCGGAACATGACAAAAAACCAAAAAGGAACGGGCTAACAACACCTCAGCCACTCCACCCAACACCTCCCTGTACCAAGGTTGGTATAAGTTTTCGTTGAGTCAGTTAATGAATTGCTTTTCAGTGTTGAACTGGGGCATTTTATTTAGTTAGAGTTCAAAGAGACTTTACCACCTATTTTTAATGTTATTTTTGAGGCTAAAAAACATTTTGGAATTCTGAGGCTGTAAATAGCTAAGACGGAAATGAAGTGCAACTTTAAAAAAACTGGGCATCAGTTATTTTTATAAGCTCTTCCCTTGTGACTTGTAAAATCGTTAAAAAAACTGATTTTGTCTTCTTCTCCCCTTAAGAAAACCATTTGATATCGTGCTCTAGGAGCATTTCGTGTACAACACAGGAGGTACTTATTTACTAAAAATTTGAGCAAAGTTTGGACCCAAAAACGTAAACTGACACCAGTGACGTAGCCCCTGCGAGCATGCTCTATAAGTACTATGACTCACCTTTAGGGCATGAATTACAGGCGTGCTGACACTTGTCAATCATGATGTCCGCTCTGCTTTGGCACATGCCCAGTCCCGCCCAGTGCTCACAGTTAGCGTCGTCCAACTTGTTCTTGCACGGCTCGGCTAATTTATTTTCTGGAAGCCAATGGAGTGCAAACATTAGCGGCAATACATGACTCAACGAGATGCTTGACCAAGTGGTATTATGGGAATTTTGCTCGTAATGAGAATATGAGATTGTAATTTAAGAAAAAACACAACACTCTTTAGTTTGTTTCGGCATACCTAATACCATCTTCAGTTAAGGTGATTCCCCGGAAAAAGAACCTGCCATAGATTTGTAATGAAACTTGGCACAAATATTCAACAAGTTATGTAGGTTCTTAAACTGTAATAAAAATGGGGGGACACCGTGCTCGTTTTAGTGGTATACTGCGGGACGAATACAGTGTTTAAAGGCATTTTCAGGCAATAACCGCGCGAAGCCAATATGCTCAATATTTCCCCTGCAGATTGATAATGCATGTATAAGTTGGCTTTGTGTATATGTATAGTCATCCATGTCGTACAAACCATGTCAGAAAAGTTTCAAAATTACTGGAAACTCAAAACGTAGACGGGTGACGAAGGTAGCTTGATGTGCGGTTAAATGGCTTTTTTCTTTAAACTGTGCAAAATCTGATCATAGTTTTTTGCCAAGTTCTGTCCTGATTGAGTCTATACAATAAAAATGGGGATCACCCTCCTCGTTTAGGAGAAAACGACTATTTATTTCTCTTAACTACTCAGTTTACACTGAAAACCTACCAAGTTCCAAACATGGACGCGCTCGTGTGCGTGCTAATCACGCAAAAAATGGTGCGCAGAAAGGATGCGCAATGCAATTCAATAGAATCACCTTAAATGAGAATGCTTAAACAACGGTATATATATGTAACAATAATTAGAACTAAGTGTAAAGATTAAAGATTAAAGGATTACATAAAAGGGATTAATAATTTGAAAAAAGGGATTAATAATTAGAACTGTTAATCAAAATATGAGTCAAGGATAACAACAACAAAAAATGCGTGATTGAGTGCCAATGCGACTAGTGGGCATACTGTCACCACGTGTCACATCAATTTCATCACGTGCCACACCAATCTCATCACGTGTCACACCAATCTCGTTCCCAGACTCTCCTTCTCTAATGATCAGAAACAAAAACGAGCGAGGACTAGGGATCTGAGAACGAGACTTGAAATTCGATTGTCATGCTCGTGCTCTGATCAAAAAGACAGTAAGGGTCTTACTTGGATAACAGGCTTCACAGCTAAGCGGGCATTTCTTGTACATGTAGTTGGAATAAATATCACAGTAGCCAGCCTCAGTCCATTCGGAGCACTTTGCGTGCTTATCAACGCACGGCTTGTCTTTATGACGCGGAGAAGCTGAAAAAAGGGATTACAGTACAACATGGTGAGAAGTGCACCTCACTAAACCAATTTTCAAAATCAGCACATTGATCATTTCGAGGACAGTGAAAAGTAGAAGGTAGGGGAGAGGAAGGGCAGACGATGATGAAGGGTGTCTTTAAGTACTTTGTTGGAGTGGAATGTAAAACTCAATGTTTCCTTAGGGAAGAGGTGTCTTCATTGCGTGATAAAACTGAAAATACCGTTTCTATCCCTTCGATCAGAGTCAAACTTCAGCACAAGTGATTGCACAGATTACTAAGTTGTTTTTTGAGGGCCTTGAGCGGGCAGGATGCTGCAAAGAGCTGTACGTTACATGTACAGTGACGTCTTCGTTTTTGATTCGTCGTCCGCCATATTGAAAATCGAATGGCGGGAAGAGGGCCTGGGTATTACTGCGCATGTTCAGCGGTTTTTGAGCTTGTCGGCAGGGGTGTGAACACTTCTCGAATTGAGTAATGTACTATTTCCCAGATAAGTGAAAAAGCAGTCGTCCAATGGTAAACGCGTCAGTCTCTGAATCGTTCGTAGAGCTTCCTTAGCGAAGGAACTTTACTCCAGAGTGTCATTCTCCATTCAGGTGTAAAATGGGTACGAGCAAACCGTCGTGAATCCTACAGAGAAAGCCGATGGATAAGCATCCCATCCAGGGAGGAGTTAAGTAACACTTCTAGCGGAGCCCGCACGCGTAGCGCACCAGCTAGCACCATCGCTTAGCAAATTTGGTAGCCTATCAAGCCAAGAAATTTTGGTAGTGACGTAATAGTCGTGTGACCGTCCGTCCGTCCACACCACAGGGTCACCAATATGAGGTGGCACACAGTTGAGGTAACCCTGTGCTGTATCCTGCGTTTTTGGCGCGAAATCGCATGGTGACCCGCGTTTTAGCAAAGACAACAAGAGTCGAAAACAATTTTATTAATGGAAAGAAAAAGTTCAAAAGAATACTCAGTTGTCTTTTTGGTGGAGGGCAAAAACTTACGAATTTGCCTTCGAGGACTTCATCTTTGTTGTCGGTTTTGCTGCGAACTCGGTCGGCACAACGCTTGAGTTCGCAGCATTTCACAGCAGTCCCGACGCCAAATATAGCAGAGATAGTTCCTTCTAGTTTTTTCTGTGCACAATCATGGTTTTTGCGGCAGTCCGAACACATTTTCCAAGGAAAAACACCAGCATTTTCATGGCGATAGGCATCTTGTCATGGGAAAAGGAATAAGAAGTAAAATTAACTTTTTCAGGTAGTGTTAGCGTTCGTGGCCTAGTGGAATCACGTCGGCGAGCGGGGCTCGATTCTCAGCGGGGACACGATTTTTTTTATTTAACGACTTGAATGAGGGTATTTTCACAAATTAATAATTCCAGCAAGAAAAATAACTTTGAACTAGAGAAATGAATGTCTTACTTGGGTCATCTAATACCGATACATGTTTGCAGGTGTTGCAACTCCGTGGGCAGTTTTTCATCATGTAGAGCGCCTTAATATGACAATCCCCACGAGCGGCCCAATTTTTACAAAGTCTGTGCTTGTCGATGCATGGTGGGGGCATTGCTAAAACAACAAATGGGGAGAAAAAAAGTATTAAAATGATTACTAATGCAGATAAAACAAGTAGATTTGTCTTTCATCTTATTCCTTCAACCCAGCCCCGCACATCTCTAGCTTGTTTTATATATTACATTTTCCTCGCTTTGATGCTCATCTTTGCTAGGTGGTATTTTATCTTCTCACTCACTTTGCCATTTCAAAGTTGGTGCCCTCAGGTGCTCATGGCAATGGGGCCCAGGCCCCCACCACATGCAGTCGTCCTTAGGGCAAGACATGATGAGGCATCACTTCATAAGACCAGCAGGATGAAACCGTCTCGTAACCCTTTTCAAACGGGCTATGTCTCTTATTTTTAAAAGTTAAAACATATGTTGCAATCAAAGGAAACCGAAAAAAGTAAAGGTCCAGTTTTGTTCTTCACATACTTCTCACATATTGGGGCTCACCGACTCTCCTTCGGCACAGGTTACAAGATCTCTTGCAGTTGAACGACATGAATTTTTTCTTGTCTTCTTTTTCACAGTATCCCTTTGCTTTCAGGTCTTCACAGAGGATATCATTGTCCAAACACTTTTCACCTAAGCAAAATAGTAAACCGCTTTAAAAGTGATTGCGATGGAATCCTCTAACAACAATCTAATAATATTCTTCTAATGGCGTGCTTTAGAATGCTAAGGTGTAGTCTGGACAAGCTTGAAAAATTGCTACATGAGTAAAAATGAACATCACCACTGAAGAGCAGACTGCTAGATAGCTTTGAAAGTTGAATAATAGCAACAACAACAACAACAATAATAATAATAATAATAATAATAATAATAATAATAAATGTCTTCATTCATTGCAAGATAAAAGTACATATCTTATGTTACAATTGAAGATCTTTAAAGTTAAATAATAGCCGTAATTATTGTATTTACAACACTAAATCATAGTTAAATGGAACCACCTTTGTGTAACTAACATAACAAGAAGTCCTACAGATTTAACAACGGACCGCTAGAGATATCGGCTAGTGTAAACAAGCACTCAGAGTAAAAGTTTGTATCTCAAGATTCCACGTTTCATATAATCTAACTAATTTTCAAACGTTTTCCGACAACGTTCTGAAAATTTCTAGCTGTTACGTTGCTAGTAAATTATTCCAGGATTTTCCAAATATTGTCCGAAGGTCATGCGAACGATACTAACCGTTCTCCGAAAATTCCCAACGTTGGCCGAAAAATTTCCGGGAAAGTTTCGAAGCTCGGATGTTTGACATTAGACCAACAAACGTTCAGTTCATTTATCGTTTAAACGGGGAGAAGGCGTCAGCAATCGTGTCAACATCGATAATAATTATAAAATTATCGAAGTTTTGTGTGGCTTCACACAAGCCTACCTCGTCATCCTGATTTCTGTCAATTAATCTGAATGCTCTGGTGTCAGTAACGACTTAGAGGTGCAAAATCCTTGTTAAAACACTGAAATCTATATGATTAGAATATTTCGCGTAACTTGACGTACTTGTGTATTCTTGATCAATGGAAGCACACAGATTACAGCTGCGTTTGCAGTAGTCACGCATGAAGTTTCCTCTTGAGTTAGACGAACAGTAGCCAAGCCTGGACCAGCCGAAGCACTGTTTGAACGTGTCTACACACGGAGGTTTCCATGTAGGTCTTGCTTCTTCCGCGGTTTGCTTTATTTTTCCTGCAATTGAAACAAAAACATTGTCACGTTGATTTCCTTTTTGTAGCAAGGAGCCTGGAGCATTACAAAAAATCGGCTTCTTTTCTTGGTCAAACTTGTCTCATTTCAAGAAGAGGGGAACAAGGCGAGTTAACCTCTTCCGGTTCAAACCGGGTCTTCTTCCCTTGTTTTGTCCCTTTTGTTTTGCCACATCGGTCAACTTAGAACCTGTTCACAGGCAAGAGGGGTAGAAGAGCTACTCCCCCATATGGGCAATATTCCCATCCTAATCCCTCTAAGGTTATTTTATTTTTAGTAACAAAATTCAAATTTCAAAACTTTATATCTTTTGAGTGCATAAACATATTTCATTATTTTTGTCAAATTTGAGATCTGTGTAACAAGGTCATCCAGGAACCCACATAAGATAGCCCATAATACTAAAAGCAAAATTTGGCGCAAACTTTGTGACGTCATTTCTCCGGCAAAAAATGTCAAATTTGGAAATATTAAATCGTGAAATTTTACAGAATGACGAGTTCTATATTGCTGCGAAAATTCAAGTTAATTGCTTCAAAATTCATTAAGTTATTTGAAATTTGAATTTCCCTCCATTTGTTTCTAAAAATAACGTAAGAGGAATTGGGATGGGGATAGGGCCTATATGAGGGAGTAGCTCTCTTACCCCTTTATCCTCTCTTGTCACAGGTTAATAACATTAACATTACTTACGGCAAAAGTTGCATGTCAAAGCACACATAGTTCTCATGTTGAGTCGTACTTCAGGTTTCGTCGATTTACAGTACCCCTCTTCTTTTAGCCTCGGACAGCGAGACGGTACCTTGTCTTTACAATCGTGGGTTTCTGGAGCAAAATGTGAGCGATCAAAATGTGAGTCTTCTAACCATATTGATACTTAACGTTTATGAAGCAACTGAAAGAAGATAGCAGCTGTCAGCCAGGAGTTAATGACTTCGGTAAGATTGTTCAAGTAGAGAGTCGTTATACAATTGCTATTCTGTGGAAAAATTCCTATTGTATTCGCTTGCATGCAGTTAACCTGTGACCCTTTTAAAATTAAAAAGAAATAAAAAAGCTGCTCATTGTATTTCATGGAAAAATTGCTGAAAAGTCGGCTTAGGAAATTCTGTCCGCTGAAGAGACACCTTTACACTCGACTGAAAAAGTATCCACCTTCTTGAAATACCAATGCATGACCACCAAATACAAAATTCTCTGAACTAACATTAAAATAAACGTTTAGCAATCTGGAAGTGGAATTGGTCTTTTAAGCTTAAAATTGAAAGGGGCGTTTCTTACCGGCGACGCAAAAGGCACAGCTCCTCCTGCAAGCTTGCATCATCATGTTCTTGTGTCGCTCATCAGTGCAGTATTTCCACCTCGCCCAGGCACGGCACCGTGGATCCCGGTCCATGCATCTGTCGTCAGCTAATGATGGATAAACATTTTAATTCATTAACAAAACAAACGAGAAAAGCTGAACAAAAAAGCATCGTCTAAGTGAAGTTTACTTTTGATTTCTCCGGACGGCACTCAGAAAGTTCTGATTCCACAAGACAGACCGGAAACACACTACACTGAGATCTACTTCTTGATCACATGACCACAGGGCGCGATTTTATCACTCACTCATTCACATTTCGGAGGTAACACCCAAAACCATTCCTACTTTGATCACGCCTAAACGGGTCTACTTCATACCTGTAGCAAAACGTACCCGTTGAGAGGACCGAACTGTTCAAAGCCATTGCTTAAGCTTGTTTTAAATCAATACAGCTACAAAATCAGTACTCTTTGTAATTGCACATACATGTGCTCATGTTTATATAGCTTATACAAGGGATCAACTCCTTCACCCACGCGGCCGTAAGGTTACTGATTATGGAATAAAGTTTCTTCATCTGTTACCAGTATACCCGCCTCACTTACTGCATATTCGACAGCTTTTCTTGCACTTGATATGCATAATATCCGGTCTTCTTTCACAATAGCCACTTTTCGCCCACAACGGACAGGCTGGTTTGTCGTCTACACATTCAGTCTCAGATTTTTCTTCCTCGACGTTGTTTGCTGCCACAAAAAAAGAAAACAAAGATAATAAAGATGAAAGTCATAAAACCAGAAAACCATTTTCAATGTCCGAAGGCGTCCAATTTCGAACAAGAAATAACACGGCGTTCTGAGTTAGACTGCGTAGCTATGCTGGCTACGTTCACACGTGTAGCTCGAGCACTTTGCCCGATACGGCGCCTGGCGAGAACCAATGTCAACAAATCTTCTTATACACTACCCAGGCCGAAATTGAAAGGGACCATGACACAATACATGTATTTTAAGTACAGCTTTAAAAAGCTAAAAGAAATGTTTATTGGGAAGCAAAGGAAACGCAGAAATAATGGTTCAGCTGTGTTTAACCCTTTAAGTCCCGGTATCATTATTCAAATTCTCCTTACTGGTCTCCATACATTTCAATGAGTACTAATTGGGAGAACTTGTGAAGACATCAGAACTGATCATCTTTGGTGATCCTTTCCCCAATTCTCATGGCCTTTATGTGTTATGATGCACTGACATGATGAGGAGAAATTTGATGCTGATCGCTACTGGGGGATTAAAATTACTCTAATAGTGTTCTGAAACCATATAGCCGTGCGCCTGGATGCAGATGGATAGGACGGAAATGGAAAGGCAACTTGAAAACATTGAGCTAACTTTTTTTCAATTTTTTTACATGATTCTTTACATGGTTAGAGCATCACACTAGCTGCGTGAAGGTCACGAGGTCAAATGCCGTCCAAAGCCTCGAATTTTTTTTTTTCAGGCTTAATCGCAATTTCTTTAATTGCGTACACTCACATCACTGTGAGGATTATTTTCTTCATTTGGAAAGGTACTTAGTTTCAAATACAGCACAGATTTGAACCAAGAGCTTAAAAATACTTTTGACGTAGACCCCTTTGGGCAAGATGAACTGCACCGGCTGCAAGATCGAGACCTCGTAACCGGACAAAGATGAAATTTTAGGGGGCACGAAGCTCTTTAGAAACTCTAATGTTAATGGACCTTGTCGCCACGAAGCTTTATTGTTTTCAGGGCTAGGGTCATTGTTTCTGTTATTTGTTTATTGCTTTTTCAGCCGATTTCGTGAAGCGTTCCGAGGGCTTCGTGGCGCCGCCGAAATTTGGCACAGGCTCCAGTCTATACGCACGTTTGGTACGCGCTCTGACACCTTTATCACCAGACTCTTGTCATTGTTTTTCATTTAACCTACAAAATGGTTCTGATGTGGTTCTGTCCGCCAAGCACTGTGTTCGGAGGTCACTTAAGATAAAACAAACACACAGCTAATTCTAACCAAGAATATTACCTGAATCACAAGCATTACAGCTTTTCTTGCAATGCTTCAGCATGACGTCACGGCGTGTCTCACAGAAGCCTTCCTTTGCCCAGAAAACACACCCCCTATTCGTGTCACGGCAGTTTGGGTCTTCAGTCTTCTTCTTAGTTTCCGCTGTAAACATGTAACCGATGACAGAAAGTTAGGTTTCCTCTCAGTGGATCAGAGTTGATTCTCTAAAGCAACCCTAAAGCCTGAGACTGAAACGAAAGTGGACTGTAACGTTCCACATTATGTATTTTTTTATTATGCAATGGTCAGAATAAAACGAGCGTTTTCATTGGTCTAGGGAAAGTTTGTGATTGAAGTACAGACGAACGAATGACGTAATAAGCCGCAAAGTTCTGCGCACGCAAAACATCACTACGAAGATTTTTAAAAATATTTCTAGTGTTGTGCGGGATATCCGATATCAAAATCAATGTATAAAACAATTAAATTCCATTTGGCCATGCGTGTGTACTCTGATAACACACAGAGGACGTCAAAACGTGATAAGAACATCAGTGTACGTCTTTGTTCGTACCACGTTTTGAACTGGTAATCTGTGCGTTATCAGAGTACACACGCAAAGCCAAATAGCATCTATTTGTCCAGTATAAAGTATTTGAATAAGTTTTTTCGTAGTATAAAATCAATAACACAAGCCTCTTTGTCAAAGGCCTAGCTTGCTTTGAGAAAGGGGCTTAAAGCAATTTGGAAGTAGACTTCTGGAATTCGAAGTAAAATAATACACCTATAAGTAGCTGGTTCCTCGGACTTTTGTGAGAACGCAACATTGGCTTCTCAAAATGACAGTTCACCTTGGTTTGTTGAGGTCGAATCTTGTCCTCTGATCGTAACGAGTCCCCCAGTCTCGCGTACCCTTACGGCTCGCTTGTGTCGTTTTAGAGCTTCATGGCTGAAGTTGTTTGTGGATTCTTGCTGGCGCTTAGCTAAGAAAGAGCAAAGCAACCTCGCTTGAGTGTAAAAACCTTTCACTCTCCCGGAGAGTCAGATCTTGATTAATTCATGTAATGAGACACATGAACTGTTGAGTTGAAATCCTAAAGTGTGACCATTTAAATGAAAGCTTCTCAGTGCGCAATACTTTCCTTTGGTACTATTTACTATACTGTACAAAGTGGTTCTAACTTTTGATTCTGTGAATAAAATAGTAACTTGTGACATGCAGTGAAAGTTATTGAACAGAATTTTCTAGTGGTGCTGTTCGTTTCAACTGATATCTTTCAAAACAAAATTTGGAAATTGTGTTGAGTTTCCAACTTGTGCTCCCTTGAGTGCGAAAGGACTAAGTAACCGCCGAGGGTAACACATTGTGGTTGACTAATCCTTTAAGAGCTTAAGATTTGAAAGAAAGTTACAAATTTAAGGCCTTACCATCGCAATTGTACATCATATTGACCTGAAGTGCATCGATTTTGGAGATCCGTCTATATGGGCGTGGCTTCACCCTCTTCAGTGGCACCATGGTTTTTCTCCTGGGCGATCGCGAAAAGGCATTCATCTTGTAATGCATGATACTGGAGTAATCATATGGGGTGTTCATGGAGTCGATCGCTTGCCATGTTTGTTTTAGAAAAGCGTGTTCCCAACCTGATTATATGGGAAAACGTGTTGAAATAACATCTAACATGGGGGCGCCTGCGCTAATTTCCCTTTCGTAAACGGTGGATGCCATTTATAACGGTCGATGCCATCATTGGTAACCAAGCCTCTCGTAATGGTCGATGTCATTTCTGCCCTAGTTTATGCCTGGATTAGGCCGAAATGAAGTTATTACTATCAGATAAAATCAGGCCAACTGTTATAGATGTATAATTTAGCAGAAGGAAATAACGTAATTAAACTTTTCATGGATTTGCCAGATCAACGTAGCGGTGTAGTGGTGAGGGAGAGATGTAAGGCATGCAAGAGGTTCTGGGTTTGATTCTAGGATACTTAATTCAATACATTTTTCTTTCTAATGTAAAAAAAATTCGACGAATGGTGAAAAATATTCTAAGTGTCACTAAAATGGCATCGACCATTTACGAAAGGGAAATTTGCGGCGCCTGCAGGAGAGTTCCAATCCTTGTCGAGAGCGACTTGTTATAGATAATTGCTCCAGGTTGTATTTTATTTCTATCGTAATAGCTTTGCCCTTGAAGTTTTCACTCACGTGACATTATCCAGGTCTGCCCTTACATAGCCACGCTCACGGGTATGACTACCTGTGACTATGACAAAGAGAAAAACTGCCTCCAGCTAAGACAAAAAAAGCCTTTTACACAACTTGTACAGTAGGTATTTCAACGACTGCGACAAATACAGAAGGGTCTCAAAAAGTTAAGCCTTTATGACAGCGCAATGGGTTTAAGGATATTTGAAGGAAAGCAGCTCGTCAGCCACCTATGAAATAGATTTAAAAGTAGCTGACAGCCGAGTTTGATTTTAGGTAAAGTGAGCGCGCCGTTAACCTTACCAAAAGTTGCTTGGAAATGTACAAAGCTACCTTTGATGGGCCTGTGGTGCGCACGAGCTGAAAGGTTTAGACCTTTCGTGCTCTTTAAAGATTCGTCACAGGCAAAGTCAAAAGTGCTCTAACATAATGATTTCTGTGTCAAAATAGTCAAGCAACTTTGACACGCTTTTGAAGCGCATCAAAAAAGATCAAACTCAGATTTCCATAAATTCCTTAGAGGAATATGAATTATACAAATTGGATAGCATTGACAATAAATTACGTTTACTGACCTTTGTTGATGTTTTTCCAAACGATTCTCACATATTCGTCTCTGTCGGGCCTGCTTTGCTCGTGCCAAAATCCAATCACGTGACCTAACTCATGAACCATCACGTGATGAAACTCGCAGCCGTATCCAACAGAAACTTCCCTTCGTGCATCGTGAGCTTTTCCCACAGTGCTGTAACAACTGAATTCCACAAGAAGGAGTAGGTTTGACAAAATCTCATCATATGATACCGCAACCACAACTACCATCGCTAATAAGCGTTGCCATATAAAATACAAAAAACCCAACTACCCAAGATTTCCGAAGATGTCCCGAAGGATTCCTTCCAGCAACGTTAGTTTTGGATTATCGTCATTTACCCTTGGGAAAACGTCGGGTGATCCTCGGTTATCATTTGAAGCCTTCGGGTCATCTTCGGAAATTTTTGGAAACTTCGCCATGTCGTTTCAAAATGTCCCAACTTGTAAAAAGGTCGTTGCACGAGTAAGCAAGAGTTGGGCGCTCCGGGTAATGCGGTCCAGGCAGAAATATATTTTAAATTGTGGCAATCCCAAAATGCCGCACTCTAGAATACACTCTGGTAATAAACCAGTTGATATTCATTTGATAACGAAAGATTTTGTAAAACACTTTAAAATAAAAATAAGCGATAATATGAAAACATAACGTTACAACGACAACAAGTCGCCACTATCAAATGCAAATTTGACATTTTGACATTTGATAATGGCGGCATCTTGTCGTCGAAACGTCATGTTTTAGTATTGAAATTCATTTGTCATTGAAAAGGAAATCAGTGAAAACTAACAAAAAGAATATCCTTACTGAGATCCTCTGAAAAAAGTGACGTAATCCTTTTCTTTTTTCTCGTCTTTCCTCGGCACAAACTTGATGCAGCTCTTAGATTCCCAATCGTCCATAGCTAGTCTTACAATTCTCTGCAACTCTGGCATATTCTCTATAGAAGAGCAAGAGATAAACAAATAATAAATGCTATAGGCTTTATCATGTGATAGGTAAACTGTATTTAGTTATGTCACGAACACTGGAGTCAAACCCAAGACATACCGCACACATGTCCTGGTCCTTTAACCATTGAGCTACAAGGTTACCGCTCATCGCGAAATATAAAGTCATTAACCATCGGACGTACAGGGAGGGAGGGGTTGGATGCCACCCCCCTTAAGCTTTTTCTTGAATTTTTCCAAGACAATTTTCCATCAGCACCTGCCGTTTTAGTAGCTGTACGCGTATCCCTTAATCACATTTTGACATAAGTTTGGTGAGAAGCGATTGCTGTGGTTACGAGATATGACGTTATAAGTAACAGGTGGTCAAGCCATTTTTGGCCAAAAAAAGCACAAATCGTTCACAAAAAGCAGCAAAGTGTTTACCTATGTCATATTTTACATGTCTATCACAGTAAAAAATTTTCAGTTTTCGCCGTTTTTTGATAATTTCTAATTTTGAGTAAAATCCAAGATGGCGGCAAATTAAAACAGCAGCACCGCAACCCATAACATAACATAAACCTCATCTTGTAGAGCACATCAAAGGCTTTTTATCAAAGGCAAAACTCTCCGAAATATTGAAACACAATAAAAACCCAGGGAAGGGGTCCCATCAACCCCCCTCCCCCACCACCCCACCCCTTGTACCACGGTGGGGGTACTTTAAGTTTAAGTTTAATGATACTTTATACCAACTGTACAATAATATAATACATAAGAAAAATAAATAAATAAATAAATAAATAAAAGTACAGTAGGCAAAGGAAAGCAATAGGGGGAAACTGAATTCCCATATGGTGTGACTTTGCTTGTGCGTCCGAGGGT
>Ga0126336_10000392_pt1 | contig 17095 bp, 14 predicted proteins | sample SidCmetagenome_FD_92530 | JGI IMG/M metagenome (GOLD analysis project Ga0126336, IMG submission 92530) | Coral microbial communities from El Islote,Puerto Morelos, Mexico - Siderastrea C C metagenome | ecosystem: Host-associated > Invertebrates > Cnidaria > Coral | place: El Islote,Puerto... | reverse complement strand
TTAATAATTCAACTGTCCCCTTTTTTGTTTTTCATATCACTAAAAATCGTAAGCTTGTTGATATGAAGGACACGTGTATAATCAGGAGCCCTGGTATATTATATTTTTTCCATTAAATATTGGTTCTTTCGCTGTTCTCAAAAGCTTCGAAAATATTCCGAAGCATTCTTGAAATGTTCGGAAATCTCAGGGTGATCTGCAAAAGTCTTCTGAAGAATTGGGAATCTTCGGAGGTCTTCGGCTTCGTCAATTCGTGCGCAGTCTGACCGCTGACCACTATTTTGGTGTTCTGGGGGTGTTCCTGTCTGTTTTGAGGGTGTTCCGCGGTATTATGGGATGTTCCAGGGGTGTTCCGGGGTTGTTCCGGGCTGTTCTGGGGTGTTCCGGGGGTGTTCCGGGAATGTTCCAGGAGTGTTCTGGGGGTGTTCCGGGGTGTTCCGGGAGTGTTCCGGGTTTTACAGACACCCATGTTAAATTAATTTCTGATTGAAAAAAGCCACAAAATGTCATTTAAACCAGCCAGGACGAACAGGGGAGCATTGAGCTGAAGGTAGACAGGCTTTATCTCAAGATATCTTGATTCTTTTATCACTGGTTAGTCCGTTATAAATCTCTGCAAGCCTTAGGCTTAACGGCTCATATAAGCAGCGACGCTATCAAGCGATTGCGTAAGAGAACGGTGCAAGATTAACCGGTAATTAATTAAACAGGACACAATAAGCAGAAGTAAACAAGATTTATTTCGTGAATTAAAGATTTATTTCGTGCTATTGCATATATTTTCACCCTTTTCTATTTTTAAATGAACTCCACATACAACGCGTCTGGGCTGCCGCGTCTGGGCTGCCGTGGAGAATCGAGTCTCGAGACGCGAGGATCGAGGCGCGAGGGACTATCAACTTACCTTTGGCCGGCGGTATATGGTCATGTTGCTAGGAGCTTTTAAAACGCTCACACGGGATGTTGTATCTCGCGCTAAATGCTTTTAAAACGAGGGATATTCATAGATTATTTTTATATCTCCGCTAGGTGCTTTTAAAGTAAGGGATATTCATAGAGTCATTTCCTATCTGGCGTTAGGAGCTTTAAGAACGAGGGATAATCATGTATTCATGTTATATCTCGCGATAGGATTCTCGATCTTCGAAATTCTCGACTACTCGAGACTCGATTCTTGAATTTTCGAGAATCGAGTCTCGAGACGCCAGGGACCATCAACTTTCCTTTGGCCGGCGGTATACAGTCATGTTGCTAGGAGCTTTTAAAACGGACGATATTGACACATGCCTGTGCTCACACTGGATGTTATATCTCGCGCTAAACGCTTCATACGTTATATTCATACATTATTTTTATATCTCCGCTAGGTGCTTTTAAAGTAAGGAATATTCATAGAGTCATTTCATATCTGGCGCTAGGTGATTGAAGATTAATGTCTTGCGCGCTAGGCCTGTTTAATATATGGCGCTAGGCGCTTTTAGAACGAGGGATAATCATGTATTCGTGTTATATCTCGCGATAGGAGCTTTTGGGACGAGGAATATTTCATAGATTCATGTCATGAACCGCTTTAGGAGCATTTAGAACGAGGGATATTCATAGATTCATGCTTTATGTGAGACAATTAGCAAGACAAAAGACTGAAAAAAATCGCAACGCAGCGCGAAAAATCATTGAGGCTGCGAAATATCGCAAATTTTGTAAAATCTGTTAGGCGGCGAGCGTCTGTTGACAAAAAAATCATTAAACGGTGCAAAAAATCGTTGAGGCGGCGAAATTTTGCAAATTTTGTAATTCTTGTTTGTCTGAAGCGAAAAATTGCAAAAAACGTAAAATTTGTTAATATCGCTACTTTAGAACGAAAACTGGTAGCATTACGAAAAATCGTAAAATTTGGAACTGACGCGAAAATCGTAAAATTCGTTGCAGAGTTCAATCCTGGACATAAGTGCATAAACATAAACAAGGGACATTTCATTTCTCAGATTACAACTCTTCAAATAGGCGATTTGGACGAAGCCACCCTCAGAATTGATGAAAGTCTCTCACCTAAATTACTTCCGTATAGGAAAGTCCCATTGGCGCTTCAGGATGCAGTGAAGGAAGAGTTAGATCGGTTTGGGGATAAAGGTGTGCTCGTTCCAGTGACCAAACCGACTGAATGGGTCAGTCAAATGGCTGTTGTAACACAACCAATGGTAAATTGCGCCTGTGTACTTCCATAGCTCAACGATGCGAAGGTGAAACAGGCGTATTACCACGTTCAACTTGATGAAGCCTCCAGTAAACTGACTATGATGATTACCCCATTTGGTTGTTAAATGTGGACGAGAGTCCCTTTTGGCCTTAAGTCTCAAGCGAGATATTTTAGCCCAAGAGTGATGATGTAGTATTTGTTGGGGGTGTGGCACTACGGAAGCCGAAGCCCAAAGGGACAACCAGCAATAACTAACCGAAACACTGAAAAGGTGCACCGAAAGGAACATTATCCCGAATGAGGATAAACCACAAACTTGCCCAATGGAGATTATCTCCCATGGCACAGAATAACAAGAGATGGCGTAAAAGTCGATGAGCGATGAGGCTAAAGTCCAAGCTATTCGTGGCGTGCCAGCACCCACTGATGTAGAAAATGTGAAACGTCTCCGCGGCGTGGCCCAGTACATGTCTAGCTTCCTATCTGACCTTGCAGGAGCGCTTGAACCGATCTGTGCACTAAAAACCCGGATGAAACGGTTTTGCTTTATTACTTTTGCACAAATCAGGCTCAAAATTAATTTAAGTGAGTGTGCTTACTTTTAAACAGTTTGGAACGCCAGAAAACTGTTTTAATTTAAATGATAGCAATAATCGTCTACTTTCTAACATGGAAATTACTTGGAGTTTCGCTTTATTTATATAGTTTGGTAGGTCTTTGAAACGAAGGTATTTTACGCACTTCGGAAAATGGCAAAAAATGGGTAACTTTAGAAGCTTAAAATGGGTCGTGGTATGTCTAATATCAAATTGAAATAAATACTGTGATAACGTTTGGCCCTGCTGCTATTATAATATACAAGCATAACCGTTTTATCCGAATTTCTCAATAGAGTTCTAGAAAGTTTAAATAATATTTTCGGAGATAATTCTCCAAAAGGTTGGCTAAGTGGAGAAGAAGAGCGAAAGGCTTCCGTAGAAATGTACCCATACACTGAACTCCATGTTGGCATATTTCAGTGCTACCAAACCTGATTTCAGTGAGCTGAAATTAGGGAAGGGTCTACTGCCGAGGATAAATAACACAACCAGCTGAAAGAAAAAATTCAGAGCACTGGCTCTGCAAACAATACGAGTGCTGTGCAAAAAGAACCAGCTCGCTCAACACAAATCGAAAAGTGGAGATAAGCTTTACTTTGATTCATATTGTTTCCAAAATACGGTTTTATGAACGGTCGTGCTCATCAGAGAAAACAAAATAAGCCTGCCCTGCTGAGATTTTTACAGATTTAGTAAATAAAATGTCTGTAGTAATCTATCCATGTAGTTTCAGTTCTATAACATTAAGGTGATTCCTTTCAATTTTATTGCGCATCCTTTCTGCGCATGTTTGCGTGGTTAGCGCGCGCGCGAGCGCGCACCTTCGGAACTTGTGAGGTTTTCTATGAAAGCGGAACAGTTCAGAGAAATAACATGTCGTTTATGTTTTCTAAACGAGCTCGGTGACCCCCATTTTTAATACATAAATTCAAATGGCACACGGTCGTGTACAATATATCGCGATTTCAAGAAAAGTTAAACATTCTCCTTTGAGACATTTTTATTTAAATACCGAAAAGAACACGTCTTTAGGTACAGCAGGGTATGTACGCACGCGGCAAATTCTTTATTTTTTTCTTCATATCGTTAATTCCTGTTCAACTAAAATAGTATACAATGCAAGATAAACGTCTATTTTGTTGAAAGGCTCCGACGCTTCAATACAAGCAATGACTTTTTAAAGCAATTATAGTTTTCATTTCTGATTACTTGGGTTTCTCAGGAGAACCTTGCGGATCGTATAGTTGCTATCAATGGCTATCCATGTTGTGCCAAAACAAGCTCGGTGACCCCTTTTTGTATTGCATTTTTGAAATGTTCTAAGCATAATTACCAGTCTTACAAAAGTTTTAATATTCCTTCTATTTCGATGGATTCACCTTATAAGAAATGCGCTGCTTGTTTTACTCACGAAGTAAAATGGCCAGGACACAGTGTAGTTAATTGGCTATTTATATTTTTCAATGTAAATTTAATGAAAAGCCACATACATGGAATAAAACTAGAATTGTGGTTTCACATTTGTCCCAAATCTCGAGTTGTAGTGTTTTGATAGACTTGAGAAGTAACGTTTTAAGAGCCAGTCCACGAGAGGTTCAAAGACTTTAGGAAATGGTCAGGAACAACCCTGACTCAAACTTTGCCTCCTGAAAGCTAGTCATGAGCAAGTAATCAATCTACATTTATTTTGTCTTCTATTAGTAATGTGGACACGTGACAGGCAATTTAAGTTTAACCGCCCCCACCCCCCGACCTTGGGAGCAATTTTCGCATAACAATTTTCTAAAATTTACCAAATTTGCATCTCTCTTATCAAAACAAACTTCAGCGGGTCATAAATCAAACGATGTTTCTTTACTAAACTGAACTTCATTTCTTTTAGTGTGGTTTGGCAGATTTGAAAAAGTGCCAATTTTACCAAATTTCAAAGGATTCTTTGTCTATGTAGTAGAAAAAATCGATGATTGATCTGCATCGAAAAATCTTTCGGGCAATTCAGTTTTAAGGTTCAATATAGGTTATGCCAAATTGACATTTTCCTAAAATAGACATATCTGCTGAGGGACAATTGGGTCACCATACATCAGCTTTCAACACTTAACAAATACATGAAACCTGTAAAAAGGTAAAATACAGGCTAAAAAAGTACACGGTTGTCGTTTGAATCATTTCACTGCCGCAGATTTTGCACATAAACGTTTTGCAGCTATTGAAATCGTTCCTTTCCCACCAATCCCCCGACAGATTTCAGGTGAATCAGGTGTGTACTGTCTTATTTCCAGCACAACGTTTGAATAGCTTCATTTGCCTTTTCGTTGTTGTTTGATTCAGAATCTAAACTGAAACGAGAGAATTGAAGTCGACAGGTTACGTTACTGTGCGTGACACAGAGAAGCGACTTTCGTACATGGATAACTTCTCGCACTCACACTCACTCAGTCATCCTCTTCATGCCGAGTGGCACATAAGGCCTCGAATAGCTTCTCGACGGCAGGTTTATTTTTTCTTACAACAGGAAAATGTCAACCAAATAATTTCACATACTCCACAAGGAACAAGAATTTGCTATACTAGCCTACTCGTTACATTATGGAGGCTTAATGTTTTACAGTTAAACACCTGTTATCCTGCCTTTGCGATTTGTTACAGTTAGTCGGTAACCAACTGTAGGTTACATTCTTTAAAACCTCAAGAATTGAAGCATTGTTTCGGCTGTGGTTTGTCTCCGGAATCCTTTGTTTAGGGTGTGAAGGGGTTTGCTGAATGCCGTCCGAGGATATCAGCAGTTAGACATAACAATAATGATACTTGTTTCACGAAATCAATAAATAACCTGCTGGAACTGATTTCGTCAGTTAATTGAGCTCAGATTATTAGAAGTACAAAAGTGGTTTAAAAAGCAAACAAACTACTTTGGACCATCTAAAGTGTGGCTCAAAGGCGATTAACAATTTCTCCGTTTTCCTCTTCCCCTACGAACTTATTCATGCATGAAAACACAAGCAAACTACGCACATACCTTAGCGGTAGGAAAAGCACTGTCAACTGTAATCTACGCACTTGCTTGGAGAAATCTGTTTGCTACCATTTACTGCAACTTATCATCAAGAATCTCATAAATGTTCCACATAGATGTATAATATGTTTTCGCTTGTGAAGTTTTGATTTCATCCGGCGTAGACACTACGTCTTGAAACCTTCTGTTCAATTGTACCCATATGCACAGGGAAAATACTTGAAGTTACTGCTGAAGAAAGCAAACTGGAAATGCTTTTCAGCTAGAGTGTAAAATAAAACAATCCCCATGTATTGTCCATTGAAGAGAAACGCTCACCTGTTTCCAAAATCCAGACAATTTGTAGGCAAAATGGCTTTAAAAAACTTGTAATTGAGCTAAGGATCACGTTTAATTTTGTGATTGACACCTCAAGAAGACACGAGGTGAAGTTGAATTTAGCTCTCGAACACGGAAAGGATCTCTGAAAGTCTATTGCGGAATTATATCTCGGAAACCAGGAACATTTTCAAAGTTAAGGAACTGCAGTCTGTCAGGATGTAATCTACTTATCGGAGTATTTCAAATAAAAGAGTATAGATCGATACAACATCTGGTGCCGAGACCCGGGACAGGGAAAGAATTGTGAAATCAAGCTTCGTGTAAACAATGTCGGAACTGAAGAAGAAACTGAAGAAGAAGGTGAAGGTTCGCGAAAGTCACCGCGTGTTCGTCAGGAAAACTATCCACGAAGCAATTAAAGGAACAAATAAACAGGCCGGGAGATCCTACCATTTCTAAAGAAGCTCAAATCCTCGCGATGTACTCTTCAGGATAAGTTGTCGGAGCTAAAGACCTTGGATAGCGAAATTGTCGATTTGGTAGACGAATCGAAAGTTGAAGAAGATGTCAGCGATAGTTGTGTTTCGCCAGTGCAATCCAGGCCTGCATAGTCGACCTAGAAACGGCTATAGATGCGAAAACAAAACATTGAAAAAGTCAGGAAGGACAAGGAGCGACATTGGATCCGCAATCCTCTAGTAATTCAAGTTTTCAAACGGGAATACGGGTCTACCTCGGTGTAAGAACGTGACAAGATTTTTTTTTGTTTGATAGCTTTTGTTTTCCAGTACGGTATTGCAAAATATTTTTGTTTCCTTTGTTTTACGTCATCCGTGAGTTTCACAGGTTCTTACACCAAGATAAAGCCGGGAACACAGTCTCTAGGGTTAACAAACCTTCTGACACATGCAAAGCTGCCTAAACTCGAGTTGAAGAAATTTTCCAGCATTCCAAACAGTTGGCACCCCTTCTGGGAATCGTTTGAGTCGGCCATTGCATTCACAAAAACATCAACTTAAATGATGTGGATGAATTCCAATATCTAAAGTCGCTCCTCAAAGGTTCTGCAGCCGAAACAATTTCTGGATTAGCATTGACTAACTCGAATTACAGCCACGCGGTTGAGCTCTTGACCAAGCGCTTTGGAAGCAAACAACTTATCATTTCGAAGCATATGGTAATTTGTTGATACAACTTCTAAAGGCAAACGACGGAAACGATCTAAAGCAATTGCGGCAGCTTTTGGATAGAACGGAGGCGGCAGTCAGAAGCCTACACGGAATCGGCATTTCAACCGAAACATATGGAACATCCTTGACGCCTGTAATTATGGGGAAGATACCGCAAGAATTGTGTCTTATCTTGAGTCGAGGTGCATCCGAATTGCGAATTCGAGAGAGTTGTGCTTTGGGACCGGTAACCGAGCAGGCAAGGTCAAAGGGAAAACGGGAGTTTGGATTTGGATTTCAGCCTGGACAAAACAGAAGACCCCCAACGTCGTCAACACTGTTTTCCAATAACGAAGGTCCGCCGCTAGACAAGGATAAATGGTGTGCTTTCTGTAATGGACCGCATCCTTCAACCAAATGTGCTATTGTAACTGACCCCGAAGCAAGGAAGAAAATTCTCCGTCAAAAAAGGAAATGTTTTGGTTGTCTGAGAAGTGGTCATTTGAGTCGAGATTGTGAAGCGAGGTGTTACCGTTGTGGGGGGAAACATCATGTATCATTGTGCAACGTCCAAGAATATCCAGGCTATTCTTCCCCGGCCAGAAAAGCGAGAGGCAGTAATAAGGAACAAACTGTGAGTACTAATTTGTATTTCACTTAAGATATTAAGAACAAAAGTGTTCCGTTGGAAACGGCTAGGGCGAGTATCAGAAATCCTAATGAGGAAACATCGTGCAATGTGAGAATCCTACTTGATTCTTGTTCTCAGAAGTCTTACATAAGCACACGATTAATGAACAAATTATGCCTATCGCCGATTGGAACCGAAACAGTTCTAATTGAAACGTTTGGAAACAATGAAGCCTCCTTGAAGAAATGTGACATTGTTCAGTTTGCATTGGAATGCAAAGACGATCTGACAGAGTTCATCAATGGCTATGAAGTTGATTTGATTTGTGGCCCTATTACAAACCAAGTAATTGAAGTAGCACAGCAGTATTACCCACATATGCAAGGTTTGCCTCTTGCTGATTACTCTCGAGGGGATGAGGAACTAGTAGTAGACATTATGATTGGAGCAGGATTATTATTGGTCAGTCGTTTAAAACAACATTGTACGGGAGGGAGTTCCATGATCCCGTAGCAATTCGTACAAGATTGGGGGAATGTGCTGAGTGGACCTGTGAATGTGGCGAATTCAGGTCAAAGTCCTTCAAGTGTTAACATGTCTCATCTAATGAAAACGGAGTGTACAGTGGTTGAGGAGGACTGAAGCTCAATTGATGATTAGCTCAAAAAAGAACTTAGCAAGTTCTGGGACTATGACACTCTTGGAGTTAAAGAAAGAGAAGATGTATTTCTTGAAGATTATCTGACCAAGGTGAAGTTCAATGGGGACCGCTATATAGTATCACTCCCGTTTAAGGAAGAACACCCTGTTATTCCACATAACTACTTATTGACACGAAACCGTCTCACTTCTTCGTTGAAAAGATTGAAATCTAAGCCAGAGATTTTACAGCAGTGTGACACTGTAATCAGGGAACAATTGAACTCCGGTGTAGTTGAAATGATTGACAAGAGTCATGAGGAACAATGTCTTCCTGGAACTGTTCATTACATTCCTCACAAAGAAGTGGTGAAAGAAGACAGAACTACTACCAAACTGCAAGTAGTCTAAGCTGCTAGTGCGAGGTCTCGAAGTGAACCAAGTTTAAATGATTGTCTCCTGTCAGGCCCTGCCTTAACTCCGTTGAGTTTTGATGTCTTGCTTAGATTTCGTCTCCACAAAGTAGCTCTGTTCGGAGATTTGGAAAAAGCATTCCTGAACATAGAAATTAAACCCGAGGAGAGAAATTTGTTGAGGTTCTTGGGGATAGATGACATCATCTCCTCGAATCCGGAAGTGATCGCACTGAGATTCACACGGCTTGTGTTTGCCCTTGTATGTTATCTATTCATTCTGAATGTGAAACTAAGGAATCACGTATCAAAGTATGAGAAAGTTGATCCAGAATTTGTAGACACTGTTGTCAGAGCCTTATATGTTGATGACTTTGCATCTGGAAAGGACTCGGTAAAGGACGGCTTTGAACTTTACCGGAAATTGAAGTCGCGCTCCAGAGAAGGAGTATTTAACATGAGAAAGTGGGCGTCAAACAATCAAGAGTTAACTGAGTTGATCAAGAAAGAGGAAGCAGCTGTATCTTCAACTCCTGAACTATCTGCTGAAGTAACTCCTACACCAACAAGGTCTAATGTGATTGAAGATGGTAATTGCCTAAGCTGCACTTCAAATAATACCGGGAGTGAAGAAACCCTGATTAAGGTTATTGGTGTTCCGTGGGATCGGATCGAAGGCAACTTCAAGTTTGATCTGACCACCTTCTCTGGACAAGCCTTGGAAGGAACTCTAACAAAGCGGAAACTGTTGAGCATTACTGCTCGATTCTATGACCCACTAGGCTTGTTATCACCAGTTATCTTGCCCCTGAAATGCATGTTTCAAGAAATCTGCCGGTTAAAGATTGGTTGGGACGAAGCCCTATCGCAAGATCTCACCTCGCGTTGGAAGGAATTATTGGAAGACATAGAGAGAGTCTCGAGTATTGCAGTTCCCCGTTGCATTCTGGATGGCTGAGAAGTGGGAGACATCAAGTCTATTCAACTACATGGATTTGCGGATGCCAACATAGGGAGAAAATGTCTACATTAGGGTGACAACCTGTGATACCTGTTCTTTACATCTGTTAGCATCAAAGACGCGAGTTGCCCCTTTAAATGGAGAAAAAATTCCTCGACTGGAGTTGATGGCTGCCTTAACGTTAGCGAATCTGATGACAATTGTGTATGAGGCATTGATCTGCACTGTAAAGGTTAACGCGGTGTTCAGCTGGACTGACTCCCAAATCGTGTGGTGGTGGGTCAATGGAGAGTCTAAGCTATCTAAGCAATTTGTGCAAAATCGAGTTCAGAAGATCCGGAGTCTTTGGAGTAAGGAACATTGGAGATATAGCCCTTCTGAACTTATCCCAGGTGACATAGCTTCAAGGGGAGCTAAGAGTTCTGTCATCGCATCCAGTGATCTTTGGTGGAAGGGAGCAACATTCCTAGAGAAGGAAGAGGTTCACTGGCCAAACTTACCTAACTCTCCAATCAGGGAAAACGCAGTCCCAGAAGAAGCTGTAAAAAGAATTGAAGAAGGAAAGTGCATCTGAAATCTCAAGAGTTATGACAGTATCGGTGCAATGCTCTCCAAGCATCTCAGAAGTCATCCCACCAGAAAGATTTAGCAGTCTCAGCAAACTTGTCAGAGTAACCGTTCTTGTGCTGAAATTCATCCAAAGGATCAAGAAGACGGAAACACATGATATCAGCATGGAGGACATGAATGTTGCCGAGAAACTCTGGTACAAAGACGTTCAAACTAAACTTGAACAAAAGGAGAAATCTAGTTCAAAATGGGAACAGTTAGCAGTCTTCAAGGATGAACAAGGAGTTCTACGGTGCAAGGGAAGGACCCAGAATTCCTCACTACCGTATTCAACAAAATTTCCTATCCTGTTACAAAGGAAACAGCACTTCACAAAGTTGGTGTTAATGCAGTCTCATGAAAACGTGAAACACAATGGGGTGAGAGAAACTCTTACTGAAATCCGAGCCCAATTCTGGATTATCAAAGGACAGCAAGCTGTTAAGGATGTACTCTCTAAGTGTGTTACATGCAAGAAGATGCTACGGAGAGCCTGCAGTACTCAATCCACTCTACCTCTACCATCATTTCGAGTTTCAGATGATCTGGCATTTTCTAAAGTTGGAGTGGACTTTGCCGGTCCCTTGTATGTGAGGAATATCTAACAGTCCAAGGGAGAGATGTACAAATGCTACGTACATTGCTCTCTTTACGTGTGCCAGTGCGAGGGCTGTTCACCTTGAACTTACCCCAGACCTCTCCGCGACCTCGTTCTTGAGAGTGCTAACGCGATTTTTCGGTACAAGAGGATTACCAACCCTATTCGTTTTAGACAATGGGAAAACTTTTAAAGATGCAGAAGTAAAGTAGTTTCTTCTTAATCGGAATATTGAATCGAAATCAACGTGCCCACAGCCAGCAGGTGGGGAGGTTTCTTTGAAATCTGCGTTAAATTAGTGAAGAGGTGCCTCAAGAAAGTGCTTGGAAACGCAAAGCTGAGTTATGAAGAACTGGAGTCAGTCTTGATCAAAACTGAAGGAGTTCTAATTCCAGACCCTTAACCTATGTCTACGATGACTTAACAGAAGCCCTTCTCACGCCTTCTCATCTTGTGATTGGTCGTCGACTGTTAGACCAATCTCCTGTTGTCACTGCACCTGTGAACACACTGACCAGGCGAGAAAGATATTTGGACGGTCTCCTCGATCGCCCACTTCAGGAATCGATGGAAGAAAGAATATCTGACTGGGACCCGTGAATACCAGAAACTCAAGGGAGGAGTACCGAGAAGAGTCATTGAAGTAGGAGACATTGTACACATCTATGCGGACAAGACCCCCAGACAGCAGTGGCGATTGGGGAAGGTAGAGATACTGTTGCGGGGACGAGACAACGTCCCACGTGCAGCGGAAGTGGTGATAGTGGACAATTCCCTCCACAGACTCTTCTGAAACGTCCATTTCAGAAGCTGTATCCTCTTGAAATCAACGTACTTGACGAGGACGCAACTAGTGCGAAAGCTATGCAGCAGGACAGCAGATGGAACATTCAGATGGTCAGAGATGAAGACATCCCAGCGATTGCTGTTTCATGAACTGTTTGAACTAAATTTGAATACTGAACTGAATTTAAGGAGTTATATTTATAGCTTTTTTTGTATCACCTTATGATTGACACCGTCAGTCAGGGGGGAGTGTGTTGTAATTGAGCTAAGGATCACGTGATCTTAATTTTGTGATTGACACCTCAAGAAGACACGAGGTGAAGTGGAATTTAGCTCTCGAACACGGAAAGGATCTCTGAAAGTCTATTGCAGAATTATATCTAGGGAACCAGAAGCATTTTCAAAGTTAAGGAACTGCAGTCGGTCATGATGTAATCTACTTATCGGAGTATTTCAAAAAGAAAAAAGAGTGTAGATCGATACAACAAAACCCTTATCCTGGCACATACTTGTTTTCGAGTACAACCGAAGCGAACGGACTCCCATATGAACACGTGTCAGTTCCTCACACGGCCTTCAATGTTTGGCCGTTTCTCCCTACAGTATGCTATACGGGGCGAGCTCCTTCCTATACATACAGCTATTTCAATTAACGTTGTCAGATGAATGTTTAAGCCTACGCGACAAGGCCGCAGGGTAATAAGGGATTTTTATGCCTAAGTTCACCAAACTCAGCAGTACCTTGCTTGCCGTACAATAGCAAAGTATATGGAAGAGTTTGCAAAGCATAAAAATTAAACAAATAACGTGAAAGAATTATTTTCAGAAACAGTTTTCGTTTAAAACAATTTTTAATCCCACTCATCTTTTTGTTTACCGGGATAAAACGGGATGCAAATTTTAAATATGTGGGTACATGTGGAGCACGTGCATGGTATGTAAATTAGAATTATGAAAGACATTAACAACATCATGAAAAATATGGAACATGAATTTTTGTACTTCAAGGCAAGAACTAACAACTGAAAATGGAAAGCGAAATCAGGATTCCCGCTGACAATAATCGGATGGTGCCAATTTATTACTTGTACTAAGAAATTCAAAGTTCCCGACCAACTTCTGACAACCGTTAAACTAGGTCTGATTTGCAACTACCCACACTACCCTTCGGTCTTGTCACGTAAGCTTGAGTCGGATCCGACAACCTTAATTGCAATAGCTGTACGGTATCGCTAAATTTAACATCGCAGTTGCAAGGAATCTGCAGTTTGCTTTCGTCAGTAGTGACTTCAAGTACCCTGTACAGCTCACGCAGATCATCCTTTTTTTATCTGTTTCTAAATATATAGCTAATGTCAAGGCCTCCCATATTGTCAATGTTACGCGTTTTTTTAATCCCATTTGTTTTTGGGGCGGAGGGTGGGGATGTTACTAAAACGAGTAACGTAGTATAACGAGTAACGCAGCAACGCAGTAACGAGAAAACGAGTAACGGGAAAAATTTTCCAGGGGTAAACATAGAAAACTAGTAACGGACAAACAAATTTAAAGGGTGAAAATTATACAATAATAATCATTGGAGTCTAGACAATCAGTGTACCTTTACGGCCAAGTAGACTTTCGCATTTCGCCACTAACTTTTCTGCTTCGGAGATTCTGCATTTCAGTTTTCGCTTTCAGCTTTCGGCATTGCGAATTTGGCCTTCGCTATTTCGGATTTAGCTTTTAGCTCCCGGCGTTTTCCCGCCTTTCCAGCTTTCGGTATTTTGGTTTGGGCGCTTCGAGTTCAGATTTCAGCTTTCGCCTTTTCGGATTTAGATTTTAGCATTTAGCTTTCGGCATTTTAGATTTAGCTTTTCAGCTCTCGGCATTTCGGATCGTTTTCCGCAGGTTTCATTTGGGTTCAGCTTCCAGCCTGGCCTTGACAGCTCTCATGATCGGCTATTCAGTGGGTTTAGTTTAAATTGACACCTTTTAAGGCAAGTGGGACCCCGAGGGCAAAAGAGTGGCTAATAGGAATGGACGTGTGAATAGTGGACAGTGGATGGCAGACGAATTGACAAGAACGTCAAGCCACCAAAGGAACAGAAATGTTACCGTGAAGGATGATAAAACCTTTCAATAAAATTAAAACTCCGAAAAATGTCTCTTTTAGGGGCTATGTTACCTATTTATAGTATTGCTATAAGAAAGCTGAGTTAGACTTATTCCATCAAAGGAACGCACATTAAAGGCTCAGTTTTGTTTTAAATTATTCTACTAGTTTTCCGACACTACAAATTTTTTCCCTATAAACTTGTTGTAAGAAATAGGAAATAATACAATGGGTTAGCCGTATATGAATCTGGAATTAAAATAGCCTGTTGCGAATAAGGAAGTTTTTTGAATTCTTTTTCGGTTGAGAAAATCAAGTTCAGTAAACTGCGCCTCCTAAGTGAACTTACACCACACTGAATGGTTCGGCATGGGTAGGGTTGTTCACCCCAAGATATACGCCTAATATAGATATAATACGCGTGAACAGAGGGTGAAGGTAGACAGGGGGAAAATAAGGGGTAGTGATCTGGCAATCAATATCCAGTGTACTTTAAACCTGAATAGGACATGATTAAAAGAGGAAGAAAATGGGACAACTTGAAATGAGTAACGTTGCTGCGCGCAAGATGGTTTCAAACAAATCTAATGGCCATCAGCGTACATCATTACTGCCTGACAAAGCCGGATCGTGCGAGTGTTATGCCAATACCGTCGGCAGATGCACAGTGTTCTTCTAAATCTCTAAGAATCTGGTCTGATAAAATGTTAAGTTAATTAAAAAGCGAAGCGCATGTTCAAATATTTCTGACGTCTGCACGCAGCGCAGGCTAACTGTCCACCGTCCGTTGTCTTAAGCGGTCCCTACGAAATCCCAATTTTGCACAGAGCCATAAAGGATAAAAGCATGGTAGAAACAGGAAGTGCAGGTGAAGAGAATATGATGGTTTCAGCTCTAAAAGCCAGAAGCAAAATGGCAAAACTGATATCGGCTGATAACATGAACTTTTAATGCCAACAGCCAAAAGCTAAAAGTTAAATACTGAAAGCCGAATGCCGAAAGCCAAATGCAGCATGCTGAAACCAACAACTCGCGTGAACTTAAAAAATAATGAATGCTAAACGCTGAAATTCACAGAAAGTGAAAAGCAGAAAGCAAAATTCACTATTTAAAATTCCGGAAGGAATGCCATAAAGCAGCAGTGAGAATTAAAGATGGAAAACTGAAAAGTAGAATTCGGATTACAAAAAGGAAACGTTAAAAGCAGAAGGCGGTAATCCCTTAAAAAGAGAAAAGCGGAGCGAAAATGGAAAATAAATATAGAAATTCCATTTGGCCGCTTCTAGACACCAGGCAGCCGGGTACGGATGTTTCGAGACTAACTGTACCAGGCAGTCCGCAATCTTCGAACGATTTTAAAGGAAAGGCTTGTTCTAACGTTCTGAAAGTATTCGACATTTGTTTACAATTGCCAAGCGATTCAGAAAAGAAATTTGGTTTTTTAGTTGACGAGTTTTCCGAGCTTGTGCATACTCGAAAATCGCGATGTTTGCGACACTTTTGCACTTGTCATCGGCTTCCCCGAGGGGGGGGATTGAGACTTTGTGGGAACTTTGCAACAAATTGAACTATTATGAGTAGGGACATAGATTTATGATGCTCCAACTCTCGGGGAATATATATTTTTGAGGAATTTGCTTCTGGCAAAGCGAGAGGAGATGGGAGCAAGTTGTGTTTTCGCTTGATTGATAGAAGGATTCGAAAAATAGATTGCGGGTGAGAACGAGGTGTGTGTTAAGATTCATCAGTTATTTTTTTCTGTGCATAAAATATCTCTATGAACAGAACAGTTGCAAAGCTAGCGGAGAGTTCAGGAGAGAAAAACGAAGTGTAGGACCAATCTTTCGCGAAGTAAGGTGCGTTGTGTCTAAAGACATGCAGCAAATGAGCCATGATCATAGTATGCTCTTTATTATCATTTGCCTATATATAATTACACAGTTGTAGTGGAGACTTTGCTAGAAAAAGAATCCCCCACCAGTGGGGAAATACAAGAACGTTGAAATGAACAATTAGCAAAGTCGTCATATCAGACCCCCTCCCCCCCCCTCTTGGGGAAGCCGATGACAAAGTGCATTAGTCTGGAAGCATCCGTCTGGACATCTCTCCTTAATCTATGATTACTCCTAGTTGCCATTGTATAACTTTCACCATTTTAATTTAATTAATTTTCATTAATTTTTTTTGTAAACAACCAATAACGTTGAAGCGGCCAGACAAAACACGTTCGAAAAAAAAATGACACCGTGACCTCTGATCGTGACCGATCGGGAAACTGCCATGTATACGATTGGTCGCTTTCGACCCTAAATTTTGATCGGAACATTTAGAGCTTTTAGAGCAGAACATTTAGTGGTAAGTGCTTTTTGAATCAACAGGTGCTTATTGTTGATGTATTGATTCTGGGTTCTGCAGCAATTTCGCAGCTGCGGTCTCAGTACTGCAAGGAAATCCAAATCCTTTGCAGGAGCTCTCAGATGGTCTTTTTTAGCTTGGTGCAAGTCTGAAACGTAAACTCGTAACAGCTGGGAATGTCGGCTACTATTGCCGTATATGTATATACCGGCCTCTCGATCCATTCTTACTTGTATTTTTTGGACAAAAGCCATTTTAAAGACATTTACATTTACTATAAGCTTATAGCTAATGTGACACGTACAAACACTTAATCCGCGAGATTCCAGTCACATCGAGTCAACACCGCACCGTTTGTAAATGTTCAAAAATCACCATTGAAGTTAACCAATGACAAAATTCGACTACTTTCCCGAGAGTTTCGAATTCAGACAGTTTCAAATTTATTTGAAGATGTATTGTCTACATCCTTCAACGTTTCAACCTTCAACGTTTATGAAAAAATGTCGTGTTCTTACCCAGCCGTCGTGACCTTTTTACGCCGTCGACAGGACGAGGTCTAGTAATATCCGTTTTTTTACCCCGCCGTCAGGACGGGGTCTAGTAATACCCATTTTTTTTCCGTGGTTTTTTTTTTGGTGGTCACTTGCCCCAGACCTCCGGTTTTCGCTCGGCCAAACAAATACTCGTCGTGTTTTTCGCTACA
>Ga0126336_10000391_pt1 | contig 17096 bp, 11 predicted proteins | sample SidCmetagenome_FD_92530 | JGI IMG/M metagenome (GOLD analysis project Ga0126336, IMG submission 92530) | Coral microbial communities from El Islote,Puerto Morelos, Mexico - Siderastrea C C metagenome | ecosystem: Host-associated > Invertebrates > Cnidaria > Coral | place: El Islote,Puerto... | reverse complement strand
TGGACTGCAGTGTTTGTTTTCCGGAGCAGCTGTGCAGTGGTCATGGCACATGTAACTACGACCTTACGAGTTACAAGAACCGGTCTTGTTTCTGTGATGACAGCTACTTTGGCTATAACTGCAGCAAAGGTACGCTATTAACTCTTTTTGCTAAGTGTAACGAGTTTATTATCTGTCTTTTTCGCGAATGCTAGTACATAAAATGATCTACGTTAATACTTGCTGTTATCAAGCAGACATGCCACACATTTCATCGTTCTTCAAAGCATTGTTTTTGTAACTGGGTAGTCTATAGTGAGTATAAAATAATCTTGTTCGCAAAAATTGCGTCTCGAAAGCAATCAAATAAGTTGTAACTTAAACCAACGTAGTGTGAACAATGGTTGTAGACTCACTTCGAGAAAAAACTGCTGCTAGGCTACATTGATGTGCCTAGCAAAGTAGTTGAGTGAGTAATTGAGACAAAATTGAGGTGGTTAATTTACGTATTATATCTTGTTTCTGTAGGTAATAAAAATTATTTTTAAGAATTAGTAGGTCAGTCTGCAATTTAGGAAGAACGCCAAGAAGAAAATTAGAAATCGACACAAGAGGTATTCATTGACTGTAGAAACTTCAAAACTTCAACCGCAATATGTTTCTCGATTAATTTTGCAGCATGTCCCATTATGAAAGGGGAAATCTGCGGTCTCCATGGCTACTGCGACCGAGATCCAGGTGCGTTGCGTCCATGCGTTTGCTACTCAGGATATCACTGGAACAATATCTCTTCCTCTTGTGAGGACACTGATGAGTGTCTTCTTGGTTCCCATGACTGTTTGTCCCCGGCCAGATGTGTAAATACACCAGGGTCCTATCGATGCGAGTGTCCTTCCCTTGTGGGATGGTCTTTCGATGGCAAATCTTGCAAAGATATTGACGAATGTCAGTTCCCAAATGTGTGCGACCCACAAGCTTCTTGCATCAATTACCCAGGAGGATTTAAATGCAGTTGTAACGTGGGATGGAGAGGACAAGGGAAGCATCCTGTATGTTCAGATATAGATGAGTGCGCGGAAGGGATTCATAGGTAAAATTTCCACTGCTACATTGATTTTTGAATTTAAGTACTTTATAGCAGTGTGTTATCCTCGACTGATACTACGACGTACACGCGTATAACTTGTGATAGCAGGTAGGCTGCAAAAGCCTCTTTTTGGCTTGTTTTTCTCCCGCGATATGGACGTGTGACGCCCGAATGGAAACGGGATTCGCCAAGGAGCCCAGTCGGAATTTTCACGTTGGTGTATTTCCTCCTCGGGTCACCGAGTTGCGCTCAGGAAGTTTTAGCTAGGTACTCAACAACGGGATTTCTTTTATAGCATGGTTGCGCTGTCGTATTTTATAGAAATATCGCATTTGGTAATACGTGTCGCAGTTTGAAACAGTAGATTTTTTGTCTTCGTTTTCAGTGTTTCAAAAGGCGGATAAAGATGGAATAATCACTGACAATAGTTTTATAAATTAATTAAAAATAAAATTTTCATCACAATGTTTTTGAAAACTCTGCTTTCGACAATTGGATATTAATCACTTACTTGAACACTGTTTCCTCTTGTCCACAGATGTCCTAATCCATCTAGATGTATCAACAGTCAAGGATCGTACCGTTGTGTTTGCGTATCTGGTTGGAGGAACCGCGATGATTATTCTTGTGTTGATATTGACGAATGTTCCGAGGGATACGGCTGTCCAACCAACTCACATTGCGTTAACACGCCAGGCTCATACCGATGCGATTGCAACCGCTGTTTCTACAAATCTGGAAACAGATGTAATGGTATGTGCTATCTTATAATATTATACCCTTAAGGAATTTTAATTAATTCAACAACGATGTTCTTTAGTATTAGCAGACGGGAAATAAAGACTTCGGTGGTAGAGGAACATTGCCGACGCTTTGCAACAATATCCTACTTATATAACAGCAACACCTTTACATAAGCATAACCCAAAGTTTAAAAAAGGTACAATTAATGAACAACATGACGCTTAAGTTTTACAAACATTTTTCGGCAGATACATTTGCATCTTCATGTGAATTTGAACATAGTGTGCGGTAGAATATAAATAGTGAAGAAATTACAATGATAATGGCAGTAATTAAGACATTTATAATGGTAATGAATAAATTAAACATAAAGTTTTCGGCACGTGTTTGACCTGCGCATCGAGTGTTAGTTTATCCCAAAGTGGTCCTGGTTCGGTTCCCAGACCCGGGGTCATATGTTGGTTGAGTTTGTTGTTGGTTCTTGTTCTTGTTCCGAGGGTTTTTTCTCCGGGTCCTCCGGTTTTTCCTCCCTCCTCAAAAGCCAACATTTCCAAATTCCAGTTCGATCTGGAATCCGAGGGCCACAAGTTCGTCAGGTGGAAAACTGTTTTATATTAGTGTCACCCTCGTTAAATAAAGTCGATCGATTGTTTCATTGATTGAAAGTATGTGTAACGCTTCTTTGATCTTAAGAGAAACCCGCAAGGAGGCCTGATCGATAATGGCAAAATTGTCAAGGGAACACGCACAGCGACATGCTTTTGAACCCTCAAGGTGCTTAAAAATGCGTGAGGCTCTGTCCGTTTCTAAGTGTTCCCTTGAACGTGTGCTAAAATGTTGGGTGGTCTCACCGACATAGCAGGCAGCACAGCCTGCACACGAGAATTTGTAAACCACACGTGATCTGAGTCCACTGGGGATAGGGTCTTTCACACTTAAGAGACTAACTACTTTGAAATAAGAAAATGCTAACACAATGTTTACGTTGTTGCAGTAGAATTGAGAAACTCGACGAATGCGCTTTTCGATGATGCTGGAAAAATAACCTATAAAGGGTAATTTGAAGTGAAAGGTATTAGGCGCTTGTTCACCGGTAGATTTTACAGCGTTGCTGGTTACATGCTTAGTGAAACTGCGATTGATGATTTTTTCTATAAGCCTAGATAGATAAAGGTTTTGCTTTAGGATAATTGACAAGAACTTGATGTCCAACGCTTGCCAGGTGTTACAAATCTTGAGAGTTCTATCAGCAAGTAGCCCAATTTTATATGAGAATGAAGTAAAGCTGGAAAAACGTGTGAAAAAGCCGGTGAATATTTTTTTTTACGAAACACTCTAGAAACAATCGCAGGCCCTGTGTTATCGATGTATATATCTAAAAAGGGCAGTTTGTGATCAGATTCCGCCTCATGGTGAATCGTATGTTGCGATGACGGGAGTTGATGAATTCAAAAAATAGTAAGACATCAGACTCCGTATGAAACAGACAAAAAGTGTCATCCACATACCGTCGATAGAAAAGGATTTCCGACAAGAAAAAATCTAGCCACATCTTTTCATGGTTACCCATAAAACTATTAGCCAGAACCGGTGCAAGCGGCGACCCCATAGGCACACCATCTATCTGATCAAAAAATGACCCATAGTATAGAAAATGCGTTTGAGAGGTGGCTATGAAGGAAAGCTTTTTGAGTTCATCATGTGTAAATCTGGTGTTAGGAATTCCCTCGAAATATACTTAACAGCGAGATCAATACTTTCTTCTAGAGGAAATGTTTGTGAACAAGCTCTCAACGTCGAAGGATATCATGTATTTTCCTTGCACGGAGAGCTTTTGTATCTCCCGTACATTAGCACAGTGTTCAGATGGAATGTGGGGCTGTAGGTAGCCTCAGAAAACAGCCGACGTTTCGCGAGGTCGCTACTTAAGCCCTCGCAAAACGACGTCTGAGTAACGAGTTCAGAAATTCCATACTGATGACGCGTCACTACCCAGATCTAGGTAGTGCTGCTGATTGGTTGAAACAAAATTCCCTCGCGTTTCATCCAATCAAAAGCACTAACTAGATCTGGGTAGTGACGCGTCATCAATATGGAATTTCTGCGCTCGTTACTCAAACGTCGTTTTGCGAGGGCTCAAGTGGCCACCTCGCGAAACGTCGGCTGTTTTCTCAGGCTAGGCTGTAGGAGGCTGCAAAGATATTTGGAAAGCTTGTAGTTGTAGAATATAGAAGAGATCATCGGACGAAATGATGGAATGGTGTTGGGTGCTCGGGTCTTGTGCATCTTGGGCAAGCCATAAATTCTTGCCGGCTGGGAGCCTATACGATAGATGTTGCTATACGTTTCATCGTCCAAGTGGCCGTTTCCTTAGGAAACGTTGTAGCATAGCTTCTCTCTGTAATTAATGTTGGCTCCTTCTCCAGGGGTATATATCAAGAGACAAAATTTTGAATGAACTACGACGTAACAAGAACCTCGTCGTCCTAACACCAGACAAGGGAAATGGTGTTGTTGACTTAAACAGAAGCGACTACAACACAGGTCTCCGAAAGATAATTGATGAACAAACAAATTCAAATTCAAATCAGTTTAATGTCTATCGCACGGCCCTTTCCTATCTGGCAACACACCGGGCGGTCTTCTCTTTCACATTGTCGCGGTTTACACGGGTCAGAACTCTGGATCAATCTCTTAATTGCAACACCAGCCTTCTCTAGTACTTTGATCTTGAAACCTTGCTGCTTTATCTCGTTTTGATACTTCCTCTGTAGCTGTGAATCGGTGTAGCTGGTACAAAGATGACAGCCTCGTTTCGGCCCCGCTTGTACCAGTTGCTTTTCTTTCCCACCTTTTCGTGTTCTCTTTCGTCCTTCCTCCACTCTTTGGGTCGATGTAATGGCGTTCTCCTTCTTGATCAGCTTCCTTCTTCGCTCTATACGCCTTGAGGGCCGGTCGACAACCTCATATCTGAATTTCTTGCTGTACCCCGAATATGCATCCTCAGGGCCATCTCATTAACATTTTCCAGCCCGGATACAGCTCCTTTATTTCAACAGGATAGTTGTTTAAGCATACACATGCTTGTTGAGTCGTGTTCTATCTAATCCTAACTACTACTAAAATTGTTCCACAACACGACCCCTCTGTGTCTAATAGAGTTCTTCATGCAATACGAGTTGAATCTCGGGGCGACAGCCTTGAACTGTCCTCTTAACTTATGATTGGTGTTTCTCCACACAGTGTACAGCTATGTCTGAGATTGCCTCAGGTGTTTTGCACTGTCTCCCGTGGTAACAATTTGCTACAGAATACTTTCACTATCCTCCGAATACTTTCAAATCCGGAACCTTCAGTATTGTGTAAACGAGTTTTTCAGTGAATTCAAATACTTTCTAGGGCTTTTCCGTCTTTCACATCTTCAAATCGTGAAAACTGCTAGCATGATTTTCCCGATATAGCAACTTATAGTACCGAAGAAACTGATTTTGACAGGCTGACCTCAGTAGGTGACGAATACAAGTCTGTTATCGTCTTTTTAAAGGGGCAGTCTCATGCCGATTTTCCTATCTTCTTTGTCACAAGTTTGATTAATTTATATCAAAGTACCTTGCTCATACATGAATTGCTTTTAGACCACAAGGGGACAATATTAAATGAATTTTCAAAAGAAAAACAAGCCAAAATTAGTTTTTAAATATTTTATCTGAGAAAGAAGGTAGAAACTTGAAAAAGTCTGCCAAAAGTTTTCAAGTCGCACGCCATTTCCATCCTGGTTATCCTTCTCCAGACATACTTGTTATAGTTTCCATGTACTGGAATACCCATTTTAATACCACTGGACCATTATTTTTGGGCTTCCATAGATAAAATTAAAATGTGTCTTTTGGCTTTTCATAGTGATACTAAAAATTGATGAGACTGCCCCTTTAAGTCTAATTTCAACCTTTTGTTTTATGTTCAGTAGAACTACGAGCGAACTTCTTCAGGGGAGAAGTGTCACTCTACTTTGCCTCATTTACACTTTTTGTCAGAATCTGAATAATTTTTCTCACATTTTGGTCTACAATCGCTCTTTGAAGCGATCACCTATCACAGTGTAGTGTAAACTAATAGGAATCTGAATACCCTGCAATTTAAACACTTCACTAATCCGAAAGAAGATGTAATGAATCCGGAAGCATTTACGAATTCCGATACTTTACTTTGAGTGAGTGCAACACGCGAGAACCGTAAGAGAAAGTGGTCTGGATATGTTCCCCAATTTGTCTATCTAGAAAGGGACTTCTAGCAGTAGTCTAAATTATGGTTATTAAATTGAACAGACAATATTGATTAACTGTTATTGGCAACTGTCTATTTCTCGCAGATGATTGCCGCCTGGGAACTCAGTATTACTACGTTACTGCTTATACCACCACTACAACGTATTACTACACAAAGTGCGGTCGCTGGGGATTACGTAGATGCAGAGAATCAACGTAAGTATCTAAGAAGTGAGGAGTCATGTCTTTAAAATCAAATCAAATTTTGTTTTCAAATGGATGCGACGATACGAATACGACATTTCCCGTTATATGGAATTTTTCTGAGATATCGATATCCATCGCTCAAGACTCGGAAACCCTGGGAATGAGGCTGGACTCATACTTATTAACATGTTGAAGTCCAGGATTGAGACCGGGCCTAAACGAGTCATGAATGGCTAAGTTACCATGGCTTACCTTGGTTACATGCTATGCTAAAACAGGTTTAAAAAAATCGATTTTAGGAATCCCAACCCCCTTACACTTGAGTGATAACGCAGTCGCGGAAAAAGACTCCCCATTAGAGTATTGTGACTGGGGGGCCGGTCCGCATGTCCGACGTCTAAACATAAAAAATTGACATGTCGTATTTTGGAGCAGCTAGTATGTTCCAGTAAACTGTATGTAATAGAAATAATGACGACCCTAATTGACTATTTGTACTTTCTTCTCTTACTGGTCTTGTCTTTTCCAAGAGGTCTAACCCTGTCTGTTTTATTATAAAATACGAAACTAGCTGTCCCATTCTCCGCCACTCTTGCCACAAGTAACGGCACCCACCTCGTTGTTCGTCGTCATTTCATTTTTTTCATATCTCTTTTTCAACCGCGGTGTGCCAAAAATTTCCTCGAACAAAACATGGAGAAAACATGGCACTTCAACCAAGTGGTCACGTAGGCAGTGTCAAACGATATCGACGTAACCGATACCGCTCGTAAGCACGCGTGGTATCGCGATTATTTGCTGCCCCACCCTTATTAAGTGAGCCAATATCAGTTTTTCAAATGGCTCCAATACGACTACGATGTCTACCAAAGTTTGGTACATATACTTTTTCGATGTCACACTTACAAATCGTATTGTGACGTAATAACTCAAGGTAGAGTGCTGGCTTTGAAGATTCGACGGAAAACGCGCAAGGAATTCAGAGCTTCAATGCAAAGCGCAATAACTTATTGTAATTTAAATCAACGGTGCATATACAAACAGTTACAAATTTGGATTTCATGCAAGAAAGCAATCTAGTGCTTGTGCGTGTGCTTGAATTTTACTACGTGGACTGATACACTCCCACCCACCCCCACCCCCTCTCAAATCGCTAAATTCCAAGTGGTCACGTGAGAGGCATCGAGAGGGATCATCTTGCTAGTTAATTGTCACTTTGATAATACCAGCTGGTATAGAGATGATATCGAGTACTTGGTATCGGTACCAACAAGGCCACTCTTACTTAGTATCGACAACTTTTGATACGATGAGGTTTAGATCTGTTTTCAGTCGAGTAGGTATAGTAACGGATCGACTACCGGTATTATAAGATTTGGTGGGTAATAATAGAACAACCATATGATATTTTTAATCTCCTAGGAGAAAACGGAAGACAATAAGTCAACGAACAAGCCGTCAAGTTTGGATTGCCAACCGTCATGGGGCGACATGCCCCTGCTCATAGAGTGGTGATTTTTTTGTCGATATATCTTTATCACGCATACAACGCATTCTCAAATCTTAAGGATTTTTTCTCTTAATTATAAAAAGGGTTTAACCCTCGGACGTACAAGCAAACTCATCCCCTCACCGTGGTACAAGTAGTGGGCGGGTTGGTGGAGCCCCACCCCTTGGGTTTTTGTTGTGTTACAACATTTCGAAAGGAGTTTACTTTTGGTAGAAAATCTGTGATGTGCTCTACGAAACGAGGTAAATATTATGGGCTGTGGCGCTGCTGGGGACCTGTAAAGTCATCCAAGATGGTGGCCATCGTGGATTTTACTCAAAAATTTCCAATTTTGAGTAACCATAGCAACCGATTTTCACCACAACTTAAACACAGCTTAAACCAGCCGCCTACGTAGAACTTGTAGTATAAATTATCGTAAATCAAGCGACATAAGTGTTATATATTCGATTAACAGCAAGTGTAGGGTGCGATAAAATACAGTAGAGGTATAGGCGTCGCAGTTATAGTGATGTCGCACAAAATACTCAGCTAATCAATCATAGGCCGTTATGTATTTCTAATCATTATCATGTCTATTATTTAATATACAACGGAAATAGAATGCGAGAGCGTATTTCGCTCTTGTTAGTTCTACTGATCTCGCCTTAATAAAGTTCATTAACAGTCTATTTGGCAAAAAGTTACACAACCAGGCCAAGTTTTCTCAGAATGAGCAACCAGTAAGACACACAACCAAGTTGTCTCAGTATCGCTCGAAGAAAACGCAGATAATTGGGTCTAATTGTCTTAAAGATTGTAATCGAAGAAGCTGTGATTTAGGTCATTTCTGCAAAAAATATATATATGATATACACCTAATTGCAGTAACGTTGTCATATAAGAAAGGAAAAACTAAAAAAGAAAAAAGCCAAATAGGAATTAATTATCTTAGTCATAATGGCTTCCAGTATTTTTCTTCCAAGAACATGTGATCCAGGAGGGTAGCCAGAATCGTCTCCTTAGCTAAAAAGTTAAAATAAAGAATTTTTGTAGCAAACATCTGTCCAGTGGCAGTATGCGAAGCTTTGAGAATTCTTAATGCCTGATTAATTCCTATTTGGCTTTTTTCATTTTTCATTTTTGTATGGCAACGTTATTGCAATTAGGTATTAATATATTCCAAGGAATGTCGGTAAATGTAAATAAATAATCAATGGCCGTTCAGCCAAACAGATTTGCGTGTAGCAGGAGGTTCCTGGTGTATATATGCAATAAACGTAAAACCAGGGTGAATGTCTATTAATAATAATAATATAATAATGTTTAACACTTATAGACACTTATATTAAACTAGCTTACAACATCCGTGCGTTTTTCGTGCTCTTGTCACTAGTTATACGTGCTTGCTTATCGACCGGTCGAGGTTAGTTTATTTGCAACCTTATAGCAACAGTAGTGTTTGTCGGGCGTTGGCATCGTACGCATCCAAACGAAAGCAAAAACAGGTCTTGTACGCGAGGCGAGCTCGTTGAGAGCATAATCTCAATCTCAATTTCATTATCTCAATTTCATAATCTCAATTTGTGTAATGTTTTATTATTACTGCTGAGGATGACAAACGTTTTTTCAAAAGGAGGAAATGCATGTTTCTTTTAAAAACTTTTGCTCTGCTTAGTTCTACCGCCCCAACTAACTGGCCCTGGTCTCCGAGGATTTGAAAACAACTATCATCCAATGACTAGAATAAGTTATTTCAACCCATCTTTCACAAGTGTTGCTCTTAAAGTAACCTTGCGCACTGCGAATACATAAATATATATCAGGATACTGCATTTGTAATGATTGTTCTTGACCTGAGAGATTTTCGGGAGAAATATATATCAGGATACTGCATTTGTAATGACTGCTCTTGACCTGAGAAATGTTCGGGAGAAATTCTACTTTTCGTCACTCTAGTCTTTACATGGAGTATCAGCTGAGTTCATCAGCTTCTGTAAGACATCACTCGTGACATCAGCGCTAGCGAGTTTAGACGACCTCTGCTCATTACCGATATTAACTGTGGTATTTGGTCGAAATTACTCGCTGGGAACCATCACTTTTTGGTTCAAGGGCCAACGGAAGCGCCTTTGTGCTTTGACAATGGTGAAAAATTAATTAAATTCCAAAAATGTTCCTCGTTTGAAGAAGTACCTCCTCCGTTAAATCTGCGCTGCCGGGGAGCCGAGAGGAACGGCTTTTTTACTTTAATTTTTTTATTTACTTCAACTTTTAACGGCAGGGAAACCTTACAGATCACGGCATTATGAGGTCCCATGTAAAAGAGACTGAAACAAACAAACAAACAAACAAAAACAATGCAATGATACAACAATGGCGTAAAATTAAGAGACTAAATCTGGAATGGGGCGTGTGAAACTGGGGATGGAATAGTGTAGCGGGGGATGGTATCAAGACTCATCCCCATTAGGGAACTGCAAAACGAGGGAGCAAGCAGCTCACACTCTCAAGTGGACCAGAGTGCTGCAAGTGTTGCCGTTCAGTCTTAATTTGCTTGGTGGTTTTACAGATAAATATACGAGCGGATGTTTACGCGTTGAATAGTATTTTTCCGAGCCCGCAGGAACTAAGAAAAATGTGAGAGATGTCCGCAAGAATTATCTGTAAAAACCATGTATTAAATTGCCTGTGTACAGGCTCCTTAAGTAGTGAGGAATCGAGCGCAAGAGAAACGCGGCTGGCGACCTCCCCAACCTCGCACTGCTAGCTCCCTACGTCCAACCTCCCGTTTTTCTTGCTACGGAGCTTGTTCACAGATTTCACAGACGGCAACCGAATAAATGATATAGTAGTCCACTACATTATCTCCCTGTCATTGCTCACAGTTCTTGTCATACAATACGTGCTGAAAAGAAGGACAGGAAGGTCCTAAACCGGAGACGACGGTTTAATACGGTCTCATATTTTGTGTTCTGTTGTCATATTAGCCTTGGTTACACCACCCTATGTAAACGTGATTCCCCCAGTATAATTTTTCCTTGGTGAGATGGCTGGGGCTTTTGTTTACCTAGGCAATTTAAGGTAGCGTGTACCTAGGGATTTTTTCTGGTTGGGTATCTTTCGAGGGAGAAAACACTGAAAACAGGAACAATTGATAAATTATTGTGTATTGCTCCGTCATTTTTTACTGTTACGGCGACGCTTAGCTCACATACACTACCAAATGTTTGGTCAGTTAGATTTCTAAGGAGTACACATTAAATAGGACGTGTTGTAAACCACCGGTCCCGTTTAAATTTAGTACTTGCAGCACTGTTCGAGCTAAGAAGCCATCTTCAAAATTAATCTTTGATGATCACGCACTGCACGTGAGGCGTCGAAAACTCGGCTTCTCATTGGTAGGTTTCGGCTGGGAAAAACGATTATTCTCAATGAATTCATCATGAAAACTTACCTCGGTAAATTTCCCTAGGTAAAATCGGTTACACGGGAAAATGCAACTTTCCCTACGGACACCTCATATTCACCTAGGTAAGGTTGCCTCGTGTCACGGCTACTGTCTTCTCCTCATACCATAATAGTTAAGAATGACTTAGTTGATTGGAATAAACAATAAAGTAAACCTCTGTATTACCGTCCCTTTCGCACTCCTCACAGAAAACCTGTTTGTACACGTCCCCGCGTCCCCGATCTCGCGTCCCCACGCGTCCCCTATCTCACGTCCTCACGCATCTCCGCGTCCCACGTCCCCAAACACGCGTCCCCGCGTCCCCGTCCCACTTTTAGCCACAGCCAATGTTTATGAGCTGGGCGGAGTTTCAGCCTTTTTGATATTTGTGCGCATAGGGCTGCGAACGAATACCATATGTGATCACGTGCAGGATGCCCAAAATATTTCCATTTATAATGAGAAACGGGAAAATGATGGAATTCATCGTCTTTGGTGTGCAGTTGTTCATTCAAATATATCAATTTACTCTAGTTTGCGGAATTTGAAAGTGAAAATGGTGTTTTTTCAAGAATTGGAGCTCACTTAACTCCATAGTTACAACACTCGAAACACAAAGGCTTCCCATGTTCCCAGTCTCCGTAAAACTACATTTTGTAATCTCAGGATTATTTTCTATGCACTGTTAAGGCCCTAAATTTTACAATTTTCTGGTCTCTGATGTAATTAATGCAGTTTTCAAGGAAAATGGCTAGAAACTAGGGTTGTGACATGGTGCCGTCGCTTTGATAATGTAAATATATTGTAGCAGTACCTGTATTCTTAGATGGAGGAGGCTTAATAATTCATAGCAGCCCCATGGTTTCCCGTCCGCCATTATCTAATGTATCTACTTTTCTTTCTTTTGTAATTAACGTGTGTGTGTGCGGAGTAAATAATCAAATAAATTAATTAATTAGTTAATTAATTAAATCAGTGTAATGAATACACGTAGATCATGTGTGAAATTCACGCATCATGCTTAGTAAACTTAATACTCAGGTGGGGAGCATAAATTAGAAACTAAGACATTTTTTCCTACCCAAAAAGCGATACATTGATTTTCAGTGATAAATAGCTATAGGTATGGCTACCTGTGCAAAGTTGGCTACCTGTGTAAAAACTACCAATGTACGACGATTATATGTTATACTTAAGCGTAATTTCAAAAAACCACATGCAAAAGACGACAGAGGATTTAGAGCTTTATGGTGGGAGAGTAGGGCTGAAGCCAAGCACTGGTACGTCCAAGGCCTGATGGCCATAAAACAATCGCAACAACACCCCTATTCAGATCCTAGATTTACCGATTTGTCATAGGTGGAGCACTTCACATATCTGGGATCAGTATTGGGCGAAAAAGGTGGGACAGACACGGCCATAGCCAATACTCATTAAAGCTAAAGCAGCCTTCTACAAGCTGAGACCAGGGCTTTCCTCGGCTATGTATATCTACAGCACAAAGGCCAAAATCAATCTTTATTGCTCTTAAAAGTCTGTTCTTTTGTATGGAGCCCAGAATTGGAAATGAATAAGAAAGAGAACAGTATGCTGGAGACATTTCAGAAAAGATGTCTAAGGAGGTTCCTAGGGATAAGATGGCCAGATCTCATTTCCAACGAAGAATTTTACAGAAGGACCGGAGTGCCACCAGTCAGTAAGGAAGTCAAGAAAAGAAGATGGAAGTAGATAGGGCATGTTTTAAGGATGCAACTGAGCGAGGACCCTTGAAAGGCATTGAAATGGCTTGCAGATAGTGGGAGGAAAGTGGGAAGGCCTAGAACAACATGGCGTAGCATTGCTCAGTAGGAAAGGGATGAAGATTTGGCGTGGAAGAGTTGGGAAGGGCTCGTGAAGTTGCGGCCAACCGGACTGAGTGGAAAAGACTCGATGAAGCCCGGTGTGTCACTAAGGCCCAGATGGGATAATGATGATGCTGAATTAAAAAATTTAAGCCTGATTAAAAAATTGAAATATCATCATCATCATCATCATCATCATCATCATCATCATCATCATCATCATCATCATCATCATCATCATTATTATTATTATTTATTTGTTTACTTATTTACTTATTTATTTATTATTTATTTTATTCTTTGTTTTTTGTTTTGTTTTGTTTTGAAAATACCATATTGTCCCCGCTGACCGAGCGCGTCCGCGGGGAAGTCTGAGTCGCAGGTTAATAAAGAATAATGTTGCTCTCTGTAGGCCTGGTCCTCGCACTTTTCTTAGTGTCTGCAAGCGAATCATATTGCAAAAATCTTCCACTAACGTTTTCCACGATTTTGGGGAATTTTATAAAGTCATGTGGAAACAAATTAAATGAGGGGCACTGTTTCTCTCGGTTTCGGTGGACATTTTGGGAACGTTAATTATTTGCCCTGTTCCATAATCCGCTGACTGAAAGAACTGCTTTCTCGTTTTCTTTCTCTTGTTTTGCCCGCCATTTTGCAACTATTATTCTTTTATTCCAAGTTTTGGAAGAAACCAGAGCTATATTTAACGATAACTGGCAATCGGAGAAAGCAACCATCAGAGAAAGAGGTATTTTTATGTTTAATAACGATCAGCTAAGCGATGTGCGTCTTGTTGTTCGAGCGTGCACTGATGAAAGTGATGTCAAAAAAAGCAAGATGGTGATTCCAGCACACAAGTTTGTGTTGTCGATTTGTAGCCTGTGTTCTTCGCCATGTTTTGCGGGGAAATGGCCGAGAAGTCGGACTCTATTGACTTGCCAGACTGCGAGTACGAGGGAGTGTTGGAAATGCTGCGATACTTGTACAGCGATGACGTGAACTTAAACGAAACTAATGTGATGCAAGTGCTGTATGGGGTGACCCGAAAACACTGACCCCCGGTCCGTGGACCAGTCCAACGGACTGGGTCCGCGGACCACCTCACGGACCGGTCCATGGACCGCCTATACGGACCACCCCTATGCACTCCCCCAAAAAATTCAATGGACAAAAAATATTGAAAACGAAAATATAAATTCTTACCCGTAGTCGATCCTCAATTGCGTTGCACGCGGTGAGATCGCAAACTGCCACGAGTCCACTCTGTATTGTACATTGTCGGTATCGCGCCAATTTAGCAGGCTTAAGCAAATACAAACTGTCGTTCATCTGTTGTACGAAATGCGAACAGGAAGAGAATAAAAAACAAGTGGAGAAGTTTTGCTGTTTTGTCGCTGTTGCCTCCGGCCATTTTGTTCCGCCCATTCTCCCACGGGTCCAAGATCCACATTAGTCCTAGGCCGACCTCCAGGCCACGAACTTCACACGATTGTCAAGTTGATTAGGTTTTTATTACTGTTTACCTTGGGATATGGTGGGGGCTTGTGAAGGGGGGGTACAAAAAAGATCTCCTAATTCTACCACCAACCTTCACCCCCTACTCATCTCAGGCAGGACATCTGCCTGTGGGTGACGAACACAAAACAACGCATGTTGTAAAAAACATTGATTTTATTAACTTAATGTTTCATATGCTACAACATACGTTAAGTTCATAAAAGCAATGTTTTTTACAACATGCGTTGTTTTGTCGTGTTCGTCACCGCAGTTTGCTTTTTATTCTTATTGAAGTTGAGATGGCCGAAGAATACGAGTGTTTACGACTTAATTAATAATCAACTTTATTTAACGAGAGTAACACTTGACAGTGTATCAACTGAAGAACTAGTGGTCCTCAATCCTAACAACTGTTACAATAACAATTGACTATATCCTTAAAATACTTATCTTATCTACAAGTCTATCATTATAAGGACTAGAATAACAGTGGCTAAGTAATCGTGGGTCGTGGACCCGTGGGAGAATGGGCCGAACAAAATGGCAGAGGCAAGAAACAGCGACAAAACAGCAAAACTTCTCCACTTGTTTTTTATTCTCTTCCTGTTCGAATTTCGTACAACAGATGAACGACAGTTTGGATTTGCTTAAGCCTGCTAAATTGGCGCAATACCGACAATGTACAATACAGAGTGGACTCGTGGCAGTTCACGATCTCACCGCACGCAACGCAATTGAGGATCGATTACGGGTAAGAATTTATATTTTTATAGTTTTTTATAATTTATATTTATATCTTTTTTTCTATTGAATTTTTCGGGGGAGTCCTTAGGGGTGGTCCGTATAGGCGGTCCATGGACCGGTCCGTGAGGTGGTCCGTGGACCCAGTCCGTTGGACTGGTCCACGGACCGGGGGTCAGTGTTTTCGGGTCACCTTTGTTCCCGTTTGAAAACTTGAATTGCTAGAGGATTGCGAATCCAATGTCGCTCCTTGTCCTTCCTGACTTTGTCCATCATTTCTTTTCGCATCTATAGCCGTTTCTAGGTCGACTATGCAGGCCTGGATTGCACTGGCGAAATCACAACTATCGCTGACATCTTCTTCAATTTTCGATTCGTCTACCAAATCGACAATTTCGCTATACAAGGTCTTTAGCTCCGACAACTTATCTTGAAGAGTAGATAGCAAGGATTTGAGCTTCTTCAGAACGGTAGGATCTCCCGGCTTGTTAATTTGTTCCTTTGCTTCGTGGATAGTTTTCCTGACGAACACGCGGTGACTTTCGCGAACCTTCACCTTCTTCTTCAGTTTCTTCTTCAGTTGACACAAAGCTTGACTTCACAATTCTTTCCCTTTCCCGGGTCTCGGCACCAGATGTTATATCGATCTATACTCTTTATTTGAAATACTCCGATAAGTAGATTACATCCTGACAGACTGCAGTTCCTAAACTTTGAAAATGTTCCTGGTTTCCGAGATACAATTCCGAGATAGACCTTCAGAGATCCTTTCCGTGTTTGAGAGCTAAATTCCACTTCACCTCGTGTCTTCTTGAGGTGTCAATCACATAAAATAAGGTCACGTGATCCTTAGCTAGTTTCCATTCCTTAGCTCAATTACAACATGGAACTATCTCTGAAGCTTAGTATGCTGATTCAGTTTGGGGTCCCTCAAGGTAGCGTCCTTGGCCCACTCTTATTCATAATGTATATCAATGATCTGCCGCTTGCTATACGAGCATGTAGCGTAGAGCTTCACGCCGATGATACGCTTATTTTTTTCGCTGGTAAATCCGTTAGCGAAATTGAGTCTAGGCTTTCATCCGATCTAGATAGATTAATAAGTTAGTTTCGGTCTAACTTCTTGACGCTTAATGTTTCCAAGACTAAAATGATGCTAATAGGTACCCACCAGAGGCTTAACGCAGTTGACAGTTTTTCGGTTACGGCAGACAACATTAGTTTAGAAAGGGTGGATACTTTTAAATACCTTGGTGTAATTATGGATCAAACGTTGTCTTGGAAAGAGCATATTAGCTCAATGGGTAAAAAGATCGCTTCTAGATTAGCATTACTGCGTCGCGCTCGAAAAGTTCTACCAAAATCTGCTTGTGTTACATTATATAACACGATGGTACTGCCTTTATTTGACTATTTCGCGGTCGTCTCGGATAGCTGTGGCCAGGGTAGTAAATCTTACTTAGACAAGCTTAATCGCCGTGCAGCATGTATAATCGACGGCAGTGCTGTTAAGTCTGACGAACTGTCTACTGTATTCGGCTGGCCTCATCTGCAAGCACGCTGTAATTTCCTTAAAACTGTCCTTGTTTATAAATGCATCAATGGAATAGCACCTTCTTATCTACTGAGTGAACTTAGGCACGCTCACCAAATCCACTCTCACTTTACCAGACAACGTAATCAGTTGAGATTGCCTTTGGCTAAAATCACCAAATACCAGGGCAGTTTTAGGATCAATGGTGCACGTGCCTATAATTCCTTGCCCTCTAATATTAGGTCTGTAACGAACTTTAAC
>Ga0126336_10000390_pt1 | contig 17113 bp, 5 predicted proteins | sample SidCmetagenome_FD_92530 | JGI IMG/M metagenome (GOLD analysis project Ga0126336, IMG submission 92530) | Coral microbial communities from El Islote,Puerto Morelos, Mexico - Siderastrea C C metagenome | ecosystem: Host-associated > Invertebrates > Cnidaria > Coral | place: El Islote,Puerto... | reverse complement strand
TCGAGATATTCGACATTATTTAAAATGAGGGGTTGTCCATTACCGTTGCTATGGTGACAGCTGTTGCTAGGAAACCAGTGAGAAAATAAACTTTGATCATTTGTTGAAAAGGTGGCGTAGTATCAAGGGAATCGAAGTTTATCTTCTATGCGAAATTTTGACTTCAAATGATACACTCCATGGCCAAAAAAACTGTTGCGAGCCTCCTTAATAAGTTGCTGTTTATGTCATATTATTTGGAAACATGACCCGTTTTTCTGCCGCCATATAAGAAGTCCTTCTTAGCAGGAGGTTTTCCCTGTTTAGTCATCTTTTTCAACATGCAATAAATACAGCTTTATAGTACCATCTTCCGGGTTATTCTAAGGAACGTTTCTTCCATAAAAACTTCCACTTTTGAAGCACATCGACCTTTAAATCGCTAAAGGAGTTGAACCACTAAGGAAGGTGACCGAATGTAACATATCAAGAGAAGTGCAGCAATATTTTTATCGATTGTAAAACATAAAGTCCCAGAGGCAAAGAGCATTTATATTTATCCAAAAAATTGGATTTATCAAATGAGTTGATAAGGCAAATTGGCCACCGTAGAGAAATTGAAAGCTGACGTTTCAAGCGTTGGCCCTTCGTCAGAGCGAATCAAGGAATTGTGGGTTGTGCTTGATTTATATGAAGAACGGTGGAGCTACGCTATTGGTAGGATGAGTTGTGGGTTGTTGTTTTGTATATGAAAACTATTTACAATAACAGATTTTATTTCAGCCCCAGAGCATCCTTTAACTCAACATATATCTATGTGCATTAAAACAGCGTTTTATCACCAAGTGACCCGACTCCACCTTATATAGGTAAAAAGTCAAACTTCTTTACAATCTTCCTTTCAGTACTACGGCTAATCTATCTCTGTGTGGACAGTCGATACTAAAGAAAAAAAAAACAAACAAAGGCGCGTTTCTGCAGACCTCTAAACAATTGCAGTTTTGAAATACACGGAGAGATTAGCATTCAACGAAGTAACAGGAAATTAGAGTGGGAGAAACCTGGCAACTGTTTTCTCTCACACACTTTCTCGCTTCGAAAAAGTACGCAGAGTTATTAGGTACGTCAGTTATGAGTCAGGAAACTGATATCCAAACTGGAGACTTTTCATCTAGTTTAATCATTGTCTTTGCTCTCTTTTTAGTGTTTCCGTTCACTGACATGTCAGATTCAAGCAGTTCAAGCAGTTCAGGCAATGAAGTCGCTGTGCCAGGAGAGGGCGGCGAGGAGGGACTTAAACTTGGATACAGTTTTGGAGTCGATTTCAAGTATGATGTGGATGAAGAGTTCAGGAAGCCCGGGTACGCTGAAGGTCCCAAAGGATATGCTGGCTCTCGCTGTGGTGACTTCGAAGGCGGCTTTGCAAGCGGAAGCGTTGGTCGCGCAAGAGCAGTGGATAAGGACGGCTTTTCTGCTGAGGCAGCAGGACCCCATGGATTCGTGGGCAGTGGAGAGGATGAAGATGGCATCTTTGCCGGTGGTGCGGGCAGTGTCGGAGAGGCTGAATGCCATGCGGGTCCATTGGGAGTAGGAGTGAGTGGCCCTGGCGTTCTTGGCACAGTGGAGGCTGGCAAAAGAGGGTTAAACCTCAACAGTGGAGCCAAACTTGCAGAAGGAAAAGTAGACGTTGGCCCCGTCAAGGTTGGTGCAGGTGTTGGGCTTAAAGGCGCCCTGCGAGCTGGTTATGGTGGTGTGGGTGCCATTGTCCCTGGTCTTGGAGGCGCTGTGGTGGCCAAAGACGGCTTGGAGCTTGGCATTGGTCCTTTTAATTTCAAAATTGGTTGGTGAAAGCCAACTCATGGACATTAAATATCTGCGGCAAATAAACAGCATTAGGCTTGGAATTTTCCGATAGAACTTATGTGGATCGTTTGTTGATGATCACTGGCTATCCGTTTACCAATTTAGAAGTTTCATTTTGAAGTATTTTGCATTCAAATAACGATCAAGAGTAGTGATATAAAGAATGAAGTTAAAGGGAGCTATTTTGACTTTAAATATGATTCACGTGCACTGTTGTTGTTGGTCACTAAAATATAGGGGTTTCAATTTACCTTTGTAGTTGTACTAAAAATCGTAATTTTTTTGCAGGTATACTGAAGAGTAGATTTTTTTTACCTTTGACATTAAAACGGTATGGCGTAGTGGTGAATGTTGTAGCACTTCTGACGGATGGCCCACCTTTGTCAATCAGCTAAAAATGTACTGTAGTTAAATAAAGAAGGATTACACAAAGTAGGTTTAATGGTTAATTGTTAGCTAAATGCGAGCTTCCAAAACAGGCCTTTAGAATCTCTCTCTCCTACTTCTTTCTACCTCCACGCTCATTCCGCCATCCCTTCATCCTGCCATCCCTCCATTCCGCCATCCGTCCATTCCGCCATCCCTTCATTCCGCCATCCCTTCGTTCCGCCATCCCTTCATTCCGCCATCCCTTCATTCCGCCATCCCTTCATTCCGCCATCCCTCCATTCCGCCATCCCTCCATTCCGCCATCCCTTCATCCTGCCATCCCTTCATCCTGCCATCCCTTCATCCTGCCATCCCTTCATTCCGCCATCCCTTCATCCTGCCATCCCTTCATCCTGCCATCCCTTCATTCCGCCATCCCTCCATTCCGCCATCCCTCCATTCCGCCATCCCTTCATCCTGCCATCCCTTCATCCTGCCATCCCTTCATCCTGCCATCCCTCCATTCCGCCATCCCTCCATTCCGCCATCCCTTCGTCCTGCCATCCCTTCATCTGTATTGCCGGAAGTGGTCACCTTTGAGAGAATCAAATGCTAGCAAGAGATTTCTGTTGAACTGGACCGGCCATTTCTTCACGGATTAAACTACTTTGCAGGCACAGAAAAGGAGAATAAAAAGAAAATACGCGTGTGAGAAAATGGAAAGAGCGAGTCTCCTCCATTCAGTTCATTGTGCATTTTGTACTTTTCTTTCTCCTCTTTCGGTTTTTACGGTATCTGCATGTGACAATGACTATCCATCATTAAATTAATTAAATTAGACTTGGCCTTGGCAAAATACGCCTTTCATAAGCTTATTAAAGGATTGTTTTGAGTGGTTTTGCTTAGGTAAGTCTGGGTCATGCGAGATGGAGTCTGAACGAAACTCTCGTACTCGTTTGGTGTGAAACTCTTTTTACACTCCAGGTGACTGTTTTATCCCTATAGAGTTTGAATCTGCTCAAATTTTTTATTAAAATCGGTGGAAGTACAATCTCTCGTACTCGTTCAGCATGAATTTCTTCTGCACTTTAGGCCACCCCAGTGTGGTATAAAAGAGTTGGAATTTTCATAAAAACGAAGCCCAAGGTTAAGATTCTTGCTTTCGTTTGGCCTGGGACTCTAACACATTCTCGACTACTCTTGTACGCGTTAAAAGTCAAATTACAGCTCTCGGCGACTCTCATGTGGTCCAAGAAAGTTTGAATATGCTCAACCTTTCATAGAATCGAAGTAAGGCCACAGTCTCACTCTTGTTTGGCATCTGTACTCTCGGCGACTCTCGTGCGTCATGCCGGAAGAAGAAGTTCGACCACCGTACCTGGTACTCGTTTGGTTGAAACTTGCCCCCAGTCCTCGCCACATTTTTGTGATCTAGTGGGTTCCAAGTGGTCTGCTCAAATTTCCATAAAGAAAATCGCTTGAAATTCTCATTCCTCCTCTACTGGCTCTAGTCTCGAATCTATTTACGTAGAATTGATGGAACTCCCAACCCTAGCTCTCATTTGGCCTCGAAGAGCTAGAACGCTCTTCTTGTTCCCCTTTAAAACCCTTTTTGCCTATGAGTGCCAATTGGCACATAATGCCATAACTTGAATTTTTGCCACCAAGATGGTCTTATGACGATCTGCTTGTCACAAGATCATCTCAAAGCCATAACATCCCTCTTTTATGGTTATGTAATTTATTATGAAATACAGTCATCAATAGCTTTAAAATTGTATGCATACATGGACATTGAGTTTGTTATTCCTGATCTGTAAAAAATGTCGTTTGTCTAATCGAACTGAAAATGATCCGTTAAATAAATAAATAAATAAATAAATAAATTAATATTTGTATTGCGCGGGTTCCAAGAACAAGAACAGGTGCAGTGTTTCTATCAGGCGCGGATCATTTTCTCATGAGAATCGTCGCATAAATTCTTTTGTTTGATTATTAAATGGCGATATTTTCGCGCGTCACCGGTCGATATCAAGCTGCGAGCTGCCGTATTTTTGGAAGCTTCAGCGATCCGGATCGCATTTTAATATTTGCCAGACTGAAAAGACAATGGTTTTCATGTGGAGGAGGCGTTTCGCAGGCCGGTGTCTTGTTTGAAGGTTTGTGGCAAACGATTGTCTCCATGCGTCGTAATGAATTCAGCGTCACCTTTAACAACCATTTGATTTTCTTTAAGAAATTACAGGAGCTTTACAAAGAGATACTTTAACGTTTCCAAGTGAGAGGGGCGATAGACTAACACAATAAAACTGCCCTTGGTACCCAAATGAATTGCATAAAATTATCTTATCTACCTGAAAACACCTTAAATACGAGTCTGTTGGAAGTTGAATCACTCAAGCATTCGAAAACGCCGTAAAGCGACCAACTTCGCTAAGGCGAAATATTAGCTGGAAAATTCCCCGCTAGTGTCAGATTGTTATTCACGAAACATGGTTCCTAATTACTGCCCTGGAGATGAGTCAAAGTGCGCCGACCATGAACGCTATTGAGCAATACTACCCAGCGGTGCAGCTAATTTTCTTTCGTAACAAAGTTCCCATATTTGCGAGAGGAATGGTGAAATCCATACCCTGGCACGCTTTGGAGATTTTGGAAGATCACTAAACTTTTTGACTTCAAGGAATCGATTCTGGCGCCTTATAAACACCGATTTAGATTGTAGAAGGCAAATTTACCATAAACGTTCACACACAAAAGTAAAATTTTCGCACCCTGTTGCTTTAGTTACTGAGTGGTTGCTATCTGAGTCATACAAATGCTAAACATATGTGGAGTCTGTCCTGGTGCATTGCTAGCACACCGGTCTCTATACTTATATTTGCATATTTCTCTCCCTTCTGCCTGTAGGAAAAATCACCAGATAAAAGAAAATGTCCTATCCGGATATGACGGTCGCATTTCTTTCCCACGGAATTGATCAAAATAATGCGTTAAAGTGTGTTGTATTAATAGTTGTCCCAGCCCATTGAATTGCACAATGTCTTTCCATGTCTCTCTAGCCTTTTCATCTCTAACGCCTTTTCCACCTTAAAGAAGCCGCAAATTCAGTAAACTCTTTGAAATTTTGGGAGTTTTTTTGGTGAAAACCTGCCCACAATACGATTTTTTTTCTGATCAGTGTCACTGTCAAACACCTTAATGGCTTAAACGCTTCTCTTCTCAAGCTAACTCCAAACGGTTCTGTGATATTTCGCAATTTGATTTTCTGTGTAGTCAGTCACCTGTTATTCACCAGCAAAACGGACCTGTTGACTACACCACTCCACAATAAAAACCCTGTGGCTGAGGATTATTCCATGATACATAAGGACTGGTTTGAAGGTAGTCAGACAACCAGATAAAGAGAAAAATACGGGAATTTATCAGTGCACCTCCGGCCGGCGAGCTCATTCGCTTTGCACGAAGTGTTTCTAACACCTTACTTGGTGTAAAATTTCCAAAGCCACATTTCTTTGTTTTATAACTGTTGTCCAAACTGACAGAACTTTTTTTACTAGCTAGTTGGAGTTTTCGACTTTGCGTGCATTTCATGATGAATTAAAATGCGACATTTTTTATCTGGAGGGAATTTTATTGAGCTCTCAGACAGATTTAGAGTTCAGTGCCTAATAGAAGAAGAAATAAATTTTTAAAATGCGCATTGGATTTTAACTTTAACACCGTGTTTACACTTCGGAGTCATTTCCTATTGGGATGAAAGTTCAAATCTTCCTAGAAAGCAAAAAAATATTTATAAATGATTTCAGAAACATTTCAGAACCTTTCGCGGGTAGCTGAGTAAAAAATATTTTGAAAATTGACATCGCTTCAGTTACATAACAACGTTTTGTAAGTTGCAGATCTAGAGTCCTATTGCTAGTTCCTTAGATTCGTATCATGAAGGAGCATTTAACGCACATCTTCATAGAACGGGTTTTAAAGTAATTCTTAAATATAAATATTCATAACACACTTTTTGATTCAATTGACAGAAATTCATTAAAAATATTAAGTAAACCAAAAGTAACGGACAAGAAAATGTAACTAGCTAAATCTTTCACTAGTTGAGAAATGAAAAAAGAAATTGCAAACAACAGTCTGATAAGGTTTAAATGTACTTTATTGAGTTAAAATCCATTTAAAATATGGGAAATAATTGTCAGCAAGTTTTCCATTCATAAGAGCATATGGGCTCTTTAACAAATGCAATTTCATGAGGCGCCAAATCAATAGATACCTCACAAATGTAAAAGATTATTTTCTACAAAGTTTTACTCAAAACTAGATATACACAAAACAACTTTTATAGAAATACCTACAACAATTCAAGGGAAGAAAATATAAAATTTATATTTTAACCGGACAAATGCAAATTTATGTTTGTGTATCAAGAATACGTGTTGTTAAGGCAGTAAAAGATATTTTTCTATTGGTATGAAATATCTAGGAACTGAAAATTTAAGGTAAAAGTAGCTATAATGCGTAGTGTCTTTAAGAAACGGCTAAATTAAGACCTTGTGTGTGTTAGCAGCAGTCACTCCTAGTAACACGTGTTCGACTATTATATTAAATTTTGTGTCCATTGTTTTGTTAATGCTAAACATCGACAAAGCTTGGACTATTTTTACTCCGGTATTGATTCAGTGTTTGGATAGCGTCAAGGCGAGTGAATAGAATAAGCGAAGGCTTTGAAAGACAAAATTTTCTCCCAGTGAATAGTGACATAAAAATATCAATATGAGATAAGATACTCTTTCATAGGAATATAATCGGACGAATAAAATGTTTCTTCTTGCAATATTTCGAGATTTTTATAGTTTCTTTTATATGCATCCTGTCTGTCAAATTTAAAATCAATTGGTTTTAAATGATTCTTTTCTGAATATTTGAAATTCGTTCTTTACGTTTCCAAAAATATCCGTAGTTAGCTAATAAATAGAATTTCCTTTGGTTGTTTTTGAAACATTTAGTAAGTAATGTATTTATTGAATAGAATCCGTGGGTTACTAGAGTATTAAATCTAAAAAGCGCTTTACATATAAAATTTGCATTTACAGTTAAGTGATAAAAAGATAAAAATGACATCTTTTAAGTTGAATGAAGACCTGAAAGCACCCAGATGAAATATTTTTAAGTTGAATATTCAAACTAAAGCGCACTTTAACTACAGATACAAACTAGAAGTTTGGAAAGACTAAAACGTTCCCTTCAAACCACCCGTTATTTTATGTCTTTGTGTAAAATTGACAACAGTATGTGAAGGACATTTCTTGGTACCGTACCAAACGGAAGGAATATCTATTAGCCTTTTTCGTCGACTTACAAAGCTTTTGTTTCATTATTACGGCGAAGAAATAATATTCCCTACAAAAGAAGAATAACAAAATCTTCTACAAAACTGTTCAAACAAAGAGAGCTTCAGTTCTCACCTTTGTCAATTTAGAATAGCAAATCAAGCTATCGCTTTCGCAACATGCAAGTTATTAGCTACTTGAATGTTTCGTAAAACAGTCCAATATCGTTTGAACTCAATTTTTGTTCGGCTTAACAAGCAAAGAAGCCTTGATTTTTGGGAAATTTGCGGCCAGCATTCTAACATCGACGACGCTTTCAGAATGCTGTGTATTCATCCGTAACTGTATTGTGAATTTTAAACCAATTGTGATTAGAGGTCATAAAATGTTTTCACAAACGTCCATTTAGACGTATCTGCTCTTTCCTGAAGTTGGATAATTTAAGCGTAATTGAAGAAAAATATGTTTATTTTCCCATCGAGATCGCGTTAAATAAGCTTAATTTTGCCGCGTTGTCGTTTGAAAGCAAGTAAAGTGACTCATTTCGGGACGTGATTCGCGCACACATTAAAACTTAATCTCTCTCTTTTTGACTTCAACGACGAGGAATTCCCCAAGATTGCAGGACTTAAAGTAGCCTAAAAATAGTCTAACTTACTAACTTCTCTGCAAGGATCGTAAAACCTCTATAGTTTCACTGGCCGTAGGCCTCAAACACGGACTTGACTGCCAAAGTGATTCTACTAATTGCTGATAATGGCACGAAGTCTTATCTACACTTGGCACACGTGGTCGTAAATTGTACGCAACGACGCCAAACACAACAACGTACAAATTTTCGGAGCCGTATGGCTGTTCTCGAGTCAACAACTGCCATAGACAAATGCCCAATGAATAAATGTCCGCTTTCGGAGACGGTGTCTCTCCTTTAAGAAGTTCAGGTGCCCTATAGGCGAACGTGCCTGTCAGATATGAATAGGTTGGACTAGCAGGTAAATTTTCATCACCATCGTCCACAATTTGACTGCAACCGAAATCTCCTAGTTTGCAAATGTCCCTGGAGTCCACCAAAATATTGGCCGGTTTCACGTCCAAATGTGCGATATCCTGGCCGTGAATAAACTCCAGTGCCATGGTAATGTGACAGGCGAATTTTATCCTTCTTTCCTCGTCAATAATTTCTTTCTCATTGTCCAGAATATTCTGCAATGTTCTTGACCCAGCAAACTCCATTATGATCATTCTCTCTGAAAGAGGACAGTCTAGACTGGAAGCGGCTAACGTTCGAACAATGTGAGGATGGCAAAAGGAAGCTATCGAGGTCTCCGCTTGAAAGCTCTGGAGAACAGCTCGTGGGTTTTTGGAGTTTGTGTTCATTTTCTTAACGGCAACTTTTCTTCCTCGAAATTTGCCCTCGTACACCGAGCCAAACCCGCCGCTTCCCAAGAGCTTGGACATTTGTACGAGGGCTGTTTCGTCGTCAGAGAGGATCTCAATGTCTTGGACAAAGGCTTTGCACTGAGGGGCCATTGTCTCTACGCTTTCTTTGGACCGACTGCGAATAAGCGAAAGCCTGCCGCTCGCCAGCATTTGGTAAGGGAAAATTCGCCTCGATCCAAGAGCTTCGTTGTAAGATTAAGGTTGAGATGGTTGGCGCAAGTCGAGGAAGGCCAGCTTCGCGCTTGAGTCTTCTAAATGAAGTCCAGCTTCTCGACTCCGAAAGAGGCCTCCAGATGAAGTCGCCAGCAACTTCGGTGGAAATGCAAGCCACTGTTCTATTGAGCTGTTGTAAAACAAGCAAACAGCTGGTCAGAAAAGCTGACATTTAAAGCACTGGCCAATCACAGGGCGCCTTAGAAATGTTTATCTTTTGTTACCCGTCAGGAGGCGTGACAGCGAGGCAGGCCTTTTATTACACGCTTTCAGCGCGTGCAAACTCGCCCGACTTTTTCCCTTAATTTATGCTTCGATTATAATGAGCGCAAAGGGAAGTTTAAAACACGTTCAGCTTATTCCTGTCTCAAGAACCTTACGCTTGGATTGGAGTTTTCATGCATTTCCGGTCTTACCGGCATGAACTAATGTGAATTAGGTCATAATAATAGACATTATGAATAATTTAGCAGTTTCGCTTGTAATTATTCTCCTCTTCAATCGAATGGGCTTTTAAAGAGACAGTAACTACACGCATTAAACTGGGTATACCTTACAAGGTGCAATCGCGGTTCACCACGACAGAGAGTGGAAATTTCTCTTTAAAGAGAGGGATTTAAATAAATAGATAAATATACCAAAGTTTGCTATTGTAAAAGATCAGCATTTGTTTACGAAAAGACTGTCAACTATCGCCTTTTAAATCACCAGAAGTAAACCTCAATAATCTTTATTCAACAAGTTAACATTTTGCCGCTGATGCGTGGAATCGACCACCTCTCCGATCTTTTGTTCGCAAACCTTTGATCGACATTGAAAAAAACTACCTATAACAATGCGTGCGTTTCTGTCGATCTGTTTCGACTTCCATCGCGCAATGAACTTAAATCTTGGTTCTAGAAGAGCAGAGTGTGTAATAACACCCGCAAAATCACCCGCTTCCCGACGTAACTTGTACAAGGCACTGGTAATTTGTCGCTTAGCTGCGTCCTTTGTCTCCATTTTCAAATGACCCTTGAAAAAAGTTTTTTGAGCAGGTAGCGCCCCTGTTGGCAGCTGGCTCTTGAAAGACAATCTTACTGGAAAGTAACCAGTTTAAAAGGAAGCCTTACCTTAGAGTAGATTTGACTTGAAGATTTTAGCTCAGTTTTAACTGACAGCAAACAATGCCTTACGCCGCACTTGTTTGACACAGCGCTGCTCAGTCAATGTAATAAATGCCGTAATTCTATTCAATAAAAAGTCATAAAAGCCTTCCTTTTTTCAAATGCGTAGACAGCTGTCTTTTTTTGTCACGGTTTTGTTGATGAATTCAGCGCGGCGTACAAATGACAGGATGTTTCTATGAGTGTATTGAAAGCGTAGGTGCCCTGCCTTATAGAATATAGATAAAGACTAACAAAAATACTTCATTCGTCGCCTTGATTTTACTTTTCGAGGAAGAGCTACGCTTTATATGAAAAAAGAAGGTTTATTAGATTAGCTGCATTTGCTAAAATCACTTAAATTCGACACCGAACACGTATGTTTCGAGTAAGAGCAATTCAGTTTTGGTATAACAATTAACATGAATTAAGGAGATTTGCCGTGACCATCATTTCAGTTAACTCAGTAAATTTTGAATTTCATATGATAAATCCTAATGATTAGAGAACCTGCAATCTCCATAAAGCTTAGATTGTGTATTTCTGTTTAAAATATCCTAATTATATCATAGATTGCACCTTACGTAATATATTCCCCATCCTTAAGTGAAGTAGTGTATCTAAGGCTACAGATTGTTATTATACGGCTGGATAAGAGCAAAGGCGCGCTATGATTGGCTCCTTATTTATCAGCTATCAGCTTGCCTGATATAGAAGGAAAAGATAACTGATTTTTTAGTCCAGGAGTAATCAATACAATAAAAAGTCATTCCTTTTAATTTCTTTGCACATGAAGAGCTCATGAACGACTCGATGGGTCGATAAATGCAGTGGAACACTGAACTGCAATCTCGAACACGCAAGAAAACTAAAATTTTAGATTCTAGATTCTAGATAGTCAGTAGTACATAAGAGAGAAAATTTACTGAGGGAAACGAGTTTCAGTTCGATATAGCGAGGTATTCGAGATAGCCCGGCGCGGCTCGAGATTAGCGCTATCTACTGAATTCAAAGTTTTGCTTGGTTATCAGCACTGAACTAGCAACGTTGCCTGAAGAGAGAAGGCTATAAATTTCATTGTTTAGAATTTCGTTATTTTCTCTTGTGATTCGCCGCAGCGTAATCTGTTCGAAAGCCCGTTAACGCTAACCTGGGATTAAAATTTAACCGAGGTTTCTCGTTTCTCTTCTCTTTCAAGTGATTATTTAAAAGCAATCAAAGTCAAAGTGTAGGGCAAAAGCGATTTACAGGATTCCGTATCGTTTGGCTATAAAAAAGAATTAAAAATTGACGCTGATCCTGGGTTAGCTTAATCCTGTCAGTTGAAGAACCGGGCTGGGCTTAAAAATAGGCGTGTCTCTGACCACATTTTTTTTTACCCCCATGCGGTGAGACCCAATACAGTTTGCTATGTATAATTTGGAATACACTGAACATTTATTTCATATGCACGATTATTCGTCTCCTATTCATTCGTGATTTTTATCACGTAATTTTTCCTGTCGTCTGTATGTCTACCAAGCGAAACTAATTTGTTTGTTCAGACTTCTGTTCAGATATTCTGTATGGCGAGTGATCCACGTTTATTCCAGATTTTTGTATTTTATACAGTTTTTTAGCACAAGCCAGATATGGATTAATTGTACTGAACATGGCATTTAAAGTTACTTTTCGGTTGAAGCAATAATTTTTTTCATGGCAAAAGCGTGGATTGGTATTACACGCGCGCCATCAGAGGGTTAATATTCCATTTTACAAATTAACGGAAATAACATTTTGACCTCTAAGTACATTGAAGCTTCTCTAGTTCCTCTCGCGCGGTAAAGATGCAGGGCGAGAACACTCTTTCATATTTTTTTTTAACAACAGAGCAATGTATTTTTTACATATCGTGAAAATGCAACGTGTCAAAAGGCAAGCTTCATGACAAAATGATAAAAAACGATAAACAAATGTCAATGAACATGATGGACGGACTCTTCTCAGCTAATCATGTAGAATAAACGGCTTCCTCGGGAGAACTCACGCACGCTTCTTACCTTTGACCAAAGGCCGTTCACAGAGTCGTGTTTTGATTCGATTCGATGCCACTGATAATACGTTAACCTCTGAGCAACTGGGACTCTCCTTGGAGTCCCTGTGGCTCAGTGATCACAGTATCCGATGGGTGTGCAGGTCGTGGGTTTGACTCCTATCATGTAGTCAGTTTACTTTCCCCACCCTAATGCTCGTCGCAAAGAACACAGTTTGCTTTGCATAATTTAACCCATAAACCATGTACGATTATTCCTCTAAATTTCATAGTACAACGCTAAATTTTGGCGTGCCCCTATTGGTCGCAATCGATCACATGACGCGATTGTGTCTCTCGTGTCTCTCCTCAGTGGGCGCTTATCAGCGCATAGTGCCCGTTTTTGGCAATTTTCTATCAAAATTTAGCGTTGTACAAGGAAAACAATAGAGTCCTTCTGTCTCATGCCATAGGCGTGATAGGTTCCCGCCAAATTTGATGTTCGAACTTCTTGGGCTAATATTTGCTGTGAACATCAAATTTCCTCGGGCAACCTATCACACAATAGCGCGTTCGACAGAAGAATTCTATTGTTTAAATATTGAAAGTTGTGTGTGAATATAGCTTATGGCTTCGCGATTTTCCTCACGCAATTTTTCCCGTCGTTTCTTTGTCTAAATGTGATTATTGCTGTTTGGTTGTGTTTTTACGTTCTTTATAAGAAAACCACGCAAACTTGTGAAGCACCTGGTCTGTACGCTAGACGGAAGATTTCACACAGTTATCAAAAGTTAAGCCAGGACAAAAAAGAAAGGCGCCATCTTTCGATTTTTCATTACCTTTTAACTTTATTAAGCGTTTATTTGCCTGAGAAGTGATTAAAATTCTTATGAAAAGTTTGCAGATCGACCGCACACTTCCGGTTAGCTCTGGCTCTCTCTTGGACTTCTTAACTCCCATCGTACCTCGGTAACTTAAAATAAGAACCTTTCAGGACAATTAAATGCACAGCTAACATGAAACGAACTCTGACCAATAACGAACCTCCTCCTGTAACAGATACAACTGAAACTCACAGAGCTACAGCCTCTCAAGCAATCTTCTCGTTTTAGCGACCATGCACGGTCATGAAATCTCGCGTGAATCAACCAAACACTATTTAGAATCTCTTGATATTTACTCGAAGTTGTGATCTTTTTTACTTCATCAATAATTAAGAAATTACGATCAAAAATTACGATTGAAAGTACGTTTTCTGTCAAACTTATCATAGCAGTCGTTATAGAGTGGCTCTATTATAATCTTTCGACAGGAACTGTATTTTCGTTGGCTTGAGAAACTTCTTCAACCATTCAGTCTACGGTTATTGCTAGTCACCGCTGACAGGAGGTAAAACTAAAACTTGTCGTGACAGCGGTCAAACGCAAAAAGTTATGCCAATTTATGTTTCCAGAGCCTTGAAAATCTGATTCAGTTGAAACGTTTCCCAGCGTGAAGTTCGTGTAAAAAACGGTTGGGAAATGGCCCGACAAACCGAATTTCGCGTAAACTTGTGGCTGACATTTACTTCATTTTAAACGCACGACGCAAAAGCGTAAGTTTTCAGAAACGGCCCTTATTTTTACAGTTAATTGTTTGTACTTTTCTTCGCAAAAATTGTGGTTTGAACTACGCATGCGTGGTGCTTTTGATCGCTGTCCGGTAAATTAACAAATCAAGTGGCACCGAAAAAGAAATAAATCAGCTATTAAGAAACAAACAAACAAACAAACAATTTGTTGCGTCAATCAGTTTAAATGCCTGTCCATGGAAAGTGATACTACTTTCTCAATAGTAAGCCTTTCTTTTTCTTCTGTGTAGGTGTACGGAGGCGAATAGAAAAACTTACCTTTCATCGTTTTAGCATTTATATTAAAAAATTTTCAAGAAAACATCGGCCCACTAAAACAAAAACATTCTCAAGAACCAGTCAACATTTTGTCATTTATATTCAAAAGTTGTGAAGAGGACGTCGAACCGCTTATACAATGAAAAAAACCCTGTTATGCTTATATAATTACACCACAACACCACTTTGCAATTATACGATGCCTTGTCGGCAAGTTCGCGTCGCATTTACTTTGTTTCATAGAGTGGTAAATTCTTCAACGCATTAAGACACCTGAATTTCAACAGAAATATCGTATCATGCGGATAGATATTTTGACCGCGTTACTAAGTATTTTAGCACGAAAACTCTTCTAGTTCATTGACTAGTTTCTCGGAAACAATAACTGTTGATAGTTTCAATCAATGTTTAATTTCTCCAGACAATATTAACCCTTTGCATACAGACAGACAGAGCTATGGAAGATAGAACATAGTTAAATAATATACCACCTAACTAAACGGACATTTGTACGGCAGAACCGCTGATAAAGCAAAGATTATTAAACCAATGATAATTTATTTCACATTGTGCGTAAAATGTTATATAATAATTATGTTTTTCGACAACGTCTTCCTGAATCAAGAACTTTGTTACTTGGTTGATTTGTTCAGTTGTTGCGGGCAGCTTTCGTCAACTCGAGTTTTGTCTTTCTTCGCGGTTGGGAAGCTGTTAAATAATTATTGAGCTAAATAAAATCCGTTAAATCTGAATACAATCCGTTAAATGTCCGCCGGATATTTTAATCTGTAATGTCTTTGTCTTTTTGAAACAACTGATCGATCGAAGGTGAAAGACAACTGAAGTACATGCAGATCTCCTGACTTCCCGACTGACAGACATGCATAAGCGGAACTCTTAAGCAAAACGACAAAAAAAAAGGAATTATGAATGATACGAGCTAAAGCTAGATGGTATTAAAAAAAACATAAAATAAAATAACAAGAATAATTTCACGGCATACCTGAACCGAATATGTTGCTCTTTGTAAATTTATACTTCAGTGTTTTATCGGTTAAGCGGAACAGGTGTCTCAAGAACCGCTTCAGATGAGATCGAACCACTTTTTTTAAAAATAGCGTGTAAACCGCTACTGGAAGCCGCTGCGATAAAACTGGGTCGTTTCCACGATATGGCACTTATTTTTACGACAGACGGGTAGGAGGAGATTGGCAGATGTAAAATAAAGGAAGTGTAAGTCACAATAGATTATTTGAAAAGCAAAGGACCGCAAGTACGTGGGCAGAATATTTTAAAAAACTTTAGGATATATTAATATTTTAGATATGAAAGGGAGCTGGTGATAACTCGGCTACTGGTTAGGGACCAGGACTGAAGCGTTTGTCGCCGAGAGAAAAAATATATAATTGGCCGTAAAATTTTCGCTATAGCACTGATGTTTCAGCACAAAACAAAATGATGTTATGCATTAAAATACTGCTATGCAAATTCTGACTTTTTCCGAACACAACAAAATTCATTTCCAAAACTATTGTATTTTTGCTGGTATCTTAAACATTTCGATCTAATTAGAAACTTCCTGCTCTTTAGAACTTCCCACCTACAATTTCTTGTTTCAGACAACGCATCTTTTGATGATGTTTAATTATGTTTTGTTTGCTCACGGCAAGGCCGTACACCGAATACGGTACGGTTATCAAGACCTTCCGGTAAATATGGCACTCAATAGGAGCGAGCCGAAGATTAACAAAGGAGAAAACCTACCCGTTACCCAGCTCAAAGGCAAAGATGGTATATATTAAAATGCAAGGTCAGCCCAACCAGCAACGTTTACAAAAACTGCTAATAGGCTGCATTTGTTTTGTGAGTTTTGCCAATTACTTAGTGAGCCGAGAAATTATTTGATACCTCTTGTTTGAAAAGCTGAGATCAGGAAGTCCAAAGCCGAGTACCTTTTAAATAATTCATTTGCTAAAATCGTTTGAACATTTGTACTGGAAACATATTCATGATATTTGATACCTCACGTTTAAAAAAAAAACGTGGGTAAGGAAGCCCAAACTTCAATTCCTTTTCGATTTTGTTTAGTCAATCATTTGAACATTTGCGCTGGAGACGTTTACTAACTCATTCAAGAGGGACCAACGTCTATTTTCTCCCTATGATATTTCAATTCAGTATACGTAAAGCAATCAGTTACAGAGAATTGGAAAATCTTCCATGGATGGAGAATATTGTCTTGATTTACCACCAGTACCTGTATTAGTCTACCTTTATTAGGGAACTTCCTCTATTATACCTGCGTTTTTAGACTATCTCTTTCGGAATGTTCACTTTGGGACTCAAACATGAAGGCCACAACGGTAAAATGTGATATAAAGTATTGAAAATGAAATGAAAATAAAATAACAACAGTATAAGGGAAGTTACACCGTAAATGGTTTGAACCCAGGAGACATATCATAATTCGATAAAGTGTAATCGTCCGGTTGAGTGTACTCCTGAGAAGGATTGTTTGTGGTGACATTTGACTGACGTTTCGACAACCTGAGCGGAAGTCATTATCAGAGTCAAGAGGAAGCGTCATTAGAGGAAGCGTCAATATTATTAATAATAATCAGTACTACTAACGGAACAGACTCATGTTGGTTTGTGGAGATTGGGTTTAAAGCCGCTCTCTGAGCGCGCCTTTGCATTGGCTTGGCTGTGCCATGGTGAAGGGCGAAAAAGCTGTCAATGGTTGCCCCAATCTCGTCCCCGGGCCCGCGCGCATTTACGGTCAGCGGGATCGAAATGCCACGGGCTCTGGGATAATCAAAAACCGGATGCCACTTTTTAGGCTTCCGGTTTTTTAAAGCGCATGCTCGAC
>Ga0126336_10000389_pt1 | contig 17126 bp, 7 predicted proteins | sample SidCmetagenome_FD_92530 | JGI IMG/M metagenome (GOLD analysis project Ga0126336, IMG submission 92530) | Coral microbial communities from El Islote,Puerto Morelos, Mexico - Siderastrea C C metagenome | ecosystem: Host-associated > Invertebrates > Cnidaria > Coral | place: El Islote,Puerto... | reverse complement strand
TGAACTGCGGAATGAAGAATTAAATGTAAAGAAGATCCTCGCAGTTATTAACGCAACTTATACAGTTGCGAAAAGAAAGCCTGAAAAAATCAGGCTTGCCGGGATTCGAACCCTGACCTCTGCAATACCGGTGCAGCGCTATAACCAATTGAGCTAACAAGCCAACTGGGAGCTGGTCATTAAATTGGTTCGTGATATACCCTGGAAAGATGAAGATGAAGTTATGAATATATGAAATTCATATATTTGAACTGCGGAATGAAGAATTAAATGTAAAGAAGATCCTCGCAGTTATTAACGCAACTTATGCAATTACGAAAAGAAAGCCTGAAAAAATCAGGCATGCCGGGCGATTCGAACCCTGACCTCTGCGATACCGGTGCAGCGCTCTTACCAATTGAGCTAACAAGCCAACTGGGAGCTTGTTCCGATACCTCGGCCGATACTAACTTGGCTCCGATATGGTAGTCTAACCTCAAACCGTCGATATGCTTAACAATTTATTAGCGAGGTAAAAACGGAAACAACTTACACGGGCTCGTATACGATAGCTTCTGGAACTGGTTTAAAATGATAAAAAGTTCATTGTTCTTGTGGAAATCCTAAGCTAATAATATTGTCCAATAGTAGAGTAAAAAACGTAAAGGGCGCGAATTACATATGAGCGGAAAGCATGCAATCGAAAACATTAACACGCGACAGCTAGCGTGACAGTACAAACAATGAAATATTCTCACGCGATAGCGTGACAGAACAGAGCTGGTCATTAAATTGGTTCGTAATATACGCCGGAAAGATGACGATGAAATTATGAATATATGAAATTCATATATTTGAACTGCGGAATGAAGAATTAAATGTAAAGAAGATCTTCGCAGCTCGATCTATAGGTCCCTATGCTGTTGCTGTTACCTTCGAACTTGCGAACGTAAATCAGTAGTGTATAAATCAGTCTATATGGCTATAAGGCCACGTTAAAAATACAATTTACATTTCTTGGACCGAGACATTTCACATGTACTACACGGAAATACCCACAAAAAGTATAAATTAGACACCATTGAAATTTAGCTACAAAAAATCTGATTGTGGTCAGAATAAAGAAAGACCAGCGAAGACAGTTCGTTGTTTATGTTGAGCAAGTAATATAATTGTAAGTATCAGTTATAGACTGCAAACACCAATTTTTATATTATTAATTTTCATTCAATGTTACCGATAGTCTATTTCAATCCTCTAATTTTAAGTTTTTATGTCATCACTGACGTCATCATCCTATAACGAGAAAAATTGACGGAAGACTGCCGCTAATATCAGTATAGAAACTCCGTCGGGATACGATTTATAAAAAGATTAGTCACCTGGCATGGGATTAATTAACTACAAAAGATTTTACCGACCGTTATGTATTTTAGTCTATTTATTGTTCACGTGTTGGATAAATCTCTTATAAGTCAATTAGCTTGCTTGCATCACATGCCAAATGAAATAACAGGAAGTCTTATTCGTGGTTTGATATATTCGTAGACAGCTATTTCAATTAACGTTGTCGGAAATAAAGCTTCGAACTTACGCCACAAGACCGAAAGTTAGTATAGGTAGCTGTACATCTTTTGTGATTCAGCTGTAATTTCACGGCTGTCACTGCCATAGGATGGGTGAAATTACCATAAACACTTGCCTATGTGATTTATTTTTTGTAGAGGTGAGCCAGAGCATATGTTTGGTAAATTTATTTAAAAATTTACCCATATCACCTTGCAGTTTTGTCGCGTAGGCTTTCCGACAACGTTAATTAAAATAGCTGTATTCGTATATATCATGTTTCTCCACAAAGAACACAGGCTTACGCTGAATAACTACTCACCTTATAGATCCAAAGTGCATTTAATACAAACCTTGTCTTAGTTGAACTAGAACAAATTGCCCCCCGTTAAAATAAAACAATATGTAAGATGCAGGAAAGATGCTATTCCAATATTCACGAAAACGTAACCGGCAACTATATAATGTAGCTAGCCGTTGTTTGTTGTTGCTTCTTGGCAGCTAACTTGCTTGCAGAGTTTCATTCGACGAAGTAGTTTTATTCGTGTGATACTCTTGCAGTTACTTTTGGCGTGGGTTTTGAACCGTTTCGGTCTTTTACCACTGCGTATGTTTTGCGTACTGGTATGAACTAGATGATAGATTGTCTTGCGGTTTTTGTTTCGAGCTTTTCGTCCTTTAGCGGTAAGGTTCTGATTCTTTCAATATTCACCATAATAGAACAGCTTCCTTTGTTGAGGAAACTGTATTGGGCTAGCCACATCCTTTTCAAATATTGCTTGAAAACGGGATTTTGGAAGGTGTTTTTACTACTGTTAAGTGCTTACCGTCTAATATAAATAAAGCCTATATTTAATAATAAAGGTTATACAGCTATTGTCGAGCCAGTTTTCCTGCTTTCAAAGTTGACATCGTTTGGTTCCTTCTTCGATCTTGTGATCACAAATCAGTTCTATACATACTCTGTATGGCTCTCGAACCACTTTAAAGATTCTCTTAGACTGAGACATTTAACTTTTATTTCTATTGTCCCCAAAAAGAGAATTAGATGTAATCAAAATTTAGCAACAAAAATTAAGATTCGGACCGTAGCAAAAGGAATCAGTTCGTTGCCTTGTTGACCAAGTAATCGATCTTATGCACGTTACGCCACCAGGTCAAAATAAACCTGACCCAAGCCTCGTTTGTACAAAATTCCTTGCAAACATTTGGCAACTGGACACTGCTTTTGTGCGAGTATTCTTTGGCAACCGTGGGAATTTGTTGATTAATACGTTCACAGGTTAAGCGAAACTTGGATGTGAAATTAGCTAGTTTGACGTAAACATGCATAAGGGCTATTGGTCAGGTTATAAATTGGTTTTAAGTGTACCGATAGTCTATTTTAATCCTCTAATTTTAAGTTTCTAACTGACGTCAGTTCAAACCACTTATTTCAGTAGTCAAGTTTCGATCGCAATACGACTTTTAAAATACTGCACCCCGGCCGGAGTGTTATGAAACTAGAATAAAGCTTATCTCTGTTACGTAGTCCCGTTACATGCAATTTACTAGTAAATGTCAGAAAGCCTCTGAAGTATTTTTTGCCGTTTTTTTCTAGTACCGACTAATCCATTTAGAGGCGTTTAATAAGAACGGAATTTCCTACTCGAATAAAAAGAATAAGATATCTAACATCATATTGAATTGAATAAGGCTTCTATGGCCAAGTATATCTCGTATTGCTAAATTATTTTACAATCTTTTTTTGCAATGTGTCGAAAGAAGGTAAAATATATGATGTCTTTCTTATTCGTTTTATTCAGTAATGTTTTTCAACTCTTTCTTCGCCTTGATGATGGAAATTGTTGGAAGAATTTCTTGCTGCGGGCAAACTAGTTTTTGGGAGTTTTGAGAAATGCCGACGCCTGGGATTTAGACGAGCAGGAGCGATTAGCAACACAGGTAGCCTGACACACAACTGTCAGCCAGTAATGGTAATAAGTTTTGCTTGTTAAGCTTAAATTAGCATAGGGATATGATCAAATGCGCTCTACACTAATTTACAAAATTAAAATATAACGGAAAAATACTTATTTACAAGAAGTATAGTGACGAGGAGAAATGACTTATCAAATCCTAAAAATCCTTTTTCTAGTACACGTGTATTGAAAAGTTAACCATAATTTATTACTGTTATAACACAGAAAAAAGTTTAGAAAAGCTCAAGTAAAGATGCGGACTTGTGCTAATGATAACACAACCGCTTACTACAGGGCAGTCTAATAAGGATAAGACCAATATCATGTAAGCTGTGATTGCAATCTTTACTATTTTCTCAGTTGCGTCATAATAGCTGTATGAATGAATACGACGTATAGCTTCTTATGAAACTCACTCAATATAGATGCCTGCTAGCCACCCGAGGAGTACTTTCTCGTCTGGCAAGCTAGACAGGTACGTCAGTTTATGCAAGCCATTTCGGTCTTTTTTTGTTTAGTGTAGCTATGCTGTGCTTAGTACTAGTGTTAAACATATATTCTCGCCCTTTTCGCCAGAAAACAGTTTAGGATTAGGCCTCAAATAAGGCATGAAAAAATCGCTCGTTTTGATTTTTAAGTGCCCTGTTGACCAAGCCGGTCTTACGCACATTATTTTATCAGGTTAAAATTCACCTCCAAGCCTTTCTGCAAAATGCTTTGAAAGCATTTGGCAACTGGACACTGTTAGTTTGTGTGAGTATTCTTTGGCAACTGTGGGAATTTGTTAATTAATACATTCACAAGTTAAGCGAAACTTGGGTGTGAAATTAGTTAGTCTGACGTAAACATGCATAAGGGCTATTGGTCAGGTTATAAGTTGCTTTTAAGGTTACCAATAATCTATTTTAATCCTCTAATTGTAAGTTTCTTACTGTCGTCAATTGAAAGAACTAGTTGAAGACTGCTACAGAGCAGTCAAAAAAAGACAAAACCTAAGATGTGATTGCAATCTTTAATATTTTCTCAGTTGCTTCACAATAGCTTTATGAATAAATACTTAGTTAGAGCTTTTTATGAAACTCTCTCAATATAGATGCCTACTTGTCACCCAAGGAGTACTTCCTCGTCTGGTAAGCTACACAGGTACGTTTGACGTAAGTCCTTTCGATATTTTTTTCTTTAGGTGTGTTTTTTGCTTAGTACTGGTGTTAAATATACACATATTCTCGCCCTTATTCGCCAGAAAATAATAAGGATAAGGCCTGAAATAAGGGGTAAAAAAAAGTCGTAAAAAGTCGTTCATTTTGATTTTAAACTGAGAAAGTTTCGAGTTCCAGGGGACATTTCCCTTCCCTCCCCAATCCCCGACTAGTCAGCAGTTAAGAGTTCTCAAGTTTATCACTGGAATAATAAACAGATGAAACAAAGGTTTCTCTGCCAAGGCAACCTTAATATGAAGAGCTTCATCACCCAGAATTTCTCTCAGTTTTTGGATTTTTGTCAAGAGGACCGATACTCACTTCGACACTTCGACACTACATCATTAAAAAAGAGATATGCCAGGTTAAACGTACTTAAAAACAGTTTTTTCATAGAATAGTGGACAGAAAGAACATTCTGCCTTTTGAGGCCCGCTCTACATCAAGTGTGGACATTTTAATTTGTGATATTGGATCAACTACAGTAAGGTCATTGTTGATATTGTTATTAGTGAAATGTTGTGTAAAAGGTACTTCAGTTTAGTGATATTTCCTTTCTTAGTTAATGACCTATTTTTAAAAGTGAGTCAAATGATTTAGCTTTCTTTTGTGTCTTTTGTATCTTTAACTGATACTAAAAAGAATTGGCACATTATAGCGTATGGTAATCAAGTTTACTCTAAACTCCGAAGAACTGTAAGCTTAAGCTGATGTCACTTTTTTGTTTAGGGCCCTCAATGGTTATGTGGATGTGAATTTCTCTCAGTTTTTGGATTTTTGTCAAGAGGACCGATACTCACTTCGACACTTCGATACTACATCATTAAAAAAGAGATATGCCAGGACAAACAAACTTAAAAACAGTTTTTTCATAGAATAGTGGACAGATAGAACATTCTGCCTTTTGAGGCCCGCTCTGCCTCAAGTGTGGACACTTTAAAATCCAAAGTTAGAAACTTTTTAATGAAAATGTAAATGGATTTTTAAAGTATTTTTAATTTGTAGCTAGCTGTTAGTGGTTGTAGTTTTCAAATGTTTTTAAATTTCTATTTTGAATAAGGTGATTTGTTTTTATTTGCAACTCTTTTACATTCGTCCTTATGACCTTTTTTATTGCCCATTACTTAATTAATAAATTGCCATTAAATTGTAATAAATAAATAAATAAATTATGGAGCTAAAACAAGAATTTACTCTCCGGAAATCTCTTTGCTATGATCGAATCTAATAGTTTACTTCCTGAATTACTCTCTTTTATTGAGTCTGTTAGCCATTATGCACTTTACTTCCGGAGCTAAAACAAGAATTTACTCTCTGGAAATCTCTTTGCCATAATCGAATCTAAAAATTACTCTCTGAATTACTCTCTTTTATTGAGTCTATAAGCTATTATGCACACGACATAATGTGCACATTGTATAATGAGAATGAGCAAAATGCTCGTTACAATATGAAGACATGTGCTTAGCATGGTCTGATATATTCGTACGTATTATGTTTCTCCATAAGAAATCAAGATTACACTTAATATGTAATCATTCACTTCATAAATCCAAAAAGCATTGTTGCATATAAAGTTTATTTTATTTTTGTCTTGAGAAAATTGCAAACAACAACAAGGAGGTCAAGCGCACAATAGCCTGCGAACAAGCTTCCCTCGGTTAGCAAGCGTAAAAGCAAGGGGTGTGTTTGAATGCTCGCTCGATTGTGTTATAAAAAAGAAACACGGCTGTCAACAGATAAAGGAAAGTGCTGCTCGATATGGAGTTTTACGATTTAACCACAGAAGCAGAAGCTACAAGCACATAGGCATGGCTCGTGTTTTAATATACCTTTTATATAGTGTACTATACTATATACTGTATATGATATACTGTTTTACTCCTGCTGTGATTTTTGACTATAATTGATCTTAACCTGCTAAAAGAAAATAAAACAAAATCCAGCTATTGTGTAATCTAGAAAAGCCAAGAGATCATCCTGAGCTAGCCGTGGCCTTTCCGAGCAGAGCACGTCTCTGAAGTCGCAGTTGCACAATATACAGTAGTTACCTAAATTCACAGTTCGGCGTTCTAATAGACCCTTTGCTTTGTCTCATTGTTTTCACAGCACGTGTAAGGGGGTATTTACATGAGACCAGGACGAACTCAGACCGGCATGAGTTCATTTCGGCCTTCATGCATTTCTTTTCTTGCGTTTACACGAGACCGGTCTGAAAATTCGTGTGTACTTTTGAAACCGCCAAAAGTCCTTCCTATTTCTTTCTTTTGCAACGGATGGCACAGTTTCCATCGTTCCAACAAGTAAATCTTTGTTGTCCTTATCTCAAGGCCATAAAAATCATTTCTTTTGTTTTTTGCAGGAGAACAAAGTACCGTAATATGTAACGTACTCTGAAACTTTCGTTTCAGCAAGTTTCGAGTTTCAGTTCCACCTTTGGTTTGAAACCGACAAGGAAAGTCAAGCTTATTTTCGTCATAACAAAAACAAATTATAAATAATTATATTGCTTTTCAGTTTGCGTGTGAAAGTGAAAATACACAGCTACCGCAAAAAAAGCGCAGATATTGCCACAAATAAGTGCAGATGTTGCCTTTGTTTGCGTCAGGACGATAAAGTTTGCCCGACAAATAAGAATATCAACCGGTAGCATACTGTATAAAAGAACTGCACTAGGCTTAGTCTCTTCACTACAGCAAGCAACGTACTCAGAAGACGACATACGCAAGGAATCGCTTTGCCCTGCCTTGGATTTTCCACTCAAATCTAAATTTTCCAGAAGGTACTGATTTCTTCTTTTTTTTACTCTGCGTGCACAAACCTACATATTTCCCGAAATATAATTGTTTTAGTCGGAAACAATGCTAGCTTGTTAGCTTGTTGGTTTAAGTTGCATAAGATATGTAAACGCTTGCTTTTATATCTTTAAAGTTCAACAAACTCTTGCCAAGTTAAAGAAACATGTCTGGAACATGCTTCTCCGCTTTCTTCTTAAAAAGACGTCCGGTAATTAAGTTATGGTAACCAGCTATTGAAGTGAGGCAAAATGTTTTCAATCATTTTTGAAAATGTTTGTTCTTTTTGGAAACCTTTGGCACAATCTGTTACTTACAACACAAGAAAACTCAGTTTGCTTGAGATGAATGTAATTACTTGAGGAGTAAAGAATGAAATACTGGGGGCTACCTTTTGATGAACTAGAATTCCACCCTGGGCGGGGAATAGCAATACTACTGATCGGTTTATGCTATGTTAGTATAGAACGCCAAGCCTTGGTGCTCCTTTCTGATTGCGGTCCACTGAGGATAGAACGATCGTACAGCGGCGAAATTTACTAACATTTTGGCAATTTTCTGACATATTTGGCACGTGACAGCCGCCCATTAGGAAGAAAGGAGGGCTATAACTCTCTCTATAACGGACTCTCTCTATTACAAACACCCAATCTTGGTCCCGATGGTGTCCGTTATAGCGAGAGTTGACTGTAGTTCCTATTACCCTGTGCATAATGAAATATAAAAGTACTTGTCTAAAACAGATCTTTCTATTGGCTCAACAGGTGTAAAGTGAAAAGCAACCCAAGAGCAAAATGAAGCAAACAAGGTGCATTACTCTTCTTTCTAACACCGTTCAAAGTATCAAATTCCCGCCAACGTTTTCGCTCGAAATGAATTGAGAAACGAAGCGCCCCAGCCGAAATCTTAAGGGAACAGTGGGTTAGGATAATAATCACAATTTACTTCTCTCAAATAGTGCTACTAGCAAACGAACATTGTTGCTACTTTGCTACTTTGCGAGTTGCCAGAAACTTCAACAATAAACGGCACTCTAAGACGTCATCAGAAAACTATGAAAGGACTGGCAGTTTTTGGAATATGTAATTTACTTTATGATACAGGTCACTGTTAGAAGATATCCTTTGTTTGGGGACAGGTTTTAAGAAGATAGCATTAACTTGGTACTTCCAATGTTTCCCCTTTTCAGCTTCCTTCTCGGGATTCTACTGATCGTTGGCAAGTATCAAGTTCGGCAGGCGTTGTCTCCTGTAGCTGGTAGAGATTTATTGGAGACACTTTCGTTACCAAACTGCGATAACTTCTATAAACGGTTAATATGTGCCCAGCGCAAGTATCGCACATTTGACGGGACATGCAACAACCTGTGCAAGGTCACCCGTGGAGCCATCTATCGCCCACTGCGACGATTGGAGACCTTAGCCGAGCCTACTGATTATGAACCAGGCTTCGAGCCTCGACGTGTAGCAGCCAATCCCAACAGAAATCTCACAAATGCTAGGCAAGTTAGCGTAAACGTGTTTGAGGCTAATAATGCTAATATCAACAACACTCCTCCGGCTTTCACCCACCTTACAATGACCTGGGGACAATTCCTAGATCATGACATTACCTTGACCGAGATGGAAGAGGTAGATTGTGGCAGCAACCAACATGAACCGTGCCCACAAAGACCTGGATGCATTGGAATCGACATCCTCCCCGGCCAAGAACTGAGATTTAACCAAACGGTACATTGTATTAACCTTAGGAGGTCATCTAGAGACGGAAATGGCGATCAGGTTAGTGAAATTTTGTTTTCGTGCAGAACCATCAGTATTAAGAAAAAGATTGTTCTTGATGAGGTTGAGACTGCGTGCAATCCAGCAACTTGAACGAGGCAGGTGGCTCATTAGGATCGGCGCTTAGATACAGTTTCTATAGCATGAAGCGTCTAGGAGCATTACAATGACTCGCCATTGGAGAGAATAAAAATGTATCGCACGAGTACCCTTAGCATTTTTTCAGATTGCCTCAACGGTTCTCTGGACCTCACTTGTACATCTGGGTAGAGAAAGGCAGTGAAAAGAAAAACTTCCTTCTACAGGAAAACAAAATGGTAAAGAGACCCGACCTGGCACACTGAACGACCGATTGAAAGTCCAACGTGCTAACTTCTACTAACACCATCGCGGTGTTAAGGAACGCAAGAAAAGGGGACAATACAAATTTTAAATGCCAACTGATATAAATCTCTTTTCCGTTGTATTGCAGGTAAACATAATAACCTCTTATATAGACGCGTCACAAGTGTACGGGTCTAACATCAACTTAGCAACGAGGCTTCGTGCAAAAGGGGGACGTCTGGATGTTCGCCCATTTATAAACTCGGGTGGGCAACCTATTCTTCCACCTGATTCAGAAACTTTCTGCAGAACTGTTAACCCACAAAACGAATCGTGCTTTCTTGCTGGTGACGTTCGATCAAATGAAAATCACGGTAAGAGACATTCCTGTTAACTGGATAAACACTTGCATGTACCAATAGCGGGTCCATTTAGTTGGTCATGAGAAGGGTCAAATTCTCACCCCAACCCCACTTTTGCGGGTTACCATTCGATTTTAATGCGGGCCTAATATTTCCCTTGTTCCGGTTATCGACGAAGTTTTTTGATAGGTCCCCCTTGCCGCCGCAAACTGAAAGCACACTCCTCTGCTCCAGCTCTGATATTTCATTCCGTATATCGCCTTAAAACTCACATAATGTTCATCCCACATCTTGACAAGCCTTTGTTAGACTCTTTTTAGGCCCTGACAGTGCATTTCAGACCGATCTGGCAGTATAAATCCAATTATTTTGAAACGTTTCTTTCTTTTCCTCCTCGTTGTTTGATCAATCTATCGTAAATACCACTAGGCATGAAATAGGTCACCATTTCAATACACCATACTATTCCCTAATTCTCAGATTGCGTTATCATCCGCAAGGTATGTCAGGTAGAAATAAGTAAATGTATATTCAGTATATTGGTAAATAAGGTACCAAACTTTTGTTTTAAAAATGATTGTGTTGATTGACAGCACTGACAACGATGCACCTCTTGTGGGTTCGCGAACACAACCGCATAGCCACAGCTCTAGGTGTATTGAATCCAACATGGGGTGATGAGAGGTTGTTTCAAGAGACGCGTAAAATTGTCGCTGCAGAGATACAACATATCACCTACAATGAGTGGCTTGCAGTTCTCTTTAATAAAACCGTGGTAAGAGTTGTCACTTGATTATTAGCGGAGCATCCGCGCACAAAGCGCGCCGCGGAGCACCATGGATAGGAAAACTTGGAAACCCATCGATGCGAGAAATTTTGGTTGTGACGTCAGTGTACGCCCTCCCGCTCTCCTTTCCGTACAGACTCTGGGGGAGGGGAAGGGGAGTCCCAAGGAGACCTGACGGGGGATAGAGAATGCAATCTTTTCTTGGCGTTTCCTTGGCGTTTTTCTTGTCGGGAAAGGGCATGACCACCGTAGCTTTTGAAAAAGAGGTTTTTTTAAAGGCTTAGCTTGCTTAGCATAACGATTTAGTTCGACAGAATTGAAGTTTAAAACTTGATAAAAAATATCCAATATCTATAAATGGAAAGAAAACGTTCAAAAGAATACTCAGTTGTCTTTTTGGTGGAAGATGAAAAGTTCAAGTTACGAAATTTGCCTCCGAGGATTTCATCTTTTGTTTTTTTCATGGCGGAGAGATTGTCCTGTTCTGAAACGCAACTGAATAAGTGAAGTTTTTGAAGGGTTTAAGGCACACGATTTTGAGCATTACGGTCAAAGAAATTACATTTTGAAATGGGAATTTAATTTATGTCATTAGAAATGTGTCATTTACTTTTTATTTATATTTGACATTGACTTAAAAAATTATTAGAAAACGCGCTCAGATTTGAGACAGATGTATTGTTGGGAATATTTTGCCTCAGCCCATTTCACTTGAGTGAACGCACCCACGATGCAGAAAGTGAAACACGAATTTTATTTCAGTAAAAACCCATGGAATTTCGTATAAACTCTTTCAAAAGTAATGTCTCTGTCCATAATGACATAACAGCAGGTCAAAGCACAGTCGTAAGACAACAGCAACTCAGTGAGTTTGCACAGTGAGATGTCGGCGAATAACTGTTTTCAATTTTGACTCTCGGGACCATCTCTTTGGGCACTTGTCAATTTTCTCCTTCTAGAAGTTTTCAATAGCAATAATCTTTTTGAGCGAAGCAGTTGTCGCTTTAAAGCTATTTTATCCGGAAAGCTTCCGAAAACAGTTCTGTGTGTTCCTCAAGGCCCCTGAATTTTTTTACTTCGCAGCCGCTAAACGTATACGTGATATTCCCTCGATAATTTACAGGTGCTTGGAAGTTCCCTAAAACTTTTCTTTTGGGCAATTTTTCCCAGTAAAATGCCAGTATAAATTTTTGACTAGACTTTTAGTGGCAATTCGTGTTATTTGTTAACATCCGAACAAGATGAAAACCCAAAAGATAACCACCCATTTGCTTCAGAGTAAGTTATATTTTGTTGTTGTAAACGAGCGACGTTTCAAGTTCATTCAAGCAAAAAGCCAATAATCCGAGCAGATTTGACAAGCCCTTACAGTTAAATGACAGAATATGGAAACATTGCAAAAACCAAGCAATGCAAGACGGCTTGTCAGTAAAATATGTGTTCAGTTTGATACCCGAAAAAAATAAAGCCGTACCCTAGAATGACTTTCGAGCTCGGATTCGCAGAACTGATCCCCAAAATATTGGAGGACAATTCGGAACACTTTCGGACATTTTGAGAAACACTTTTTGAAAGAGAATGAGCCAAAAAGCCCCGCAATATATTTGGAACGGAAAAGTTTCAGTTTCATTTTTGAGAAACGAACGCCAGCTTATTCCTTAGGAATTCCGCTCTTAGGTTTGGCTATATCTATATATTATCTTTGTAATACTTTGATCCACGACGCAGCTGTTTCTAGACTACTGTAGGATTGAAGGCGAAAACAGTCACTGAAAGACATGAATTTTTTCGGCCCTTTTTGGTTTTTGTGAATTTCTAAACGATCCCAAAATCTAGCTGTAGCAAAATGTACAATCCTCAAAATTTTTTTTTCACAAAAATTTACTGACAACCTAATGGCCCTTGAAAACATCTAAAATAAATATTTTGTTTTGTGTTGTTTCCAAACTTTTCAGTATTTCGTAAATTACATTTGCTCTAGTTCATTGAAGCCCTAAAATTAGATCCCTCCATAAGATATCGGGCTACAGAAATCTAATAGTTCAATTTCCAAAACAGAAAACAACATAAAGCCAGAGTTCGTAACCAGTCTTAAGGGCGTCCGCCGGCCAAAATAGGGGACAAGAAACATCAAAACGAACATTTCGCCGAACGACGCTGCCAATCAATCAATTCAAATTCCCGAAATATTTAGCGGCGAGATTTACCCACTTCAGTTGGTATTAAGCGTATATCAGTTTTGACCGGCAACCACCAAAAGGTTGCCCAGGGGAGACGAGTTATCTCAACCAGAAGTGTTTACAAGGGAAAAGTTGTCCCCTTTGCTAGGGTAGCCATAGCACGTAGATATGGCACCCGAAACGCTGGGGTAAACCTAGCTGCCTTGTAAACACGACAATGCACGATAAAGAAGAAATGTGCAAGTAGTATCTCTAGCACTAGAGTCACTCTAGGTCCTTGTAACCTGCCCCTTATCTGTTGGATGAATTACAATTCTGAAACGGTGAATTGACCAAACAATCATTTAAAAATATTCGTATCACTTCCAGGATGCAAATGAAAGTTACTTTAAGGACATTTCAGGATTGTGTCGTTAGTGTAAAATAGCTGAAAGATCGCTTCAGAGACCTTATAACAGAGCCTTAACATTTGTGTTTACTCTGTTATTACAGAGGGAAAGAGAAGGTCTGTTGTTGGAGCCACTCGGTAAGTTCTTTGAAGGATACGACTCTGCAAAGAACCCAGAAATGCTCAACAGCTTCTCTACAGCAGCTCTGAGGATGGGCCACACTCTGATTCGCAACACTTTTCCCCGGTTAAACTCTCGGTTTAGAGCGCAAGGATTTGGCCGACTAAATGCCATACCAGTTAGGGATTTTTATAACCCAGCCCCATTTTTCCAGGAGGGAAACAATCCATACGGAGGGATTCTGCTGGGACTAGTCGGAAGACTAGCTCAACAATTTGATAGGTAAGTGTCAGACAAAGATATAGAGGTTCATGTAATGTTAACGAATTTCATTTGTTCCTAAGATTCGTTATGAAAATAATAAGACTGGTAGAACTAAATGGAGGGAGAAGAAGAAGAAGAAGCAGCAGAAGAAGAAGAAGAAGAAGAAGAAGACTTTAACAAAGAACCACATGAAAACGGCTATCCTGTCGTGACTCTTGAGCAATAACTAAAAATGAAAAGAATTACGTGATTAAGGCGATGACTGAGTACCATAATTAACAAATAAAAAAGCCAAAACCATCCTCTGTTCTGTGATAAAGCACGCAATGAAGTTACGAGAGCACGAAAGAAGTGTAGGGTGAACACGAGCCGCAGGCGAGTGCTTCTCCCTACTTCTTGAGTGTTCTCCTCACTTCCTTGCGTACTTTATCACAGAAAAAAGCACGGTTTTGGCTTTTTCATTTGTTTTATAATATAGCTTTGCTCACATTTGTAAAGAAATCGGCTTTAATTTGTAAGAAAACGAATTTTATTCATAGCTTGGATGCCCGCTGAAGAAAACTTTTCAGCTCGCCAGCGCGCGGAGAATGGCATCACGGGTTACTCCGTGCATCTGTACTCTGATAAAGCACGCTGTTTCAACCAATCAGGCGTATGTCTCGGCTCTAGGGTGGAAGAGAAAAAAGGAGACTCGTTGTTTTGATAGTCTTTAGATGTAGAAGATTAAATGAATGTAAGACGGTCTAAGTTTCGAATTGAAGTATACATCTCTGCTATAACACCAAAACAGGCATATAACCAACTGAATGTTTTTTCATACAGGATCTTCGTTACTGCCGTACGAGAGCAACTCATTTTCGAGGGACCAACTTTTGATGGCACCGTTGGTGACCTTGCTGCCATAAACATTCAGCGTGGCCGGGATCATGGCTTACCAGGCTACGTCAAGTTTCGTCAAGCTTGCGGTGCAAGACCAGCTACGTTTTTCCCTGACCTTTTGGACACAATAACACAGGACCAGATAAACAGACTGAAAAGGGTCTACGCCAATGTCGAAGATATCGATTTATTTGCAGGCGGCATCAGTGAGTTCCCAACAGAAGGAAGCGTGCTTGGATTCACCTTCACCTGCATTATTACGCAACAGTTTAAAGATTTGCGCGCTGGTGACCGCTTTTGGTACGAGAGAGACAAACCAACTTCGTTCACAGCTGCTCAGCTGGCCCAGATACGAAAAGCAACGATCGCTCGAGTGATATGTGACAACGCCGACGGTGTGATGTTCATACAGAGAGATGCTTTCTTACAAAGAACCAGCCGCGATGGAGGCAACCCTTCTATTGACTGTGATAATCTGCCTTTAGTCGACTTGAACGTGTTTAAAGAAGGTAAGAGTCTTTTTGATATATGAATTGACCTTACGCAAGAATGGCTGTCCTTGTTTTGTGTTTTTTGGTGAGGTTTCAAAAGAATTCGATGGACAACAAATGCAGTGTAAGTGTGAACATAACTTTCCCACTTTCATTTCTTCTTAACATCTCTTCTTATTTAAAAAAAAATTAATTCGACTTCTTCTTAATGGTTTAAAGGCGCCATAGTTTTAATGAACTTTACAAGTCCCTTTAACCTATTCTTAGCTATGCGTACGGTGCTAAAACTCTATGTGGTGATAAATTTTGACTTGATCTTTAAATTAGACCAAAGCAAATTGATTCTCTGTTGAAATATTTCGTGCGGGATAGAAACGTATCAACGGCAGCCATTTTTGCGTAAGGTATACTCTGTAGTTCAAGAGAATAGATTCTAGTGACGTTTAGGAGGATTTTAGGGCATTCCAAGTGGAAGGAGAGTAATCATAACCAAACAAAGATTAAGGTGAAATCTGCGTTCCTTTTTCCTTTTTTGTTTTTTGGTGTGCATTTTGCATTGATCTAAGAATCTGATGGAAACTACAAAACATTCGTTCAAGTTATGTGCACATCGTTATTTTTGAAACAAACAAACAAACAAACAAACAAACAAACAAACCGGAAATGCATTTATCAAACTCAGCCTTTCAAGCGATTTTCCCATGGCAGATAAATTGCTAAGACATGTGACTATGATCTAGGGGAGGTATTTAAATGCCTCTGTGAAGATGAAAAATAGGCGGCCATATCAGTTACGACACAGACAAACCCTAAATAACGCCGTGTTTTTTCCTTTTTTATAGAATCAGATGCATCGCAGGGTGAAGGAAGTGAACAAAGTGCGTCTGTCAGCGCTTGAGACATTCCCTGGTTTCCGTCTTAGTTGAGACTGGGATATGCTAGATTATTTTACTTTAACAACACGTATTTGTTGTTGATCTATCTTCACCAAGTCATGCAGATTTTAGTAGCAAACTGCCTCTTTGGTGTTGTTTCAATACATTTTTGCCTTGTCGGCCAGAGATGTTAAGGGGTTTCACTTAGAACGAGGAAAAGGAAATCGGTTATTATTTATTTCGCTTTTGTAAATTTGCATTACGTTAAAGGTTTGTCTTGTATTAGTGGATAATCTAACATTGTTGCAATAATGATGACAGGGATAGATCATTGATTAATAAAGTGCATCCCAAGAGGTTATTGAGATTGAAATTTTGTTAGCTTTGTGGCTTCCAGGACAAAGTCTCGTCTAAAAGAGGGCTTTTTGTATTTGATTAGTCTTGATACGAAAAAGGGAAGGGTTTTGAGCTTCGGGTGACACCTCCCTCCCCCCGCCCTCCCCTCTCCCTATTGCAATTAATGATACTACCGTCAAAAAAGTTCTTCTCTTAACTGATATTTCGCGTCAAAGTAATTGACCTGTTTTTAAACGGAGTCGAACGAAACTTTTGTTGTTATTTTGTGAACTGACACCGATTGGTATACCACGGAGCTAGAGAGAGTCCTCTTGTCTATAATCGACTTTATTCGCTAATTTGCTGGAAAAATCGTTTTTACTGACTTGTCACTTGCTCGTGTTTTGACCCGCATGAGGATGGTCGAAAGCGCTTGTAGTCTACGACAAGAGAACCTGTGGTTTATCAAAGACGGCCCTTACAAGCTGGAGTTAAGTTGTGAGCCACTAGAATTAAACCTCCAAATTCTCCTACAGCCCTCATATTTTCAGCGGGCGATTTAAACTCCCACCTGACCTCCCTAGCAAAACAATCAAAACAGTCCTTTAAATCGAGGATTTAGAACCACTGACAACAGTACAGAACAAAACCTCTAAATGTTCAAGGCACACAAGAAAAATATAAGTTCACATGTGAGAGACTCTAACAAGCAAATTTAGCGAGGTCGCAAATTTAGCGACGGTTTTCAAACACTTATTACACCTTTTTCTGGTTTTTTTTTTAATTTTAGGATTTCCGAATAATGGATAAAATGAATAGTATGTGGTTCTGACTGGCC
>Ga0126336_10000388_pt1:15000-17138 | contig 17138 bp, 8 predicted proteins | sample SidCmetagenome_FD_92530 | JGI IMG/M metagenome (GOLD analysis project Ga0126336, IMG submission 92530) | Coral microbial communities from El Islote,Puerto Morelos, Mexico - Siderastrea C C metagenome | ecosystem: Host-associated > Invertebrates > Cnidaria > Coral | place: El... | reverse complement strand
GAGCGCTGCACCGGTATCGCAGAGGTCAGGTTCGAATCCCGGCAAGCCTGATTTTTTTCAGGCTTTCTTTTCGCAACTGCATAAGTTGCGTTAATAACTGCGAGGATCTTCTTTACATTTATTACTGTTAGTACTACCGGTAATGTAAATACCTATAGTATTTACTTGACTAAATAATTTGAATTGAACAGATCTTGAAAGGACAACAGATTTCAGGAAAAGACACCATGATGGGCAAAGTCAAAAACACAAAGTGAGTATCAAGACAGAAGTGCGATGAAGAGGATTAAGACGAGGATGAAAGAGAAGAAGTAAATTTGCTGCATTCAGTCAGTCCGCTGCACTTAGTTAGTTTGCTGCGCTAAGTCAGTTTCCTGCGCTTAGTCAGTCTACCGCGCTTAGTTAGTTTGCTGCATTTAGTTAAGCTCTCAGCCCTTCAATTATTAACTTTTATTTTTCTTATTTATTTAGCATCAGCGACAGCATCGGGATCAGCATCGTCATCATCATCGGGATCAGCATCAGCATTATTATTATTATTATTATTACTACTATTATTATTATTATTATTATTATTACTATTATTATTGTACATTATCGTTATCATTTATGCTCACTATTCTGTTTTAGGCAACTATGAAGTACTTCAGCGGGCGTCTAACGACTACTCGGGACTTCACTATTCGCATTTGAAAAATCCACTTCACCTGTGTTTCAGCCAACTAAAAATGTTACCTAAGCACATCAGAACTTCGAGATTCGTTTCGTACATGCTTAAAACTCCAGACTCGTGGTGACTTCGCAGAAAGATTGAGCGGTACTCGATTTGAAAATTTGAGACTCCGAGATGCAAAGAATCGCTCAAAAAACGAGACTGCGAGACGCTTACAACTCAGCTGAAATTTTGCGAGACCCTGAATTTTGGTCAGATCATTCACCACCCCTTCATTTGTGTGCAACCTACAATCAGTGACAGTTTTTTTTTTTTGGTTCTGCTATTCAGTTCGACATCTCATCCACACAGACGCGCACTCATCGTCTCGTTATGCATTTGCCATATTTTACCTGTATCGTTTCCTGCAATTTTGATGTATTTTCCTCGTCCATGAGTAGTATTCCCGTATGCAATTAGTCTGCTTGCACTATCTTATGCAAACTGAACATGACTGTGCGTCTCTTCGATATTTCGTTGCTGTGCAATCTTTGGTTCATCGCTTTCAGTTCTGTTGTTCATTTTGGTGTCTTCTGTGCACAGACAAGTAGTCGTCGTCTCGTTACTCATTATTGTTTGCAATCTAGCTGCCCTTTGTGCAATTCGATCTGTTTGTTTATCAATTGTCTCTTTATTATGCTATCTATATGCATGCATCATCTTCTACAAGCTTCAAGCTGCACTGCACAATTGTTCAACATATCACTTGTGTGTATTCTATAATTTACCGCTTACAGGTATTAATATGTATTGGTGTGTGTCGCATTTGTGCTGATACTTGCTCAATTTCTCGTTATGCATTTGCCATCTTTTGCAATTTATCTGCGTTCGTCGGTTTGTGACCCCACCCATGGAATCGTAAGCAGTCTGTCTGTATGCATCATCAAGTGCAAGCTACACACTACTGTATTTTTCGTTGACATCTCTTATGCAATTTGCAATCCATCAGTTTTAGTTCTACGCGCAATTCATGTCAGTAAAAAGAGTTTCTAAAATCGGAAAAAGTCCATGTCAGCACCATATCCGCAAAGACAGGCACCTACCTTCCCGTTACCTGTTCGTTATCTCGACCTGCAGAGGAACTGCCTTACTCTCACTGCATTCTAAATGTCGGTTCATTCGTCCCATCGATATTCTCGTGCGCAATTTTTCTGCATGAATCATCTTGTACAATCTTCAAGCTGTACTGCGTGTTAGTTCGACCTTTATTCATGTTCAGTTCTACAATTCATTTGGATATCTTATCCAGCCACGCCGAAGCGTACGCTAACATCCTTCATCTTTTTGCGCAATTCGAACCATTCGCCTAACCATCGTCTCGTAACCAATCGTTCTGCCGCTCTTTTTTTTGATATCTTCGCCCGTTTTCAGTTCTGCAATTATTTATTTCCATAATTTATCCACACAGATGCGCGCTCATGCATTC
>Ga0126336_10000388_pt1:0-10000 | contig 17138 bp, 8 predicted proteins | sample SidCmetagenome_FD_92530 | JGI IMG/M metagenome (GOLD analysis project Ga0126336, IMG submission 92530) | Coral microbial communities from El Islote,Puerto Morelos, Mexico - Siderastrea C C metagenome | ecosystem: Host-associated > Invertebrates > Cnidaria > Coral | place: El... | reverse complement strand
TTTCTATCAACCGTTCAAAAACAAAAGAATAACTGATGGTGACTCAGCATAAGCTTACCTGTTGAATGTTTTTACTTTCAAAAGTAGTTGGTTCATACCATTGCATTGTTTGCGTTAGTTAGCCAGAAATAATTAGTTCAGTTAGAAAGCCGCTTATCATCACGAACTGAAAACCCCCATGAACGAAAAAACATTGTTACGGAAAGATTGATTCTCGAATTGTTTTTCTGTTTGAGTGCGTGTGCTACGCATTTGAATCGAAACATAATGTTTTAAAAAACTTTTTATAAGAAAAGATGGAATATTCAGCATGTTGCGAGCGTGTGACAAAGAAAAAATCTGAGTCCCCGACGGCAATCGAACCCATGACCTTCCCTACACCGGTCATGTTCTTAGAAGTGGGAACCATCCAGAGCCGGAAACACTGAAATTCATGAACGTTTTCTAAAAATGTTTCCTCGCTTTCGGGGCTTTGAAGAAGTGTCTGGTTGTTGTAATATCTTTGTCTTTTTAATATAGGTTGATCTTAAAAAGGAGAAGAGAATAACAAACGAGCGGGTCCTTAAAAGCCTTATAGGGTGACCACAAGTACTCGAAGACTGATGATGCGATGGTGGTAACGCAAAGAAGACAAGAAGTGACTCAAAAGTGAGTAGTGACTGAACCCCGGGACTCAAAGAGAACGACAGAATTGTAGTTCAATTAATTAGATCTTATGGCAAAGAGAGGATAGCTAAAGATAATGGAGCAAGGGTGATACAGTATATTTATTAATCAGTAAGATGACTTTGTTTTGAGTGTGGGCTTCTGCTCCATTTCAATCTGTAAACGCTTAGGATATGTTAAAGGTGGAATGTTCCAAGGAAGAAAGTTCAAGAGAGATAGATCATTTTAGAGTGGCAAATAATACACCCTACCGAAGACGCAGTGTTATAGTGGTTTGTCCGTCAGGCTTTCAATCGGACCGTTTTTATTGGGAGATCAAAAAGTCAGTGGTTCTATGCTGGCCTTTGTCATCTTGTTGTATCCTTGGCTTTCCCTTACGGTATGCTGATACCTATTTCAACATTAAAATGGTTAGAGACAATGTAGGTTTCTGGTCTAACAAAATGCTCTGGATAACCCTACGATGGACTAGCAGGGGATAATCTTGTGATCGCCGTGCTTGCGATGGACTATTATCCCTTCCTGTAAGGGGGGTGGGTGTTGGGGAGAGTACTGATTTCCCCAGTCACTTCGTAGAACAGAAACAGGAGTGTAGGTCATTTTTTGCGGCTTTGGCCAATATAGTCCCCACCTATTTAGTATTGGCATGCTATCAATGCCAACGGGAATAAAGTTAAGTTCGATTAGTCTACGTTAGGTTTCATTCAGGGGGAAGTAGTGCTAGCTGCTTGGTGCTACAGAAACCCGAATTAAACACCGCTAATGTATGCCGCTTGCAACCCCTGTGCGACTTTGCCATATACAGTCTCCCATTCATTCTCCGATACATTTAGTATTCGTATGCTATCAATGCCAACGGGGACATAGATAAACTGGTTTGTATGCTTGCAAGCACGACTTGTTTACGTTAAGGTAACGTTGCGATCATTTAGGAGGAAGTAGTAATATTCCTAGTTGCTTGGTGCTACTGAAACCCGAATTAACCACCGCTTATGTGTGCCGCTTGCTGTCCGTGTGCGACTTTGCCGTTTACAGTCTCCCATTCATATGATATTCCTATGCTGTCAATATCAATGGGGCTAAGTTTATTCGGTTTGTATGCTTGCATATGCTTGTATCCTCTCTTTGCCATAAGGAGCTGAATCTTAAGCAAAACAGACAGCATTATTGAAATGTTGCAGGTTGATTTTTGAGGGGAGAGAGGAGGGAAGACTTCAAACTGAACAAACTTTATCAAAAGAAGATAATCTTGCCTGAAAATGCCATCGCGAAGAAAAGAGCTTTTGTTTTCACAGGTATGAGGTCCTCTGATTGTAATTAACTGATAGTTACAACTATTTTGACCTTAATGATATTACCAGTATAGGAAGTGGTTAGCATGGATCCAAACCTAAAAGATATTACCGCGGTTCATTGAAAGCATTCAAGTAGCGTTAGCAAAACTTGTTCAGAAGTCTTGATCTTTGCATATATGACAGGAATCAACCTATGTTTTGTAGCTATCTGAACTGATGCTGACAATCTCCACCACGAGGAAACATTATTGGCCAGAAACGAATTCAATCCAGGTACGTCATCTGAAGATCTAGAGCTATGATTAGAAGTGCTACAGTGGAGTTGGTAGACATAAATCTATTAGTTTTAACCGATTTTCTAGCTGTGATTGATAAACATGATTGATGCTTGTTACAATAATAGTTACTCAATTTTTTTTTCTGCTTGACAAAAGTTTCGGCTCCCAATTTTAACTTGCTTTTTGAAATCTTTGAAGTAGAAAAACAAAAGAGTTAAAAGATGGTACTAATCTTCGGTATGCTTAATTCCACATGACATTGAGCCCTAGCATCTTAATCTTTAGGGTTTCCTTTCCTACCGTAGGCGAGCACAATGTGCGCGTAAGAGCCTGGGAACGGGTTGAATGTCGGCAAGGTCCGTGACGTTATGAAATTTAGCGCCAGGGCGAGTTAGCGGGTACCCTGGTCCCAGAGGTTTTTCTTAATTTTTCGCCACGAATCATTTTCACTGCTTCGCGGCTCGATTTCGTGGAGAAAAAATAAGAAAAACCTTTGGGACCAGGGTAGTTAGTAGGAAGAGAACGTCCGGTTACTAGGCTTGGAGTCCTAGGGTTTGGCTATAAAAAGTCGCACAGCATGCTCTTATGAATCAGAGCAGAGATTCTGCTTTCTTTCACCATTCAAAAACAAAAACAAATCTTACAGTGACTTAGCCTAGGCCTATCTGTTGCCTGTTTCAATTGTTTGACGGGCAGATGTGATTTGTTTGGCTAGAAAACTGCTCATCTCAAAATGGTTTCCCGTCTAGCTGACTGCACGCACTGCGCATTTGTTATGGAAACAAAATATTTAAGAACCAAACTTTGCATGTGGTCGGAAGTGTTGCCAGACTTGACGTGAGCAAGTCGCATACACAGTCGTAAGCAAAAATCGTACCGTCTAAATGGGCCCTAAATCCTCAAATTTCCAAGGGAAAATATCAGACCGATACTTCCAAGGCTGAAGTATTCTTATTCTTAGGCGAAAAGTTGAAATTAAAACAACGAATAACCATACAAGATATAGATACAACAAAAGTAACTTCATTGTCAATGAATTAGACAATTTAATGCGTTTTTTCCGGACCAGTTCTATCTATCCGGGTATTTTCTCAGGCTGGGACCGTACCGTGTCTCTCCCGGGATTACAAGTATCAATTTAAATTTCAAGCCAATCAGAAAATTCAGTGGCGAACTATAACAACCTATAGAAATTTAGAATTTGCTGTCTAATTGTTAAATATATTATTTTTGTTCAGATTACAGATGGCTTTAAAGTACTTTGCATTGGAAACTCCAAGTCCACGAATCGTCGGTCTCACCAGATGAAATGCTGTTTGGGAGCGGGAATGGGAGCAGCACGCACGCTCTTTGAGATCAGCCTGAATTGTCACATTGATCGACCTACTGTTCCAGTTTCCTTGAAGCAGTTTGCTTGAAAGTTTTGTATAAACTCAAGTCTTTTCAGTGTACTGGATTAGACGAGGAGGGTATATCTCGACTGGATGGGCTGATAGGTGATATCCTAAAACAGATAACGTCACATCTGTAACAGTGTTAAAGTATTATTGACAAAATTGTTTTCAATAGCTGTTGCAGCAAACAAAAAAGACAGCTTGCTTGCAGAATAATCACTAGAAAATCGTTCTCGTTTCAGATTTGTTTCATTAGTTACTCATAAGAGATACTTTAGGTGTTTAATAAGATTTTTTTCTTTTACTGCTCTTAAGAGATACTTCACGTATCTCCAGTCCAGGATCAATCTCGACTTTCTCTTAACGGTTTTCTTTTTAATAGAATCAGTACATATGTGACAAAATTACGGAAACTGGTCGTTTCTGCTCGATTTCAAATTCATGAGATAGAAATACAAAATACAGGGAGAATTTTGAAGTAAACTAGGAGAGTGCCGGCTGATAATGAACTTAGAATGAGTACCAAAGTTTACATAAGAAACGAGAATGTGAGTGACAACCAACTGATCACGAATTAACAAGAAATAAGAATGTTTCTACAAGAGAAACTAGGAGAGTGCAGGTGTTAGAAGGGATTAAGAAGGGATAACAACGTTTACATAAGAAATGGAAGAGTACAAGTGTTACAAACAACTGTTCATGGATTAAGTATAAATTAAACTGAGAGAGTTAGCGTGTAAGGCTAAGTCAATTGGTGATAATGCATTAAGGAGGGATAGCAACGTTTCCATAAGAAACTCAGAAGTGTGTGTTACAGACAACTGATCATAAGATTAGGAAGAGATAAGAAAGTGCGCGTGTGAGTAAATAGCTGATAATGAATTAAGGTGGGATAGCAATTTTTATATAAAAAATACAAAAGTGTGTGTTACAAACAACTGATTATGAATGAAGAAGAGATGGGAAAGTCATTAAGATAAACTATGAGAGTGCTCGTGTAAGTAAATAGCTGGTGATAAAATAGGAAAGGACAACAATGTTTATCATCAGACTAAGAAGAGATGAGAAAGTTTCTATAAGATAAACTATAGAAGACTGCGCGCGTTAGTAAATAGCCGATTATGAATTAAGAAGCGATAGCAATGTTTATCTAAGCAATACGAGAGTTCACTTGTTACAAACAACTGATTATGAATTAAGAGATGAGAGTGTTTATAAAATAAACTCAGAGAGTCCGCGTGTTAGTAAATAGCTGATGATGAATTAAGAAGAGGTGGCAATATTTACATAAGAAATACGAGAGTGCGCGTGTTAGCGGCTGATTATGAATTAAGAAGAGGTAATATAGTCCATGGGCCATATAAGAAATACCAGAGTGCGCGTTGGTCGTGTAAAAAGAAGAGATGAGAAAGTTTATCCAAGAGGAACTAAGAGAGTGTGCGTGTTAATAAATAGCCGATGATGAATTAAGAAAAGGTAACAATGTCTATATTAAAAAATACGAAAGTGCGCGCGTTACAAACGACTGATCATGAATTAAAAGAGATGAAAATGTTTATGTAAGATTAACTATTGTAGTGTGCGTGTTAGTAAATAGCTGATTAACAATGGCAAATGTTTATGTAAGAAATACGAGAATGTGGTAACTGATCATGAACTAAGAAGAGATGAGAACGTTTGAGACGTACTAGGGGAGTGCGCGTGTTAGAAGCTGATTATGAATTAAGAAGGGAACAATGTTTACATAAAATATACGAGAGTGCCCGTTAGAAACAACTGATCATGAACTAAGAAGAGACGAGAGAGTTTATATAAGATGAACTAGGAGAGTGCACGTGTAAGTAAACGGTAAGCAAGTTTTCTAATATTAACTAGGAGAGTGTGCGTGTTAATAATTAGCTGAAGATGAATAACATGTATCAAGGAGGGGTAGCAATGTTTATATGAGAAATACGAAAGTGCGCGCGTTACAAACAACTCAGTGACCATGAATGTACAAGAGATCCCGAGATACAGTGTTTACATAAGTGTAACTGACCTAGGAGAGTGCGTGTGTTATTAAACAGCTGATAATGAATTAAGAAGGGATCACAATCTTAATATAAGAAATATCGGAGTGTGTGAGTTAACCAACTGATCATGAATTAAGAGATGAGAATGTTTAAAAGATAACCTCAGAGAGTCCGCGTCTTAGTAATCTGCTGATAATGAAGTATAAAGAAGGGGTACCAATGTTGACTTAAGACCTGTGAGAGTGCGCTTGTTTCAAACAACTGATTATGAAGGAAAAGATGAGAATGTTTATAAGATAAACTAGGAGAGTGCGCCCGTTAGAAAATACCGGTAGTTGATGATGAATTAAGAAGAGGTAACAATTTTATATAAGAAATACGAGAGTGCACGTTACAAACAACTGATCACGAATTAAGAAGAGATAAGAGAGTTTATATAAGATGAACTAGAAGAGTGCACGTGTTTAATAGTAAATAGCTGATGACTGAAGGGGTACTAATGTTTCTATGAGAAATACGAGAGTGTGCGTTACAGTTACAACTCATCATGAACTAAGACGAGATGAGAATGTTTATGAGATGAACTAGGAGAGTGCGTGTGTTAGTAGCTGATTGTGAATTAAGAATGGATAACAATGTTTACATAAGAAACACTGAGTGCGCGTTAGAAACAACTGATCATGAGCTAAGAAGAGATGAGGATGTTAATGAGATGAACAAGGAGAGTGCGCGTGTTAGCAGCTGATTATGAATTAAGAATGGATAAAAATGTTTACATAAGAAACACGAGAGTGCGCGTTAGAAACAACTGATCATGACTGAGAAGAGATGAGAACGCGTATATACTGTAAGATGAACTAGAGAGTGAGTGCGCGTGTAAGCAAATAGTAAGCTAGTTACCTAAGATGAACTAGGAGAGTGCACGTATCAAATTAAATCACTAAAATGATTTTTTAACAAGGTAATTTTCTCTCTGCGACCGATCTGCTATGTTGCTTTGCGATCATTTCGTTAAGAAAAGTTAGGGAATGATCTGGCACTGGTGGGAGCAATTGAAGTAAATTTACTTTCACAGAACAGGCCTTCTGTATATCACGTCAGCACGAAACAATCACCCTTTTCCCCAGCCTAGTTTACCACTCGATGCAAACACTAAATTTGTAAGATCGAGTATCCTGTTTAATTTTCCTGTTTTTAGATCTACTCTATCAATGAGGAAACTCCGTAGGTTTTCGTTTAGAGGGGTACGGATGAAATTAGCTTGTCTGGCGTAAATATGGATAGGGGCCATGAGTTATAGAGGTTTTAACACTTTGACTTAACTTATCACTTGTTGGACAGTGATGTGCAAGTTTGTTGCAACAGAGGCTTTAATCAAATTTATTAACTATGACCATTCGGATGATTAGCCTTTGGCAGTACTTTCCGGTGATGCTGCTTGTTTTGAAAACAAAAGGTAGGATTTCGTATCTTCAGGTTTAAACCGAGTGAGGTACATCAGCGGCTGCAATCGGTATGCAGCCATTACATGTGTTTCTACAACCAAGTCGGTGATTCATTGACAGTATGTTCGGGAAGATTCTTTAGCCAATGTTGCAACTCCTTTTCAATTTAAGTCAGTTGACTTATGGGGTGAGTTGCATAAAACCTAACGTAGGGCGTAACTGCTAATGTCAGACGTTAAAATAGTGACTTTGACTGGAGTGAATATCTGACGTTAGAAGTTACGCCTGACGTTGAGTTTCATGCAACTCGCCCCTGCTTACGGTGTCGAGTTTGCATTGTCACTTGGTGTGATATTTGTGTATTGAGCTTTTCTAACAGAATTATCTTAGCATCAAGAGGTAGAAGCTATAAATGAACGTGCTATGAAAACGTGAATAAAACACCAAGCTCACGCCATAATCGCGGTTGAAAAATGCAAGTTGACTAGTCTACTCGATTTTATTACATTGTGATCAAATTCAGAATGTTAAGACACAAAATGTGGCTTCTTTTCGTTGAATTCTAGTGGACAAAACTGGTCGACGGGTATGGTATCAAATAGGGCAGGATATGGACGGATACCCGTCGTCCGATTTTGTATGTACCACGTGATGTGTTCTGTCCGGAACACACAATTCTTATCGTCTCAATTGAAATCAGTCTTCCGATTTCATTGAGATTAAATTACATTTCGCTATCGGGTTTTTTTCTTTTTAATCGTTTTATAGAGTGATATGACGGAGTAAACTAATCAACTTGCATTTATTTAGCCGCAACTATGCCGTGGCCATCACTGTCTGTCTTTTTCTTTATGAGGTTAAAGCGCACGCGTGGGGCCGATTAAGACAGTGCGACTTTTACCTACATAAGTATTGAAGGCGACTTTCGTAGTGCGCACTTCTCTCGTCATTGAAAAAAATTGTAAACAACTCAAATCATTCATCATTGCGTCTGCCTTACCCTCTGGTGACAACTTTTTAAAAACATGTTGAAAATCTTCCGACATTTTTTGTGTCGTACGGGGTGATCCTTAGCAAGTTGTAGCTTTGATTTACCCAAAACAATTGGCGTGGTAGCAGCCTCTCGCCAACATGTCGCATATAATAAAGTTGCACCGTCTTAACTGGCCCTTTTAAGGAGGCTCGGAAGGGTTTTAAGGCTGCTCTCGTGTGCTTAACCTACACACGACAAAGGTACTCTGGTGGTGAGTGAGGTCCTGAATTTCTATTATAGGTGATTTGCAAGTTTCTGGGTAAAAAAGTCTGCTGAAATTCAAATTAAATACTTTTTTTCATACAGGAAATGCTTTTAAAACATCCAAAGAAAAAAAAACCCTGAATGATTTTTGCTAAGAAAGAACAAATCATATTCAGTTTCTGGCAATTTTTTCTAGAACAAAGGAGAACCTTGGAAACATATTGATGTTTTCAAGTTGCAATCCATTTCCATCCTAGCGATCTGTATCCAAACACGCTTAATTACAGTTTCAGAGACCCTTAGTCAGAGTAATTTTAAACGAAACTGAACCAGTATTTTTCGGTTTTATCTGATTGCAATATGTCTTGGCTTTTTAAAGTAATCTTAAAACAGATGACACTGCCCCTTTTTGGCGCGCGCAAAACACCGGAATAGCGTAAAAACTTTCGAACCGGAAACAAATGTGCACGAAAGATTTTTTTATTCGACCACCGTTCAGCCCTGCTGACGCATTTCTATAGAAAAGGTGTTGGCGAATATTATTGACCTGTGTATGGCAAGACGGGTTGACATGAGCCGGTCCGCATTCACAAACAACTTTTCGACATTTTCAACACAATTGAGCATAATAAAACTGGTATGATAAAATACTTATTGACTGAGTTAGGTCGGACCAGACCTCGAAATATTTAGGTCTCCCGTCCGGCCCTCCCACTCAGTTAACAAGTGCATAATCTCGAAGTTTCGCTGGGTGTCCCTACCTAATTTGTTGCATGCAGGCAAGCAACATTCAGTCTGCCGCTTCAAATAACTTATGGGGCAAATTAAGTAACTTTCTGTCATACTTCCAGAAAACTTATCGAATTTAGCGAACTTTGCAAAAAAGCAACGAAGACAGGCCTAAAAGGGGAGGAAGAAGGGGATTAAGGAAGCATGAATCATTTTCCTTCCCTTTTGGCACCTGCCACACTGCAGGCTAAATAAAAACGGTAGGTCACCGACTAATCTTTTAATTTTTCAGATAATTTCCAAAACTTAACCCTCGGGCGTACAAGGGGGCGGGGGGGTTTGGATGCCTCCCCCCCATAAGGTTTTCCTTGAATTTTTCCAAGACGAATTAATATCTAGACCTGCCGTTTTTAGTAGATGTGCGCTTATCCCTAAGACACATTTTGACATAAAATTGGAGAGAATCAGTTGCTATGGTTACGAGATATGACGTCATAAGTAGCAGGTGGTCTATCCATTTTGGAGAAAAATTCGTGTCTTTTACCCCTTTTTAGGTGAAAAATGCAAAAAAATGTCAACAAAAAGCACCAAAATGTTTAATTATTTCATATTGTACATGTCCAGCATCAAAAATTTCCAATTTTTAACGTTTTTTGACAATTCCTAATTTTTGGGAAACTCCAAGATTGTGCCCAATATGGTGGCCATCTTGAATGGTGTCACAGGCCCCCAGCAGCGCGGCAAACCATAATGTGTACATCAGGGCGGAAAAAGGTTGGGCGATGAAACGAGCGTGCCCGAGCAAAAAGGTGTGATGCAGAGGACTGGGATCGAATTGGGTGCTAGACCAAAATTCAAAATTCAAAGATCCAAATTCAAAATCCTAATAATCTATTAATAGTTTCCGAAAAACGTTAACTTTGGGTTATCTTTTCTTTGTCTTT
>Ga0126336_10000387_pt1 | contig 17141 bp, 16 predicted proteins | sample SidCmetagenome_FD_92530 | JGI IMG/M metagenome (GOLD analysis project Ga0126336, IMG submission 92530) | Coral microbial communities from El Islote,Puerto Morelos, Mexico - Siderastrea C C metagenome | ecosystem: Host-associated > Invertebrates > Cnidaria > Coral | place: El Islote,Puerto... | reverse complement strand
GGTGGGCGCCTGGCCGGGTGGGCATGGGGACAAGTTATAAGAGCGCCAGTGGGCCATGGCGAATTAGGAAACTTTACATCTGGCGTAGCGAATTTTTAGGCACAAACCGTGGCGTAAAACTTCAGCGTATCAAATACGAACTTTCCAGTATGGCACTTCAGCATGTTTTTCTTTCTGTACCTTCTTACAATTTTTTCTGTTCCTTCGTGTGTTTTTTTTATATATACAGGTTTTTATGTACACACACAGCACGCGAAAATCTATTATTATTATTCAAATAAACCCGACTAGAAGTATCTATAGTTCTTATCTTTATTCCGTTGGATTGGTTATCTGAGTGAAAATTCGAACCAAGCTCTCTAATGAGGGAACAGCTTGTGTGGTGCATGGCTCACTTGACTTTTCTCGACGAAGAATAAGAAGTTAGTGGTTGGTTGGTTCTTTGGTGAGTTTAGCACTAGCCACAGGCACGCTTTGCAGGCTCTTTGGCTAATTTTCTTAATCTAATAGAACTCTTCAAATATAATTTGACCCTTTCGTTTATACTTTGTATTAGATCTTTCTTGCTGCCTGGTTGTTTTTGTTTTTATTTTTTTGCTGGCACTGGTTAATTTGTGAAAATACTCTCATTCAAGTCATTAAATTAAAAGAAAAAAGAAAAAATTCATGTCCTTGCTGAGAGCCAAACAATAAGTCTACTAGGCCATGAGCGTTTATTGTTATCCTACATATTTCTTTCTTTGTGACAAGCTGCCTATTAACATGAAAATGCTGGTGTTTTTCCTGGCAAAAAAGTGTTTGAACTGCTGCAAAAACCATGGTTGTGGACAGAAAAAATCAAAAAGCACTAGCTCTGCATATTTGGCATTGAAACCGCTGCGAAATGCTGCAAACCCAAGCAAGGTGCCGACTGAGTTCGCAGCAGAAGCGAAAAGGCAAATTTAATCTTTTCACCCGAACTTTATCGCCTAATTTTTTTCGCCTTAACCCGTTGCATACTACATGTAAGGGAGGTGGGGGTTATTTTACAGGAATACAAGACCTATGAGTAATTCTGTAATGTGTGGTATCTTCTGAAACAAGGCTCTGGGCACATTCTTACCCCACAAACAGCACAGCTGTATGTGGTCTTTACTTCTTGTATGTGGACCTTACATGTAGATCTAGTTTCCTGACTCACTAGGTGATGGAAGTGGTCATGGTTAAATCAGATGTCAGGGATAGGAACTGGGATCTGAGGCAGTCCTGTGTCGCTCCTGAAGCATTTGCCTTGAACTAATACCTTAATCACTGACTTCCTGAACTCAAGACTTGTAATGCTGGCATGATCAGGGGATTTACAGTGCAAAATGTGTGCATTTGATAAACACACTTCTACCATGTAGAAGAAAACCTTGTAATACCAGACCACTCCCCTCATGAGGCGGGCATATGCAACAGCCCTTTGGTCTGACACATCCACACCATGGCCAATTACACCTGGGTGAGCAAAGTCTCTCTTTTCCCAAGTTCCATTGACTTTAACAGAGCGCTGGACAACACTTGCATCTGTTGTACCTGTGGGAATGGTAGCCAAAACACTAACTGGTTTTTGGTCATGCCATGTCACGCATGTGACATTTCCTTTTTGCCTACACAAACTCTCCCCCCTTTTGAGCTGTTCGACTTTCCGTTCTTTTACACCACAAATTTCAGCCTTTTGGTAATCCTACCCTGTTCGAGCTCACCTTCCCACAGGGAAGAGTTCTCCTTTCTTTGAGATCCTCGAATACTTGGACTGGTGTATAATAATTGTCCATGAAGACGTAGTATCCCTGACTCTAAGTAAGGTTCAATAACAGACATTACAGCTGTTCTGCCCAATTCTCTCTGGACTGCATCACTTTCCCTACCAGTATAAATCTTGCTATTTAACAAATAACCATTACTCCTGTTCATCTCCGGTATGTTCTTATCTCTCAACAAAGGAGCTACTTGTAATAAAACTGTCCTATTTGTAAGTGCTCCATAATCCTCGTGTTCTGTGATGCAGCGTATGGTTTCAATAGAGCCATCGAAGACTAGTTTCCCAATAGCATTTGCCACCTCGTGACAGCGGCGGAATTCTATGTTGTCTACCAAGGTTTCTTTGTTACAATGTTTACAAGGTATAAAGCTAAGCAAAAAGTGCAATTTCCGACTAGAAGTAGAGAACAGACACTCGCCAATCTACAGAGAATTGACATGAAGATGAACATGATTTACTAACCATTCACGAACTGCTACTCATTGTTCAAACCTGGCCTCTAGAACTGTTGGCGTCGATCCATCCATGTCTGCCTCTTCATTCTCCTCAGTGCCATCAGTTTTGCCATCAGTTGCAAGCAGTTCATCTTGATACGGTTCCAGTTCACCAGTTAAAACTTCTAGGTCTTCTCCCGATTCTTCGGAGTCACTGGACCTTTGAGGAGTCACTTTGCATCGAATCACTAGACATTTCCACTGATTTCTTCCGTTTCAGTAGCTATACTTCATGTGATCGGATACAAAAGCTTGTGAAAAGGTACACAACGTTATGTCATGAACATCGCGACACGGATAAACTACTTTCCAGTCCCCAGGACACTTTCGAAGGCAAAATAGCGCGTATTTCGAACACGAAAAAAAGGCTTTTCAGAAATTTCCACCGCTTTTAAAGCTTTAAACCCTTTTTATTGACATTGAACTAACAAAAACAGAAGGAAAAAAATTTCGTGTCATATGCACTTTGAAGGATTTAATGACCATCATTGACATCATTAAACAATGTGCTTTTGAGTTATATAATTAATGAAAAAAGTCTCACCTCCTTCACTAAAAGCCATACGATTGATGCTGAGATTTAAGTCCAATTTTCAGACTCTTAATTCTGTCTAGAATTCAAACCAAGCTGCGTGAATCTTGGGACAAAATTTTTTAAACAGACCTTTCTTGGCACAGTGAGAGTCTCTAAGTATGTCTAAGTCCATGTAAAAAAATCACACCTCCTTTGTTTTATGTGGTGCAAGCAACGCTAATCAGCCTTATTGTCTTAGAATATCACAAGTGCATACAATGGGTGGAATCTTGTCTTAAAGTATCACAAGTGGGCACAATAGATGGAGTCTTTTTGTTAAAATAACACAAGTGCGTACAATGGATGGAGTCCTTTACTTAAAATATCACAAGCACATTTAAAAGAAGGAGTCTTATCTTAGGTCAAAGGCTTGATCTTTCTCTCTTTCTAAATGCGGTGTTTTCTGTACAAAGGTGTAATTGATCTAATCGTCTCGACAGGAAATACTATTACATAATCAAGAAATACAAGCTTGTACTTTAAAGTTGTAAACAAATCATGCAAAATGGAAATACGCAAGTAGTAGTTAAACATTAATCATAAATCATTACACTTACATTGAATCCACCTTCAGTGAGTCTTGACTTTTCTTTGATGTAGAAGACATAGGCCTCATCATCATCACTGCCTTCAGTAAGAATGTCATCAACGTGAAAAGACTGAAGCAGTTTTTGCACAAATTGTGGATCTTCACTCTCATACTTCAGAATGTGATGTTTGAGAGAAGTGTTCAACAGGAAAGGACTACAGGAAAGACCAAATGCCATGTGTGCAAATCTCAATACTACCATCTCCAGATTTTCACTGAAGGGTTGTCAAACCAAAGAAATCATAAGGAATCACGGTTGTCCTCAGCCACAGAAATCATGAAAAAAGCCTTGTCGATGTCTCCGACAAGTGCAATCTTGTGGCATTGGAACCTAACCAGGATGTCTGAAATGGTTTCTGACAAGGGGGGACCTGAGAATAAGCAGTCATTCAATGATGGGCCTCCATTCCTTCAAGCAGAAGCATCATACGACTCTCACTTTAGTTGTTTGCCTGTCCAGACGTACCAGTGGATGGTGTGGTAGGTAGTGAACTTCTCCAACTTCTCCTGCTACAACTTCCTTAACCCTCTCAACTATACCCCCCTTCAATTGTTCCTGAATGACGGCATGATATTCCATCAGTATTTCTGGATCTCTCTTCAGTCTGGACAACAGTGAAATCAAGCGATTCTCGCAAAGGTTGAAGTTGTCGCTTAACATTGGGTGCAACTCTTTTCAAGGAAGACTGACTTTGTATCTCTAACCGTCAAAGCAGATTCGCTGCTGAAACTCATCGTAAACACTGCTCTCTTTTGGAACTATCCCCAAACTCCCCAGCCTCCAGATCCCAGATCAGGACGCTTTGTGACTTGGCATTTCAACACACGTGTATTTGTCAGATTAATGGCGGGGTGCGAGGATGGTTCAAGGTCATGGGCTGGACATGACAAGACCCACCCTAACTCTATGTGAATAGCCGCCAGCCCTGCTTCTCCACAAATTACTCCCCCGTCACAAAATTCCAGACCGGTTAGCACCAAGTAATATGTTAATTTGAGTTTCACCTTCATCGACATCAGCAATTGAGTTGCGAAGTTTGGGGTGCGTCTTATAGCCGAGTGCGCCTTATAACCGAAAAAGTACGGTATTTGAAATAAAAGGAAACAGGAAGTGACTAAGAACTGCATCTGAGAGTCATGTCAGAACGAGAATGATTGTTTCATTTTATCGTGGACAAATAAACCCAAAGCAACAAATACAAATTTAGATTTATCTTGAAGCACCAGTTAGGGTCAAAATTCACAAAAAATTTAATTTCATTTTGTAAAATATTGAATAACAAATATATAATTGTGCATACTAAACAGGTTTAGTTTTGAATGGTAACTCCATAGCATTTAGCCACAAAATTAGGACTTTAAGGTACACAACTCATGCTTTATGGCAGCAAAATATACCGAAAAGTTTCAATGCATCATTGTATGTTGTAAAACCTGTTAATCAAATCTGTTGACAGAAAAGGTTTATTTTGATAATCCTATTTTGATAGTATACCTTTGCTATGGCGCCTGCCTGTAGTGGCAATTCGTCGCCTGGTTGTGGGGCACAAACGCTTTTTGTGCCCTCATCCCCCACATTTATAACACTGGATGCTATCATCTACGGAAAGGTGCAAAAGGTAATCATTAAGATATTTATATTTTAGCAACAACTGTTTTAGAGGTGACTTTAAACCAATTTTATCTTTTTCAGTGGATGGGCACTGCCGGGCAATGTGCCCGATCCATCACATTTATAGCATCCTGTTAAAATGTGGAATAGGAAATTAACGTTTGTTTTAATTGTTACTCAATAAATATGCACAATAAGCATTGTTATAGATCTGCTGTTGCTGATTAGGCTAGTCCTTGCACATATAAATATATTTTCCTACGCAATTCACACCCTCTCAACAATAAAAACGTAAGGTCTATTAACAGTCATTACGAATTTACACCATTTAGTGTTTCCACCCCCATCTAAAGTAAAACATTAATCAGATGGTAGGCTTGCAATATTATGTTTGGTTCGACTAAAGCTTTTTTAAATTGTAGTATCTATGTAACTGTATTCTATCAGAAAACCCATGGGCTACCCAAGTTGTAGGGTTTCTTCTGATCTGTAGACTTGCTGTTGATCAATACAATGCATTCCTAATCAGAAATTGCTCCCTGTGAGAGCAAACCTAGCTGAATCAAGAAATGTTATATGTAATCAGATATGCACTTACGTAACTTCTTACGTTTTACTTGTCTGTGACGTGTTTCTGTAATATAATGGTGGTAATTGTGAGATTATATGAAAGGTTAGGGAAATGAAATCTACTGTAAAAAAATGCGTCTTGAAAAATATATATAAATATATTTATCTTAAGTTATCACGTTGCAAAAACAAAAGACAAATACAGTGAATGTATATATATTTCTTCAAGTCGCAATTTTTTACAAAACGGGTATATATACATATATATGTATATATTAAAAAAATAGATTCCAAGTTGCCGTGCATCTGTTCAGTAATATTTCACACATGATGTCAAAATGTGGTAAGAACAAAAAATGTGGCACTGAGTCTGTCACTGATGTTCTTACCACATTTTGACATCTTCTGTTATCTACTTATACTGGACAGACACACGGCAACATGGAAAGAAACAAAATATACAAATGATGAAGTAATCTATGCATCTGTCCTGTGATAGATCATAAGTGAGAACCAATCAAAATGTGTGCATAATTGAGCTTATTATTGGGGGGGGGGTGGGAAAGGGAGAGGGGGAAATGGGGGAGAGGGAGTGCAAGAGAGAGAAGGGAGGATTTTCTTTTGTAGTTATCAATTAATAGTTAGCATACGCGAAGACAAAAGAAAAAAAAAGAATATTTGAATCAAGGTTGATTTTGAATCACAGCACATGCACTACTATGTTCACTTGATGGGGAATCCACCCACCCACGCTCACGCCCACCCCTCCTTGAATCGCCTGTGTACAAAAATAAATGTGACTTTCGTGTTAAAGTATATCAATCTCTGCAGTGTATGCCCGAAAAGGTAGGAATCCTTTGTAATTATCATTTAGTAGTTGGCATACGTGAAGACAAAAGAATATAAAATTTGAATGAACAATAATATAAAATGACAGTGTATGCATCACAATACTCACTCGGTGGGTCGTCATCATCGCCACTAAACCCGGAACTGGCTGTGTACAAAAATAAGAAAAAAATTCTGTGTAAAAGGAGATTCTCTGCAGTGTACGCTTGAAATGGAAGAAAACCATGGAAATAAGAAAAGACCGTGAAAGCCCAAAAATCTTTCTTACCCTGTGACAAAATTTCTTTTGTCGTCATTAATCTATCGGTGGCAAAAATATTTCGTTAACATTTTGCTTCCAAGAGCAATTTTTAACACGCCTAATTCCGTTGAGTACAGTTAGCCAGTATGAAATAGGTAAACCAAGTGATAGGATGCACAGGATGCTGTTACAATCGGACTGTGCAGATTTCACCGCGCCCTTTTATCTAATGCGTCCTTCCAGTAGTAGTTGAAATATGAAACAAAGTGTAAAAAAATAAAACTTCAAATTATCAACGTTTCATATAATAACCTTGTAGTTACAAAGAAGTCACTAAATGCGACTGAAATCTATTTAATGAATTTAAGCTTAAAAAAGAAGCGAAACTGCGACTTTCTCTTACCGGTTCTCGTGGGGGAGAGTCCTCCACCGATGGTCTGCTTGCCATAAGTCTTAACTTCGCTTTACTAGAAGTTATTGTGAAAATGTTTCAAATATCAACGTTAAGAAAAAATTAACCAACGAAACTGAATGACGATTCTCGAGGTGGGTTATCCAAAGAAGAAGGAAGAAGAAGACGTTAAAAAAAACAGCTTAAGTTTTGGTTTCTTATCTCTCTGTAAGCTTGCTTAATTGTTTTATGCCTATGAAAAAAAATGGTTAAAACGTACAAACTACGTTTAATTCTAAGAAATGAGATACATGTATTCATGACAACAGTCTTAAAATAGTTAAATAATAAAGTATATCGTTTGTCTTAGATGTAGTCACTTAAGTTGTAGATCGCGACGTTTTGACTGCTTACTGCTAGTCTTCATCAGGCGATGAGGTTGACTGGCTGCGCGTCACCATATGAATCACGATAGTCAGCTGTGTTTGGTGCATTTTGATCCTCGTTGTTCCGCTGTGAAGTTGTTTCCCGAGAGGTCCACTGATGTACCGGTCTCCTGTTGTGTTTCTTGATCGTTGGTATCACGCTTCAGGAATTTCAATTCTGTTGTCCCTATTGATGTTATCAGGGTGGTCTTATGTGGATAGCTTCCTTGACCCTACGGGTGTACCAGTGTGAGTCTCGCTCAATAAACTTTACCTCGTTCCAAAGCTGGTGGTGGCCTGTCTTAAAATAATTATGGAAAAACCTTTCCGTTATTTGTTGAGAAAATAATTAAAAGATATTTTAACGGAGGAAACGTCCACTCACCTCTCTTTGATGACAACCTGCAACTGGCAACTGGCAACACGAAGGTCTCTATCCTACACGCACTTTCCTGCCATTTTTTATGACATAACCGGACGCAACAGGAGAATGACTTCTTTTCTTGGCAGGAAATCGTGCGGCGCGTTTTGGTAACCAGCTTTTTTTGGCGAGAAATCGTCGCTTTTGAAAAAGAGGTTTCTTTAAAGACTTAAGGTTATTTAGGACATTTAGGACAATGATTGTTCGACGGTGTTGGAAGTCTTAAACTTGACTTTTTGGGGAAGGGTGAAAAGTCATCTGTGGGAAATCATCACATCTTGTTAGGGGAAAAGAAATCATAAAATAGCAAAAGTAACTTATCCTGTATTGTTAGAGGTAGCGTAATGGTTTTCGTGTCTGCCTGCTACGCAAGCTATGTACCCGGGTTCCGAGGGGATACAATGTTTTTTTCCTCTTAATAAAACGACTTGAAATAGAGTATTGTCCGAAATCAAGAAGTTAAGTATATATAATATATACCTGGATTTTTGAAAAGGTGGCTCCTGAAGATTTGCCTGTTTTCACCGGAACGGCACCAAAACCGATGGTTTATGATCTCAACAGCCTCGAAATCACATGAGAAAGAAAACGGAAGAGAGGGAAGAGAGTGGAGAAGGAAAAAAAGGACTCCTGGCACTCATAATTTTTATATTGCTCACTTTGGAACTGCAAAAAAGCGCTCGCGACACACACTGGCTCAGACACCTCGACCGAGTGGTATTGTTTTCCAAAATCCAGGTAGATATGGAGTTCCACTATTAGGCTTGGCAAAATCTATATATTATATTACGTAAAAGTTCCTTTGGGTCAGCTATTTTCCTGTTTGATTGTGTAGAGATATTGTGATGTTGAAGAATAGTTTTAATGTTTGCAAGGCTGGCCTTGTTGTCTCTTAGCATCATCAAGTTTTTGTGCTTTTCAATAATTTATTTAATACTTGATTATCATTTAAACTGTTTGATCGGTTAAACATGACTCCATTGGCAAGTGTGTTTGATGTCGTAGCTCTTTCAAACATTGAAAGATACAAACTCTCCTTTTCAAGAAATAATGGTTAGGGTTTAGCAAAATGGTTATGGGAAAAATAATGATGGTTAAAAAATGGTGAAAAAATAAATAATGGTTATGGGAAGCATAGCATAACATAACATGAGAAACTTTATTTTAACTCGAGTTTTAAGGTAGCTTAACTAATATATTTACAAATATTAGTAGCTAATATCTTCGAGAAGTATAACAAAATATGTTTAAAATGGAATACAAAAATACGTTACACACTAATAAAAAACTAGTATTTACAAAATTGATATATAGCGAAAAAATGTATCTATAAACAAAAAGTGTCTAAACGAAGGTAATGCTCTGACTGTACCTCTTGAACTCTGTAAAGTCACTTGTTCGGATATAGTCTGGCAGCGCATTCCATTGCTTGGCTCAGAAATAGGAAAATGAGTTATGGCCATAGCTAGTTGTTTTAGGTTTACTGAGTGACAAAATGTAATTGCCTCGAAGATCATAAGAAGAGGATCAAAGTGAAAACATATTCTTCATACAAGCAGGAAAATGTGGGAAAAACAGGCTCTTATATAATAATGTAAGGAAATTCTGAATGCACTTACTAGCTAATGATGTGGAGTTTACTTTGGTTAGAAGACTACTGTATGGGGACGAGTAATCCCCAAGTATAAATCTAAGTATTCTCTTGTTCAGTGCTTCTAGCTTTTCCGCATCGCGCGCCCTACAAAAATGCCATACAGAGAAGCAATAGTAGAAATGTGGTAAAAATGTACGCTTTGTAAAGCTTAAATAAGGTGCCCTTGGGTATAAGTTTTCGAAAGCGCAGCATAACATTTCATTGATTATTGATCTTTTTGCACACGTTGGATATACGACTGGAAAATTTGAGCTTTTTATCTATTTCCATTTCAAAAATCTCTAAAGTTTCCTAAACTGGGAAGGAAAAACTAAAATCCGTATCACCGAGGACTAGACCCTGGTGCTTGCTCTGATTAACTAACATCCTGTTCTCCTGGTACCACTGATTTGCCACCCTAACATCGTGAGATATGCATGCCTCTGGAGCCGCTGCATCGTTATGGGAGTAGTACACCTGATGATCGTCGGCATAAGCATTCAACTTGGCCCTCTTGACGTGAAAGAGGAGATTGTTGATGAAAATGTTAAATAACATAGAACCTAATACACTCCCCTGCAGGACCCCACGTCTGACGCTTTCGCAGGCGGAGAAGGTGTCCCCAACCTTAACTCTCTGCTGTGGGTCTTTGTTCTTCCAGAGGCTGTAGTGACCCTTTTGTAAAAATCCCTGCTTTTAACTGTGAAATCATGGGCAACTCAAATTTTGTTTCTGGTTCATCAGAAGTTTGAGTGGACGTGATGCTTCCTCTGTGTGGTTTGGCTTGGATGACAGGGTCAGACCCAAGTGATGGGTTGTGACAGATCTCAAAAAGAGTGGCTAACAAGACATACACATGTAGCTTACTTTAAATTCATCATTTGAATCTTTAGCTTTATAAAGGTCATTTTTTTTAACACGCCTAATTCCGTTGAGTACAGTTAGCCAGTATGAAATAGGTAAACCAAGTGATAGGATGCACAGGATACTGTTACAATCGGACTGTGCAGATTTCACCGCGTCCTTTTATCTAATGCGTCCTTCCAAACCATGTTGCGGTAGAAACTCATATGTTGAACAACTTTATCAGGCATGATAAATTCCAACGTTGTTTGCTACTGTCTTCATAACAGCTAATTTTTGTAACTAATACCTGGGCCAATGCATTCATTTCAGCACTAAGAAGGGAGGATTTTCATCCTAAACATGTTTTGCAAAATTCAAAGTGCTAGTTGAAATATGAAACAAAGTGTAAAAAAATAAAACTCCCCTGCAGGACCCCACGTCTGACGCTTTCGCAGGCGGAGAAGGTGTCCCCAACCTTAACTCTCTGCTGTGGGTCTTTGTTCTTCCAGAGGTTGCAGTGACCCTTTTGTAAAAATCCCTGCTTTTAACTTTATAAAGGTCATTTTGGCAATCAGTTTTATTTCCAGTTTGCCCATCTAGAAAGTTACATGCTACTGCAAACAGATTGTTGTGTTTATTGTAGGGAATGTTTATGGAAAGACAGACTTCATTTCTGCACTGTGAACATTGCACAATGCATGGATTGACCTTTAGAATGCCACGCTGGGCGTCACTTCGAGATTTTGATGAACTTTTACCCTCTGCAGGCTTGTGCCCTCTGTATGTTAAACTGGCATAGTGTTTATCACACACCCTTAGATTCTTAACATTTTCCATATCACCGGTTAGGTCTTGAGGGCTACACTTAATGTCATACTCCCAATTAGGCTGTCAAATTTGGGATTGCCTGTATCATTTTCGCACCCAACATTTAGCACCTCCATTTAAACACCCATTCATAACTACAGCCCTGGATATTTCTTTTAATAACACAAAGTCATGTAAAGATCTGCCACTGGTTGATAGCCAGTTTAATCACTTGTTTTGTTAAATTTGGAATTCACCTGTGATCTCATGTCAAAGTCAGTTGCATGTGGTGCAAAGGGAAAAGAGTGTGATTTTCCTGCTATGTGTAAGCGAAGTAGATGTAACAAACTTTTTGACCTGACCACCATACTGAAGAAAACGCCATGGTGGTGCTGTCTAACCATTTTGATACAAGGATAACGACAACGTACCAAGGAAAAGATACAAAACAGGGAACAACAGGGGAAGGTCTGAAGGATGAGTGGAGCTTGCATCAACGCTTTCACCGAATGTTGTTACAATTACCAAATATGAAACTGTCAGAGATCGATAGGGTAGAGCAGACATGGTCAGAATGAGAGCAGTGGCTGCTAAGCGAAAGGGAACAGAATAGCCCATACCAGAGTTTGATTTGTAGTAAGATTTAACAAGATGCTGAAGTACAGTAAAAGACACGTAACCATAACAGTCGAAAGAAAAACCTTTGATGCCAGATTCCAAAAATATTGCACAAGGGAGAATCTGGATAGTGACCTGGGATGTAAGCAAGTCTTATAAAGAGGTTCAAGCAGATATAAAAACAAGTTTAAAATAACAACAGCAAGAAAGAAGATAATCTCCAACAAATAATATAGTGTTTGGTTATACATTACAATGTGCTTTGAACAAGTTTTGCACATGATTTCCTAGTTCATGAGGACAATGATTCTAAGTACAGCACAAACAAAAGTAATAGTTGAATGCAATAAATTGGACAGGAAAATGTGATGAAATTGCCTTGTTTGAAAATGTTGTAAACACGAACATAACAACAGTAACAGTGCCCATTGAAGCACACCCAAATTTGAATCAATTTGTCTGATGATCACTTGCCCCACTTCATTGGCATGGCATTTTTTAATTGGAATTTGGCATGAACCTGTAGGAATGTAAAGGCTGTGAGGCAGCCTTGCAATGTTTAGAAAGGCTTCTGAAATAGCTACCATTACAACATGACTGTCGGAACAGATGCCATAATATATACAAAGAAATGGCATTGTTCGTGGAAAAATCAAGTAACGTTAAATACTAAATAATATTGCAAAATTATAACCTATAGAAGTCGCCAGGTTTGAATAAAGTCAAAACTGGCGACTTCTGTAGGTTATTATGTACAAAAACCCACACAACAGTTCATTCTGGGCCAAAGAGGTGGAGCAAGGATCTTTCCTTGGATGAAGATACGTGGAAAAAATATTTACCTCCCTAAAGACCATCTGTAGAGAGACCAAACTAAAGGAATTTCAATGTAAATTAATTCACCGAATTGTAGTCACCAAAAAGGAATTTTACCGCTATGGAATTAAGGAAGATGATGAATGCATAAATGGCGGTGAAAAGGACTCTGTTGAGCATACTTTTAGAGATTGTCATTTCGTCAAGATTTTCATTCAACAGGTTATCGACTGGTTTAATATAGAAAATAAGATCAAGCTCAATCCATCTAGTGAAGAAAGACTGTTTGCTATCATTTCGGACTTACATGAAAAGGTATTAGTAAAGAGATTCAATTATACCATGTTATTTATGAGGTAGTACATTTACACCAACAAACTACACAACAAACCAATTCTCCTCCAAGACTTCGTTGATAAAATGATAATTAAATACAGAATCGAAAACGCCATAAAGTAGACATGAAAAATGACTCCTCTGACTCTAGTCAAGTTGATCAATTGAACTTATCCCCTCTTGTGTAATTTCTTTATCTCGTTCTTTTTTTCTTTATTTTTTTGTTTCTTTTGTTGTGTGAGGGGAGGGAGAAGGGGGGGAGGGAGGTAAGAATGGTGGAAATGGGGTGTGTGAAAGTTAAAGAAATGTTTTGGGTTGAGTATGGCTGGGTGGGGAGGTTGTTGCAAGAGTTTGTAAACACGATATGTAATATCAGTGAATGAATAAATAAAGAATTAAAAAAATGAAAACTTGCTGTTACCAATATCAACAGAAATACCATTTTTAATTCATAGTTTGTTTCTTTATATCTCATGCTAAATAATAATTATTAACACGACAATAATATTACACTAATAATATAACTCTTGTGTTCAACACCGGACTTATTATATACACGCTGTTTTCAAAATGAAACAATGAAACAATTTTAAAGGCCATGCAAGTGCAACACCACACGATAACAACAGCAAAACAACCACAATTTTTTTAATAAACCTTTGTTTCAAACACAAAAAATAGGGGTACTAACCTTTATAACTGCTCCCACCCATTTCCCTCCTCTCTGCAAGTTTATCAATAAGCTTATTAGATTATTTTTAAGGGTTACAGTAAAGGTAAATTTTCCTGTCAGTTCAAACATTGTTTTGTCGAATAAAACAATAAGTTCGCTCACAGTTCCTCTAAATCATAGTCACTGAAGATTCGAACAGGACTCGGCGATGTTTTGACAAAGATTTTGCCATCGATTGTCCAAAAACTCGTCAGAAGCCTGTCCCTTTTCATTTCGCTTGCTCTGGATACAAGTCCTCGTCTATTATTCGTCAGGTTTTCGTTGAGAAAGATACGAGGTTCTTCGGCTCTCACCACATTGGAATAACTGGGAAACACACCCAACACTTTTACATTCCTTAATTTAACTCGTTCCTTAATAACAATAACTGGACTCAAATTATTGCCACGTTGTTTGAGTTTGTGTGTTATCTCAATATCACTGGGATTAACATTAACATTAAAAACGGCTGCCAATTTTAATACTACCTTTTCCGTCGATGAATAGCAATCATCTGGTATCCCGTGAATTTCTGGGCTATTTTTCCTGGTGTACTGCTCCAAGTCATCTAGCACCGTGTACAGATTGTCCTCCTCTTCCACTTGCTTGTGGAGTTTACCTTTAGTTTGTTGAAGCTCGGTCTTCAGAGATTCATTAGCTTTTGACACCTTTTCCAAGGATGTTTTTAAAACGCTGACTTCTCTTTCTTTTGACTGAAGGGACGACTTTAACTGCTTTATGTCCTCTTTTAGAATAGAGTTCTCTTTGAAGATGCTTGTGACTGACTTTTGAAGGTCTGTAAACAAGTCACGTATTTCATAAAGCGTTGGTTCTTCCTTTGAAGCTGCGTCAGGTTCTTTACCGTCCACCATGTTATCGCTTTCTTCTTCGTCACCGTTTGGTTCGTTATTTGGCCATTTAGCGACATTCCTCTCTTCCTCTATCGAGCCACGGTCTCCATGTTTGTTTTTCCTGCCAGTCAGAGGCCCGATATCCAAATTTTCCCTGAAAGAGAGGAGGGAAGAAGATGCTGCTCAGAAACCACGTCCACTCACGCAGACTCCACGCATGCTTTCCAAAACAACCACAACAATATTTACCAAGAAAAGGTCCACGGAAACCCCAATAGCTATTTTCTATAGCCTGCAAGATCCTGGTCACCAATTCTATAATTGCTAGGTTTGTTGAGTGCTTTTTTCAAAATCCATACTGACTTTGGAATAGTATATTTTGTTTTAATTTAGGAATTGCAAAACTCTTTTGTAAATTAACTTTTCATGAATCCTTGAAAAACATGGAAGAACTGAAATTGGTCGATGGTTTGCCGATATTTATCTATCACTTGCTTTGTAAATTGGTGTTACAAGTGCAATTTTAAGTTTATTAGGAACAACACCTGTAATAAGACTGAATATTGATATAAATTAGTGGTTTAATTAACAACTTTTGGTGTCATTCATCAGATCCGCTGGATTTACCTACTTTTAACCTTCCACTTCCTTTTCTGTAACTGCATCTAAAAATATTGAATTAATATTACCACCTGTAAGGTATGATGTAAAGGTATTATTGTTTCCTGCAGGGATTTTTTGCTAAACTCGACCCAGTGTCAACAAAATACTCATTACACGTCTTTGCTATTTCAGTATGCTCCGAAATTATTTTATTGTTGTCTTTAAAATGATCTGGCAATTCTGTTTTAAATTTGTTTTCATTAATTATTTCATTTAATTTCCACGAGAGTTTTAAATTACTTTTGAGCTCCTTAAATTTCTGTTAATAATATTTTTTCCTTAGCAGCCCTTTTGATATTATTGAATTTATTTCAACATGTCTTATAGATTTTCTCATTTGTTTTGTCTGAATGTTTTGTAAACGTCTTGTATAACTTAGTTTTAAACCTTCTTGAAATCAACATTCCAGACGTCTTCCACCGAAGACTTGTCTTTTGGTTCCTTCAAACTTTTTACAATGTCTGGTGTCATATCTTTCATATCTTTCATAACAGCAAAACCCTTTCCCTTCAAAAACCTTCTCTTGGTCAGAAGTTTCATTTTTGTCTTGTTTGAGACAAATTTCACAATAACCACTCTTGGCTTATTACTTCGTGATGGGCCAGCACGTATTGCACCAATTCTATTAACTATCTCTACTCTTTCTGTTTTAACTTCAACAGAGATTCTCTTTCACGAAGGTAATGACCCTTTCTTCCAGATTTTCGCCTCACTCTTGTTGGAAGCCAAAAATGCTAACATTAGTTTTACAGGAATACTGTTTGTTTCTGACTGCATATTCCCTTGTGCTCTGGATCGTATCGGTGAGAACTTGATCAGTATGGTTTAAACTTTCATTGTATCTTCTTTCAACTCCTTCATTCTTCTTCAAATTTTCGAACTTTTCTTCAAGTGCACTCATCTTAGCTGATCTCATCTTAGCAGAAAGGCTTTTACTGGATTGAATATGTCTCAAGCGGGGGTTCAATTTGGAAATCCTTGTGGGTGCTAAATTCGACAGAGAAAGCTGTTTTAACAACATAATTTGACAGAGAATGGCCTCATCAGAACTATTTCCTTCGCCATAAGACAGAGCTTGACAATGTCATGGGAATCTTTGTTTAGCCTTTTTACCGACTCGACACTGTTTGTTTCTGACTGCATATTCCCTTCTGCTCTGGATCGTATCGGTGAGAACTTGATCAGTATGGTTTAAACTTTCATTGTATCTTCTTTCAACTCCTTCATTCTTCTTCAAATTTTCGAACTTTTCTTCAAGTGCACTCACTTCAAGGGACTGTTTACAAATAGATTGCAGAAAAGCTGATCTTTGAGTTGGAACTAAACATTATGGTCCTTCGGAGTCGGATGTTGAGGAAATTCCTGTGAAGTCAAGCGTTAAATCAAGGAGAATTGTAGACATCAAGATAAATAAGTCGAAGGGATTATGGCGGACAATGACGAGAATTTCACTCCGCTTCACTCATCGGAGGAAATTGTGGGTGAAATGTCTTTTTCCCAAGTCAAAGCTGAGTTAAAAAGGAGAAGATTGTCAGCGAAAGGGAGGAAAACAACTCTTACTGCGCATCTTATGGATGTTTTCAAACAAGAAAAATCGAAACCTTCGAGTTCGTGTGATAGTGTTGAATCGACTATTGCAGTCCAAACGCAAGCCCTGTCAGCTAACAACGGGTCTGCAGAGTCAACTGGTGACCATTTATCGTCGCAGTCTTCTAGTCATCAGTTAAGTAAAATCCAGTTATTAAGAAGAAAAGAAAAGATTCTCAAGATGGATATTGACGCCATGATACAAGTCATACTCGAGACGAGCAAGAGTCCCATCAACAACGCCATTAAAATGGAAAACCGTGTTCAAAAGTTGAATGGTTACCTGGAAAGTTGCAGTGAGGTAAGAGATGAGATTATTG
>Ga0126336_10000386_pt1 | contig 17148 bp, 9 predicted proteins | sample SidCmetagenome_FD_92530 | JGI IMG/M metagenome (GOLD analysis project Ga0126336, IMG submission 92530) | Coral microbial communities from El Islote,Puerto Morelos, Mexico - Siderastrea C C metagenome | ecosystem: Host-associated > Invertebrates > Cnidaria > Coral | place: El Islote,Puerto... | reverse complement strand
CGATGCGCCCGCGATTCTCGCCACCTTCACGGCTGGGCGCACGGGTTTGGTTATTGTTTAGACTGACCAATCAGAGACAAGCCCCCTGAAATTTGCGGGGCAGAATGCGCGATATAATTTAGCGGGATTTCGTCTTTCTCTTGAAATTTCACACTTCTAGAAGGACGTTTCAGGCATACTTTTCGCATTTCGCTTTTTTTCAAGACGATTGAAAAAAAAAACCAGATAAAATGTAAGCAAATGACGTGTGGATTGTCTGCATAATTATTAAAATTGTAATGACGTCACGGACATGCAACCAAACCCGTGCGCCCAGGCGTGAAGGTGGCGAGAATAGCGGGCCGCATCGAGACACTCACGGCTGGAGACTGAGCCTACGGTTTGGGCTACTAAGCTTCTTTTTATCAAAACGTCAATAAGTCCCCCTCTCCACATACTTCCCCCTTTCCCCGCCAATCAATGTTAAGTGAGAGCAAGAAGTCAAACATGTCTCGGATATTGATCTTATACAGTTTATGTACTTGAACATGGTTTGGCGGATGTGGGGAGACGATCTTTGGCAGATGTTTTCGGGGCCTACGCTATCGCTTACCAAAAAGGCTTCAATAATCTCAAGTGTCCCTAAACTGAATTGACCAAGATTGTGCCTGGCATTCCGCACATTCCGTTCAATGGCCCTTGGAGATAAATCTTACCGTGATTCGCAGGTTTTCTCTTCCTGGTTGTTCCTTTTAACGTTTTTATTCATGTCCGCCCTCCATTTGAACATCCCGGACACTGTGTTAGCGTTCTGCGAAATAGTCATTTGAAGATATGTGGTCAAAATGTTTGTCAACATGGGGGAAAAGTATTCCTGGTTCAACAGTGGGGTTCACTAAGCGACCAGACATTCCCATGACGATAAGCCACTATATTACTACTTTTTTGTTACTCTGCTATCTCTGATTGAACAATTGAAAGAGTATTGTACTGTCTTATCGTAAATGAGCCTGCGATTTTTGGCAGAAAAGTTATTTGCTAAGTGACAATTAACAAGCGAAGTTCAGAACAAGTGTTTTCCCAGGAACCGTCCTAAATTGGATCCTCCTCACCTGATCACAGTAACTTCCTTCCGGTTTCTACCTTTTGTCTCAGGGAGGGGTTCGCACGGTCTTGCAATGATAAAATCCCCTTCCCGACCCACCACCCGTTACTCCTTAGTAACAAAATCATTTTGCTTGAGCAGTGATACCTTCACTTCTTGAACATTGTCTGCAAGTCTCACTAGCCGCTTCTCAGAATTAAAGGAGCCTATGTCCTCTAAGTTCATATCCTTTGGCTCAATTAAAAGTTGTTCTGCACTTGTCTCCTGAAATAAATCTATGAGTTCGTTTTCTTTGCTCTTCTGATTAAGTGGTCTCTGCCTTGGACCTTCCTTGTTGTCCAGGTTTGAAACAGGATTGCTAACTGAAGTGGTGGTACTTGACTGCGATGCTTGAGCTGTGGCTTTTGTTTGGTGCTCCTGTGGCTTTGGCTCCCGGCTGTGACGTGTCTCTGAATAAGTTTTCACAAAATACTTCGACTTCTTTCCTTCAGGTCTGACTGGTCTGTCGTCATCTTGAGAGAAATGTACACGACATCACTGAGGTATATACTGAGTTAATGGTGACATTTTTTATCCGTTTAATGCACTTGTCATCGGCTTCCCGGAGGGGGTTCCCCGGGCTGTATGTGGGAGAACTGGGGACTCTGTGGGAACTTTGCAGCAAATATGAACTTCTAAGGTGAAGGAAATGAGGGGACATAGATTTATGATGCCCCAACTCTCGGGGGATATGTGAAGACTTTGCGTCTGGCAAAGCGAGAGGAGATTGGAAGCAAGTTGTGTTTTCGCTCGGTTGATGATAAGATTCGAAAAAGATTCCAATAAGATCTGCGGGTGAGAACGAGGAGGTGTATTTTAAAAACCATCAGTTACTTTTGTCTGTGCATGAAATTGACCATCTCTCAAATATCTCTATGAACAGAACAGTAGGACAGCTAGCGGAGAATTCAGGAGAGAAAAAGAGAACTGTTTAAAAGAACTTAAATGTGGCGCCTAAGGGAAGGTCTTATTTTTCGTGAAGTAAAGTGCGTTGTGTTTAGAGACGTGTAGCAAATGAGCCATGTTCATAGTATGTTCTTTATTTATATCATTTGCCCATACATAATTATACAATCAGTTTTAGTAGGAGAGGTTCACAAAAGCTTGTGGACTATTCAGGACAAAGAAATAAACGTTGAATTTTTCACCACAGTGTCTATTGTCTCGAGCGTTGGATGACTCTTCAAGAACTAAAATGCATCTTTAAGTCTTGTTGGTTGTTTGGCTTCCCCCTAAAATACTGGGGACTTTGCTCGAAAAAATTCTCCACCGGTGGGGAAATATAACAACTTTGAAATGGACAATTAGGAAAGTCCCCATATTACCCCCCCCCCTTCCCCCCAAGTGCATAATACCTTAAACTGAGAAATTCCTTTTTTGAATTTTCACAATGGTATTTTAATTTTAGGTTCAACCTCGTTCCCAGGGCCCTTTTGTTTCATTCTGGGAATGAGGTTGTGATAAGTCATATTATTATACATTGTGCCTTCTCATTGGCTAACAGCCTACAGCTAATTTCTGGAAATCAGTGCAGCCTCCAGATTATTCACTTATCTACCAGCATATTACTGAATAGTGAACAGCGCTAACAGGCTTCGGCTGATAACACTCACCTCGACCTTTGATTATTCTGGATATCACAAAAACCTCATCCAATAATTGTTTAAAATCATGTCTTCACGCCACTATTGAGGACTAATCTAACCCAGTCAGCCGTGCTGACAGACTAACTGAGTCTGGTTACACAGTGACAATGTATAGAGGACATAAATCTCAAAATTTAGTTGGAAAATAAATAATAGTTGGTCCTAACGGACCCTGGGTGGATTTCAAATTTCTTTCTAAATTCCTTTGTGCTACCATTTATTCGATCACGCAGTTTTACTGTTCCATACCGGGAAAAGCCCCTTCCTTTGAACTATTGGTTTTCTTCCAAGATTAAAAAATGGTCCCCGTTTGATAACTTGCTCCCCTCAAACCGTTTCACCGAATTGGGCAGACAAGTCTCGGGGACATTTCCCCTGCACTGTGCCTGCCCCTCATGCGTGCTATCTTGGGACAAGTCTCCAGCTGCAGTCCACTAAATAAAAGTAATCACAGCGCAGAACAAATCAGGGGCGTAGCCAGACATTTTTGGTTTGTAAGCCCGTACCATACCTCGCGATTGTAGTGCACGGGACGGGGGTAGAGTCAATTGCAAGTATGCCTATGGTTTGTTCAATTCATACTTTATCACAGCTCAGGGTGGCTTATATATAAGATAAAGCACTTTATTATAAAATATCTTCACGTCATGAATTCTCAGCAACTAAGCGCGATCTAATTTGAAGTTACAACGAATTGTACTGGACTGAATGCCCAGCTATAAATATATCAAGTCAAGTTTTATGGGAATCCGAAGTTTAGCATCCTATTCTTCCTGCCGCAAAACTCACGAGCCACGGCCTCCCCGTCAATCGTTGTCCTTGCACGCGTGCATTAGAGCAAGAGCTGAGAGTCGCTCTGTCTTCATGGTTGCCCGTTGAGATAAGTCTTGACTATACGCATCGTGCTAAAACTGCGCTCAGGAGTTGCGGTTGACACAGGCATCGTGAGAAGGATCGTAAGGATGGTTAACGTTTCGATAAAGAGTTGGATTTATGCAGTCAAGGGTGTCAGCCAGAGTTATTGGTCGTTCTCCAGTTGAATGTAGCCTTTTTGTTTTCCACCGCAACCTCTCGTTGTCGTCTCTCTCTTGTCGGTCAGATCGTTCTTGTACGCCGCATACGTCTTATCTTGGACGTCGTTGCTTAATCCTTGCAGTTTTGTTGGGAAAAGTTACTGGCCTAGGAAGTAAAGGAAGCGATCCTCCTGTCATAAGAGCCTGTCATTCATTTCTTGAATTAGATGATCAATAAGGGGGAGATACACAGCTCTTTGTCAGGTAGGACTGTGAGTTTGTGGCTGGGACAATCACCCTGTGTTGCTACCTTCTGGTTGTTCATGGCATGCTTGGCTCAATGTCAAACTCAGCTGAGATTTGTTTCCCCCGCTCATATCCTTCCTTCCAAACTGACGGATCCCCTCTCTCAGCTCCCATGATATTTATTACCACTCTCGCTTCTTAGGCTGCCTCGATGAGATCTACGCTCTTTCCTTAAAACATAGTTGACAAGGCAACTGCGTTGGAAAGGACATGCTCTGCTGCACATAGAGCAATAATAAAATCAAACTGCTTGATAGAGCATAAGTAGCACGTTGCCTTTCCATTGACATCCTGGGACAAGGTCTCGAGCGCCTGAACTACGACTGGGAACGCTGCACGGAGGGTATCTAAGGCATCAGCCCCACTCGCCCATCTTGTCTCGCACAAAGTTCTTTAAAAAATCACCCAAAAACTAGTTCTATGAAGTATGAAAAAATATTCGCATAATAAATATAAACAAGAAAAGTTTGTAAGCCCGGGCTTATTGGCTTACAGGGAGCTACGCCCCTGCAAATGGGTCTGTTCCCACAAAATGTCCTTTTGTGTGTACGACTTAATTCGTCGTGCTCTCATTTCCCTTGTGCAAACTCTGAAGCTTAAAACCTCAGGTGTGCCGAACTTGATGCTTTATAGCAGATTAAAAAAAAATTCAGTGCTCAATTAAGGCACCCTTGGCAAGTTTGAGTGAAAAAAAGAACCTTCCTCATCAGCATCAGCGAGAAATAAAACAATCATTCCAAATTTCTCGCCTTCAAGCTGGATGACAGGTTTTAATATTTAGGCCCCGTTTATATGGTCTCGGGTACCTGAGAAACCCTACCCGCGAGACAACTTTACCGAGCGTTTATATGATAAGAAGTTGTCCTGGCTGAGCGAGATAAAGTTGACCCTACTTAATTATTCCGAAATCTTACTTTGATATTCATGACCTCAATACGCCCTTTTCCTTTAGAATTTTTCATTGATTTGATCACTGTGGCCTCTGTTTGTCTAAATTTTTCTTCTTCAGTATACATTTCAGTTGTTGATTTAGTAATTTTTAGACCAAAAACTAGACGTTACGTGACACCTGGCACGCAAAAAGTCGTCCCGGGTAGGCGAGACAAAGTGTTTATATAAGAAAAAGTTGTCCCGCCTGCCAGGGTTACCCTACCTGCCGAGGTTAGACAACCCCGAGACGAGTTGGTGATCCTCATGTAAACGGTTCGTTGAGCTTTTCAAAGAAACAGGTCAAAAATTAGCTCGCCTTGGGTAACTCGGGTGGAGGGTTGTCTCGGGTACCCGAGACCATATAAACGGGGCCTAAGTTACAATGTAACTAAAAGCTTATTAACTGCTTACTTCAAGGGGAGTCTCGGGTCCGGGTCAAACGTCGAACTTCACATCAGACGAACTCAGTTGAGCCACCACTTTATAAGTTCATGATAAGGTGGAAGTCTGACTCAATTAAGTTCGTCCGACTGTATTTGGATCGACCAACATGTTCTACCCGTCTGCCTCAGAAGGACAGAACCTTGAAGACTGTCTCAGGGACAAATCTCGATCTTTTCACGAGTCGAGCGTGATGATCCTCAGTGTTTTCCCGCTGAACCAAAAAAATTTTTTTTCCTCTGAATGGTTCGCGTTCCGTTCAAAGGAATTAAGTTCGACGTTTGACCCAAAGGTCCCAAACTTAAGCGGATTTGGGTTGCTCCAAATTGCAATTCAGTTCGTCTCATGTGAAGTTCGACGTTTGACCCTGGCCTTATAAAGCTAAAACAAATATATAACAAATAAGCTGTGATATCGTTTAGAGTTTCAGTAAGCTTACCTTTGCAATATTTGATCATGCCTTACCTTTACTAAGCAGCGTTTCCTTTAGTTGTTTATTTTTGTTCGGAATATCTCCTTTGTCCGTCCCCGTTTCACAGTCAAACGTTTTTCTCCATGCTTGAAAAAGTTTTGCCTTGATCTGTCGTTGTTTTAGAAACGGAAATCTACTTGCAAACTTCGAATAGTTGTTGGCTGAAAAAACCTTAAAAGGTAATCTACATTTGCTTCTTTTTGCAGGCATTTACACCATGGATTCTGTGGCACTAGAATATCTCAAAGTACATGAAAATAATCAGAAATCATGAAGGCAAAGCGACGAAATACAAAATTTGAGTGGGTGTTTTTCCTTGGTAACCAGTCCTCTATCAGAAGTACCCAAGGGAAGGGAAGAGGGGGAGGGCATTCTCGTCCCCTGGGCTCCCGGGGTAGGGCAACTAACTACCCGTGCGTGCCACAGTTCCACCATCCTCACGGGCAATGGTCCACGGCTCCTTATTTTTCGGTTAATATGCAAGTTTCGTTTTACTTAAAGCCGATTTTTAGGGATCCTCAAACTCATTCAGTAAAATAAAATAAAAATACTTTTCGCAATCTTATGCAGAGCGTTATTCACTTCAATTCGTTTGCGCCCCCTTTGACTTCACCGACGACTCAGTTCTGGGGCCACCTATCTTCTCCTAAATAATTAAATAAATTAATGCATGAACAAATAAATAAACAAAGAAACAACTTAAGCTTAATTAAATTATAAGTTAATTAATTATGCATTAAGATAGTCTCTCTAGTTGAAAAAAAGTTAAGGTTTTTTTTTTTTAATTTAGTATCCTTGGTACTTACTATGGCCCAGTTTCGAGTTTATCAAGACGGCTGGATAATAAAGCAAACAAACAAACAAACAAACAAAACAAACGTAAAACACGTATTCGTACAGGGTTGGCCTCACTTTGAAGTAAACTATTCACAAACGTCAGCGCGGAAGATGAACTATTCACAACCCTGTGTATTGTTTCGTTTTAGAATTCAGCATTTTCCAGGGGGCAGCCAACGAGGAAATTTTTAACAACATACTTGAAACGTCATTTTCTGCTTTCTTAGATTGTTTCAAAGCTTTTTAAAGGCATATGTGTATAAGCTAATACAGATTGATCTGTTCCGCGGTTTTAGCTGAAACTTTTGGCCGCAGAAGATTTTAGGAAACGGAATCCTATCTGCCGAATTTCCGAGCTGCCAATTGCTGTACATGTTCGAAAATGCTAGCTGACCTTATTTTACACTCTAAAAGACACATATGCCGCTCCGAAAACAATAGGAATTAATCATCCCTCTTGTTACGGGAGCGCGGTGGTGTAGAGCTTAGCGTGTTGGAGGTCACGTCCGTGGTTCGAGTCCCTGCCATCGTGTTGTTTCCTTAGACAAGAAAACTTTACCCCACCTTGTCTCTCTCTACCCAGGTGTACAAAATAGGTACCGACGACATACTGCTGGGGCTAACCCTGCGATGGACTAGCATCCTATCCATGTTGTATCCAGGGGGGAGTAGCAATGCTTTCAGTTGCTTCATGCTACAGTCACCGGGTTAAGCTCCGGCCGTGTCGGCCTTATTGGCTCGTGTGCGACTTTGCCTTTTTACGAAAGTCTGAGGTCATGCTTCGCCAAAGAAATCCCTAGTCTTCACTGCAATTAAATCCGAATATCTCAGGCGATTTAGGCCTGCCGAACATATATTCCGCCAAGAAGAACCGTTGGGTGCCCCTGGCGTTCCAGTAAAACTGCATCTTCAGCATTTTTATTCAGCGGTCTTGGTGAATTCAAAACTGGGGAAAAAATGGGTGATTTCAATTTTCTCACGGCCTCTAGTTTGCCCCGTAACCGTACAGCAGGCGGATTATCAGACCACAACTGTAACCGACTTTGTGTGATCCATACAACAGTTCATCAGCTAAGAGACATATACTAACATTTTATCATTTATGTTCGCAATGGAAATGGACTCCCTAGGACCCAACGCCAGACAAATCATAAAATAGATGGCCAGGTATAGCGTTTATCAGCAAAATGCGGGAATAAAGAGATCAGAAACAAACGCACGGAAAAATGTTTGCCTCGAATAATTCTTGGCCAGTGTCACAAAATTCTCTGGGACCAGCCATTTAACTTAAAGGTTTTAACAACAGTTTTTCCAACGTTTGTAGTTAAGAAGTTCATTGATTCAGAACTTTTTACGTGTTTAGGTTAAGCTTACAAAGAATTCAAGTAATACCCGGCGGTCAGAGGGCAAGCGGTAGGTTGACGTTGTTTGCCGCAGAACGCAATGCTTTCTCTCACCAGCCCATATCAGAACCCCATCCCCGTTTATGTAAAACCCAGCGGTTTGGTGGTGGAAGCTAATCATTCGCGTTTGCTTTATTGTGAATTGACGGCAGGAAGCCGCTGCTATCAAGATCATTGATTGCAAACGGATACCACCGGGAGCTTTACTTCGTCATTCTGTAAAACATTCATCAAAATTTACCTCACTTACGTCTCAGCCTCACGAGCAATAGAGCATAGTTTACTAGAGTACGGACAGACCAAACACAAACAAGCCACTTCAAATCTTTTGTCATTGTTTACTGTGCAATTATAAGCATACAGTGTTCTTATTGACCTGCATTTTTTAAAGATGTAAAATTATTCTAATCATCGTTTCCTTGCAAAAATATTTTACTTAGTCTTGTGCATAAAGATAAACGTGCAATTTAAAACCAATACTGTGATAACAGATTGTTGCAAAATTATAAATATTTCAATTCAGACGAATCTAACTCAAGTTTCCTTAAGGAATTAAACTCGACGATAGTGTGACGGACCTTCGCGGGTGCCCTCCGGGAAAAAATTCGTATGCGCGCCATTTTAAAGGAAAACATGGCAAACTATGTATCGTTGGAAAGGTTGATAAATGTAGATTTCGGAAAACAATATGAATTGCTGGTTTCTTGAATTCCGCGAAAGAAAATCGCAAACAACCGCAAAAATGACCATGTGTCATTCAATTGAATCAATAGGGTATCATATCCAAGCGCATTGGCAAAATAGCTGCACAATCATCGAAACTGTGTGAGCATTTTTCGATATTGTGAGTGGTTATTTTTTATTAATCTGTCAAGTTCGAGCAGCAAAGAATACGCGATGCGCATGGTGTTGAAGATCGCCATGGGTGAAATATTATAAATTTCAAAAATCTCCGACACACTTTTGTTTCACAACATCTAAGAAATCTTCAGGCCAAATTTCACAGAAATCTGCCGAATTTTGATACCCTATTTTAAAATTCATTTATCTGATTGAATGACGCATGGTCATTTTCGCAGCCATTTTAATTTGCAATTTTCTTTTGTGGAATTTAAAAAACCAGCAATTCATATTTTTTACGAAACAAACATTCATTAACCTTCCCAACGATATATAGTTTGCCGTGTTTTCTTTTAAAATGGCGCGCATACGAATTATTTCCTGGAGGACACGGGAGGACACCCGCGAAGGTCCGGAGTAACCTTAAATCAAATTAAATTCGTCCATGAATTAAATTCGTCTTAGATGTTTTAACCGTCGGGGTAAGACGGATAAAACGTCTAAGACGAATTTAATTTACACGATTTTAATGTGAGTTAAATTCGTCTGAATTAAATTCAACGTACAAACTGTAGGCCTAGTCTAGTGCATAAAGATAAACGTGCTATTTAAAAACAATACTTCTGAATACTGTGATGACAGATTGTGAAGCAAAATTATTAACATTTCAATTCGATTCCTTCTGCTACATACTATCATGATCTTTTAATTGCTAAGACATACCGGGACACTCCAAGCTTTTACTTAACAATATGAGATTGGCAAAAGAAATGACGTGATTTCAGATTCAAACGAAGTGTAGACAGTCTAGAAGTGGACTTTAAACACATCCATTTCACTGATCTCAAATGGGCTTTTGCCAGCGAAATAAGTGTTGGGGTTAGCATTTGGAGGACATAGGAAGCCACTTCGTAGATTAAGACGACCGCAACTCTCCTCACACCTCACGCATAAGGCCAACCGTGAGCCAGCAGAAAAGGTTGGTCCCCAGTTTCTTTCACTCCATATACCTGCAGAACCATCTTGAGCGATCTTGGTCGGTTCACTGCCAGAGGGATTCACCAGAGTAAACAGGAAGGACTGGCTGTCTGATACAAAAGAATCGTCAGCTGAACAGAGAAACAAACACAGGTCAGTGATAGAACTAAATAATATAAAGCTAGCTAGATCCACATTAGATCAGTTTCAAGCAGCTTCTGTTTATCACAGTCAGTGATCCCATTAAAAAGTATTTAACAGGAAGTATTTTAAAGCAGTTCGGATGATAAGGTAACGGTCGACAATTAAAGAACAAAAACACAATGACACACTTTGGATAACGTTTCTGGTCTATAGAATACAAGAAACACCTCCATTATTTACACGCCAGCGACGAGCCAGTTCTAGTAATATCCGTTTTTAACGCAGCCGGTTCTAGTAATACCTGTATTTATCTTAATTGCAACAACACAATTAACCAATGAACACTAGAAGTAAATACACGTAGCCGGCGCTGTTTATTAAAAGCGCGAGAAAACGCGTGCAAGCTTAAGCAAGTCAGGATTAAGATGAAAAGTGGGGGAGTTTGTTTTTAGCCAACAAGAAGCATAGTAAAGGAAACCGAAGCAGACACGAATTTCTTTTTACATTCAGTGGCAACCGCTCTGGTAAAAACCCATTCAGAGCTAGTGCAGCGAAAATTGATCAAGAGGTCAGTCTAAATAAACCAGCAAAAAACAACCGGGTACTCGGTAAAAAAACAAGTAATTAGCCGTTTTCCTTTAAGAGTCGAACCTTAGGACTAGCTAGGACTGTAAACGGAAGATTAGTCTCAAGATAAACGACTCGTGTGTGACCATTCAGCGAAATCTATTTGTTATGTTAATTACGCTACTGAAGGTGGCTCCGACGTTTGAAACACTGAGTGGATGCGTGATACACTTACTTGGATAGACAACATGTGTGTCAACAAAGATTTTGCCCACACACTTAGCATGAGCGACACAACAAAACGTTCAAAATACCATCAAACAATGACACAAGTACACTAGTCTTTTTTTCATTTTTCCCAACATTCTCAAATGATTTCCAATTTTCTGTAACCTCAAAAAGATAACTAATTGTTTTGAAAGAAACAACAACAAACGAACGAATAAATCAAAAACAACAGCTTTTTATCACTACCGTTGTAGGACCTTTTCTCAAATGATTCCCGATTTTCTTCCACCTTCAAAAATTTAACTGATTTTTTGAAAGGAACAACAACAACACACAAACAAACAAAACAACAAACAGGAGGTGACATCACCTAAAGATAGAAATAACACTAAAACTGATAGCATACATTCAGTTGTTTTCCATGATTTTGAGGTATAACCACCAAAGATGTATTCTCCACTTCTTATCACCAAAAGTGTAGGACCTTTGTTATCACAGCAGCGGTGAAAGTCTGCTGGGGATTTTCCATCAGATGTAGCTCGGTACAACAGTGAACAGGTAGCGCCAGGCGGTAACCAGGACATTACAGTGGAATGGTGGTTTTTATTCTTGATTATCGCGGAGAGAGAGGTTTTTTCCTCTAGTAGAGTGATTATCCCTTGAACTTGAAAAAACTCCGCTTCTTTAAGCAGCCTTTTCTGAACAATTTTGTCATCCGGGCAAAGAAGCTCACCATTGCGAAGATAGTCCAAGATATACCTTGGTAACCAAAAAAATTGTCTAATTTACAAATGAGTTCAAATCACAACCCGTTCTGAAGTCCTACTTATCGATATTTAATTGAAAATTGTAGTGTATAGAAAGGATCATTTCCTGTCTTTTTTGTCGCATTACGTGGGGGTGAAAATGACATTTATTCCCCGGGGGGTACTTCCCGAAGATTTGGGTGGGGGTGTGCGACGCGCTTCTGGAAACCCTTACCCAATTTCAGACCAAAATATGTGATTTTCCCTACCCTATTGCAGCCCTGACCCAAAATTTGATACCCTATTTCAGACCAGATCCTAACCCTATTTCGTTTGCGTAAACATTTGAGAAGGGCTTCAAATTCCCAACGTTAATCAAACCTCAGTTTTGTGTTAAATAAAATGACAGTTTCTTGTAAGAACCATACCAGATCAAGAGCCATAGTCGGGGACGGAGACCGTAACTAAATACCATTTTCAGTAGTGGCGTTGGCCCCATAGAAAAAGTCAAATGTGCTATTTTTAGAAAAAATTGCGCCATCGCGCGTGACACACGCGTGTGTATGTTGCGAGGACTCCGTGCAAAGAAAAACAAACAAAAAGGCGTCGGAAATTACCTTCGTTGGAGATGAAGAAATTCAGTTTCTGTCACCAGTGTCACTTCCAAATTTGAGGCAATTCCTTGGGGAGAACTTTCTGGATAGTGATTCTGAATATGAGGATTATACAAGTGATTCCGGCGATGGCAGTGAGAATATTTTAGACAAATCCTGTGGCGAAGATGCGTCGGACATGTCGTACGAGGATTTCCCCGTTAGACGGATGAAACGTTTCGAGGGCAAAAAAGGCGTCGAACTACGAAAAAACAGTTGAAGGCTAACCAGGCAGGAAAAGGGAAAACACATCCCGAAAAATATATTTCCTCTGAGGACGTACAGAGATTAAAGGGCACCCCCAAAGACTGTAAAATGAATGAAGCACGGTGTGAAGAAAAGTTACGCACTGATCAATCATTTTCACTTTTTTCACTGCAAAAAAAAATAGTAACATAAATTCAAACTACCGAATCAAAAAAGAAAACGTTTGCCGAGATTTCTCAGCTTATGTTTCCTGAAATAATGTCCGCCTTTACCGAAGTGGCCGAAATGAAGACAAAAAGTAGCGAAAAGGGCTTTTATTATTTTCAATCAAATGTTCTCGCGGTGCGTTATCATGCAATCGTCAACGAAATAGAGAACTGGAAAACACCAGTAAAAACATCTACTTCCATAGATGAGAAGGAGAAAGTTGAAGACAGTGAAACACAATGCTGCTCTGGTACTGAATATTACTTACTGGGCAATTTACGAGTCTAGAAGGATACTTGGCGCAGTGTACGTTGCAAGGGCTTCAACGACAGAGTGAGTTTTTTTTTTCTTGCCAGCAACCCGGCGAGAACCCGGGGGCAGAAAAATCCCTTTCTATCGAAGTTAAATTAATGAGAAATTACAATTGAACGTCACTGAGACACAAATCTAAGTTGTTTCAGAGTGCTTGATTTCTTAGGACGAAAAGAAACTGTTGAAATGGAAATTTCAAAAGCATTTAGCGCTGCGTTTACAATTTCCTTCATCGTCAAGTCAATAATTTGTTCTTAAAATTTAGCAAACAGTAGGTTTTATACGGAAGGCTTTGACTCCAAAATATCGAGACAAGACATAAAATAAAACACAGCAAAATGTGAGAGAAGCATTTAATAAAAATTGTCACACTTTTATGGCGAGTCAGTACAAAAATCATGCAGTAGTCGGAACAACAAGCAGTGAACAAATTCAGTACCAGATCAAGGGCGACATTTTTTGGATAACACGCAAAATTGACACTGGTTCACCTGTACTCGTTGTAGCTCTATCTGTGTTCCAGCAGCTCCCTGAAATGTTCAGATAGAAATCGGATGCCATCTAAAATACGTCGACATCGTGATTTTATAGCATTTAGTGATTGCATTTGTAATAATAAAAACAATTATTCTACTCGGGCTTGCTGAATAAGTTAACAGAGTCTCTTAAGTGATCTGTCACTAATCTGAAATAATAACAATAATAATAATAATAATAATAATAATAATAATAGGTTGTACGCAAATTTGCGTGTACCCGCGCGCGTTCATGACGTTGAGGGTGGCGCAATTTTTTCTAAAATAGCACATTTGTCTTTTTCGATGGGGCCGCGTGGACCACGCGCTTACGGTCTCCGTCCCCGGTTATGGCTCCTGACCAGATCCCATATCCCATAGAAACCTTCTATGCCAATTTTGGTAGCATTATTGTAATCTTTGAATGTATTTCAGTAGATCGTTACGATCAGACTTTGTTTAAGACAATTATGCTGTATGATTCACACCAGGGGTTTCACACCAAAGAAGTACCGCTGGCGGTGGCCATTTTGAATAATTACCCCCAATACTTTTACCACCCTCTCCTGGCTGACACAGAGCACATCCCGATTGCCTCTAATCTTAAGAATGTTCTCCATGATGTCTAGTATTAACGTGCCCAGTTTGATGCTTTTATCATAAAGTGCAGTACTCACCCCTGATTTGACACTTATCTCCCGGACTATTGTCTTTTATTTTAAAAAATAAAATAAAATAGAACAGACTAAGGTGGAAGGTTTCTTACTGGTCGGGCTGCAGCCTCTCTGAGCCTCTGAGATAAGCAACTGCAGTGCGACCAGTAAGAAACCTTCCACCAGTTACACATAGACTGCGAGCAGTTGTCCTATTTTCCTCAGATCCTACCCTGCTTCACCGCTCGTTGCTCGCACACCTCACTTGCCAGCTTCTCGCTAAAATTAGGAGAAGAAAGAGACTTCTCGCAGTCTAAGTTACGCACGATACAGTTCGAGCATCATTTAGAGAAAGGGCTTCATCCCATTCCTATGGTTGAACTATAACTAGCTCAGCATAATTCTTAAAAAAATGACTATAGGGGTGACACAGTTACTGGTGACCCAGTAGTTTACCTTGTGGCCCATAACTAAGGACAGAAACAAATATTTTTGTGAGTAGAAGACATATTGGAGAATTCCATTTAAATATGTGTGTTTGTTACATAATTTCGATATTTCTACCAGCGTGAATCCTTATTGTGGCATTCCTGGGTTCCAGTATTCGAGAAGTCCACCATCCCTAAATTTCAGAGGTTCAGATGTTACAGCCTCCTGGCGGTTCATGAAACCACTGGCCTTGTAATAAAAAAGGTGTTTCATTAAAAAGGAACCACAGAATTCTGAACATAGCCACTGGCCCCCCCCCCCCGAAATTTACAGCTACCCTAAACTGACGTTAGTATTGGGACTGATCTAGTAGTTCCCGAAAGTAATGGCCCCCCAAAAGTAATGCTCCCCCAATAGTAACGGTACAAAATACCTAAGTGTCACCTCCAAACAAAGTAACCAGGAGTGACAAACTATATTACATGCAAGATCTCTGGAGAATCAAGGAGTGCACCGGAAGGAGTTTGGGTGCAGAGAGCAGGACTAGAGATTCCCTGCATGTATGATGTGTTCGTGAAGAAAGAGCTGGAGGGCAAGAAATCATTGAAGGAGAAAGTGAAGGAGAAACTGTGTTCCCTTGAGCATAATGCACCAGCCAAAGTAACCCACCCCCCCTGCCCCGACCCCCCAAACATAGGTGGGGATTGGTTCTGGATAGCTTACAAAAACTGACAAATAAAAAAGGGAGAAAACAAAAGGGAGAAAATGCCCATCCCCTGGGGCAACCAAATGTGTACCTTATGAATTTGCATTTGCAGGATTTCATGCCCACAGGCTGGCAGAATTCCTAATTATGTCAGTTTGCTTATTCAAAGCTTGAGCTCACACTCTGTGACAGTCAGATTTTAAGTAATAATACTAAGGGCAGTCACAGATTTTATTTAGCTCATAAACTGTACATATAGCATTTAAAACCACATATTCAAACATTAACTCAATGTTTTAATTGACAAGAGTGCATTAATATATAGTAGAGAGAATTGAAATACAGACAACTGGAAGCTCTTGTTAAAACCACTCTGATTCTCAACAATGGTAGGCTAAATTTATTGAAATACAGGTGAAGCTGTCTGTACATTCTCCAGACAACCAGTGGCTTAAGCTACAATTTTGACCGCAGGCAAGAAGTTTGCAAAAAATAAAAGAAGAAAAAAGTACTTATTAAAGGATATGGTCATCATTTACTGAACATTTTGGAATTTCAGTTAAAAAGTTCTTGTGGCATATTTGGACGTTAACCTATCGCAAAACAGGTAAAGGAACAGCTAAACGAACCAAACAATATTTATTCAACTAGATCTCACATGGCTGACTGCATGAGCACATGGTACATGAAAACGAGGTTGCCTTGAGAACGAGGCGAATACCTCACAGTTCTCTTGTTGGTGCCATTTGTCGGCAAGAACGTCATGCTAGCCCACATATAAGGCACTGATAACATTACAATCCTATGTGAATATATACACCAACTGATTAATGCACCTACCTCCACTAACACACACTTTCCTTCACTTGTACTTTCACTTGTACTCACTTTCCTTCATTTGTACTCACTTTCCTTCATTTGTACTCACTTCCCTTCACTTGTACTCACTTACCTTCACATTAGTGCCTTACATGTGGGCTAGCATGACGTTCTTGCCCTATATGTAGGCTACCATGACATTCTGGCCCATTTGTCAAAGGAATTGCCATCTTGCACGTGTGTCAAAACACCCATAGTTCCTTGTGGAAACAATGGCTGCCATCTTGGATTTTAAGTTACCCAGAGACCTTTGCATGAGAAACAGCAGCTGTCTTTAATTTACGGATCCCCTGCTAATGCCCCACATTCCTATGGATAGGCATACCAAAACGCACGAATTCCCGACCTACTTGAGCCAAAGAGAGCTACCAATCAGCTCATAAATCCCCACCAAAGCCCCACATGTCCTGGGGTTGGGGGGGGGTCAGGGTTTACTTTGACTGGTGCATAATGCAGATAGCACAGCCTCAGCTAGCCTTTAACGTGAATGCTGAAGAATAAACAAGAAAGTCTTAGGAGAATTAAAACGACACTTTTGCTTATTCCGTGTTTACGATGAATTTCGTCGTAATATTTTAGCTTTCTTTTAGTGTAATATTTTAGCTGCCCGAAAGCAATGGCTACCCGTAAGTTTCAGCCCCTTTAATTTTCGTCTTAATTCAGGGGCACCCAGCAGTTTATTTCGGGGAATATCTGTTCGGAAGGCCTAAAATCGCCTGAGATTTTCGGATTTCATTGCAGTGAAAGCTAGAGATATCTTTGGTGTAACAAGAGGACTCACTATTTCCTGTTGTTTTCAGAGGGACAAATATGTCGTTTAGAGTGCAAGCTAAGGTCAGCTAGCATTTTCGGAGAGCCATCAGCAGCTCGAAAATTCGGCGGATAGGATTCTGTTTCCTAAAATTTTCTGCGG
>Ga0126336_10000385_pt1 | contig 17162 bp, 13 predicted proteins | sample SidCmetagenome_FD_92530 | JGI IMG/M metagenome (GOLD analysis project Ga0126336, IMG submission 92530) | Coral microbial communities from El Islote,Puerto Morelos, Mexico - Siderastrea C C metagenome | ecosystem: Host-associated > Invertebrates > Cnidaria > Coral | place: El Islote,Puerto... | reverse complement strand
TCAGCAGCTGGCGTAAGCACGATTAACATTGATGATATTTCACCCAACACACCCAGTACCTCGCGGACTCCATCGGTCGGGGGCCTGCCCTCGCGAACACCAGCAGTGGATTATCAGCGGCAGGCATCGCAGGCACACTTGTTAGAACAGTTGATTGGAATGCAGAATGCGATCGAGTTGATGGAAACGCCCATGGAACAGAGCGAAGAGACAATGTCAGTTTTCATGAATATGCTTGAAGCCGATGCTGGACTCGGAGGCGAATTTGACGATTTGTCATTTAGACCAGAAAGCTAGGGCACGCTAGTGGTGCTATAGCGTGAGGCGACTGTTCCATGAAGATTGTTTGTGCGGTAGAAAGCGTTGATTGGAGTCGCCAGTGTATAGAGCCAGGGAGAGTTAAATGAGGATCGTGAAGTCATTCTTAGAGTTTAGACGACCTCCTTTTCCCGTGAATGTTGTTTATCTTTTCGTTGGAAAGTCAGGACGTTTGACCTTTCTGTATTCACAGCATAGCCCCACCCTTACTACAGGCTGAGCAGATTTACTTGTCTGTTCCTGAAGACATGATATACTTTAACGCTACAAATTCAGGTTTGGGACTTCACGATTTTCTTCACCTAAATGGTAAACAACTGAAACAACATCAAAGTACAAGTCAATTAGTTGGGTAAAAGGAATTGAATATGTTGTGCGGAAATTCTAGTTTGTTCGGGCCGTCGAATCCCACGAAATGTGCATAGGAAATAAAACAGGAAATATCGTAGACCGTGGGAAACAAGCCAAAAAACAAACAAACAACAAATAAACAAAACCAAACAAAAAACACGTGCAGTAAAGGTACACTGTCAACTTCGATGAAATGAAGTCCCGATATACCGGACAACGTGAGGACCACTGAAATATATTTTGTGTAATTTCTGTATGGGGCGATTTGTTTTTGTTGTATTATGCTTTTGCTGTGACCCACTTCCTGCCAATATTGGCGGAGTTTCCGCAATACCTATGTTACTATGATGCGAGAATTCTTGTACTAAAACTGGATACTTGTAGGTCAGCTGTGGTTGATTCTCTCTTGAAGTTGTTATGTGTGTTAGTTTTAGATAAACACGAGGGAGCACAAGCTCTTTCGTGTGAACTACCTATTTTTGTCGTTGCGACTTGCTCCACCGATTTATTCCAGCTCCTCTGAAAAGAAGGGAGCAGCCCGAAGACTTGTCCCCTCAAATTGTGCTTGTCCGCTCGTGTGTTCTGTTCGTGTGACAAGTCCTTGCGACCAAATAAAAAATCAACAATCAAAGACCAAGTTAGACTGTGCCTATAACAAGTTTCTTCGTGTACAGTCTCATGGGAGTCTCATGGGACATGTTCCCAGAAAAAAAATTGCAAAAAGTCCCGGTAATCAGCACTCTGGTGTAAACCTTGTCTACTCTCAAGTGAAAATGATCACAAGCACAACAATAAGAACGAGAACGACCCTACCACGCGGTGCGCACAATTGCACGCACAAAGCGACATACTCGCTGCTGCTGAGTTCTTGTGCTGTTGCTTTATTCCTTAGCTCTCGCCGGTTCCTTCAAAGGGGAATAGTTGCAAGGACGCGTCCCTGGGACTAATCTGGGAAGACCAAGTCTCTCTGTGTAAACTACCCATTTTCGCCAACATCTACAATCTCGGACGTTTTAAATGGAACACTCAGACCGCCTCTCCCCTCCCCCAATCAAGGATGCAGAATGGCGCGTTTTTCTCTTCGCGCGACTTCAACATTGATTTTCGGGGGGTGGGGGGGGGGTAGTAGGCGGGTTTCTGTTCCATGTTATTCCGTCCGGGATTATAGTCACAGGGAGTGAAACTTGGTGCCTGTCGTTTGTCACACGAATTCCAGCTTGTTTGAATCCGTGCGACTAGTCGCGGGGACTTGTCCCTTCAAATTGTGCTTGTCGCTTTGTACGTACTGTTCGCACGACTAGTGCGTGAGTGTAGTCTTTCCAATAAAAAGATATCGAACTGTGTCCGCGACTGGTCCCTTCAAGTCCCTTTGTCTAGCCGTGAGTGCGACTTGTTACAGAGCCTAGTGCCAGCAACAAGTCCTGTCATGTGTACCGACCTTACGCTTTCGCTCATCACACTTGTGGGAACCAGGCTTAAAGGGAAGGGTTCACGGTTTAGCGCATGCTCCCGAATCTAAATGCTGTTTTTTTGCCTGTTCACGCTGTAGCGAGTACGCAAGCAATATTATTTCATAACATTGTTAAAGGACCAATCAGAAGCGAGGAGATTGCTCGAGTGTGAAATTTTCTGGCCAAAGTTTCGCGTTTAATGATTTCTCAGCTATCTGCACACGCCCCTGGCAGCCATTTGACCAAAGTGCGTGCAAATAGCTGTAAATTCATCAACCATGAAATAAAACCTTCGGGTGAACAATAAATTCCACGTTGGCTGTGTTGGTGTAATCCACTAATATTTCCTGCGAATTTAGTCCTCCGCCGTTCTACTTGAGCTTACTATGGTAAGCCCAAGCCCAAGAAAGAAAATTCCAACCAATCAGAAGCACTACCAAGATCCGGGTAGTGACACGTCATCAGTATGGAATTTCTGAACTCGTTACTCAGGCGTCGTTTTGTGAGGGCTCCAGTGGCGACCTCATGAAACGTCGGCTGTTTTCTCAGGCTAAAGTGTGTTAGATTTTACGAAACTCGTGATATTTTTCTTGCGGCGTCCCAGTGCGTGACAGCCATCGAAAAACTTTCAATGGTCTAACTTTACAATGGATTTTCTTAGGAACCCACATTTGTCAGCCTATTATCTCCTGATTGTTAAAGTCCATTTTTGGATGCCCGCAATAACGCGACGGCAAATTCTGTCAGTTTTGCGTTTGACGGCTTGCGCACTCCTACGAAAACAGAAAAGGTTTTAAAAAGTGCTATTTCAGATTCTACATTTTATAGCCTTTACAGAGATATATAGTTTTCTAGGTTTTTCTATGTGTTATTTTAAAGCAAGCAGGGCAGCAAAGATTTCCCGGAAAACACGCAAACGTTGAGACGAAAAAGGAGTAGTCTTAAACAGTGAAATAAACTGAATTTACTAAATTACCTGTTCATCTGTAAGTCTACGGGTGTTTGTCATTTGAAATTTCGATTAAGATTTCTTCCCGTGTCCTATATTGCTGGTGCAGAAGCGAAAAACAGCGAGTGCTCGTTCAAGGCCTCCAATACACACAAATACAAGATTTATTCTGGAGGCCAGGTGGCCAAACAGTAAAAGATCCGATTAAATATTTTCATTCGGTCACAGGAACTTGTCCCACCGATTCAAACCAGTTTGAATATATTCGTGGGATTATTTGGTCCCTGCATCTACTTTCTAGACGAAAATGGTTTTCGCATAAATGAACAAACAGTTCTTTCAAAAAGATGGGGAAAAAGTAAAGAATTAGCTGTGAAGAATATACAAAGACAGCGAGCAAAAATGAGTATTAAGGATGTCCAAATAATGGCAAATAAAAATGGCATTATTTTTAAAAGAACTTAAGTTGCGCTTTCGCAGTCAACAGCACTCTGACCTCATTTCTATGCATGACATGACGTTTGGATCATTTTATTGATCTCACAATAAACAGAACCCAGCACCCAACACCGTACCGAGCAATCAAGACTAATACATATTGAAACTACAAGAGACAAACAAACTGTTGCCTTCGATTAAATGTTCACCAAGTTTTTAAAGGTACGAAACGCTTTTTACTTTTTACTCTTGGAAGAAAGTAAGTAGTTATGCATGCATTTGCCAATAATGATGCTTTGTCATTTTGAATGCGATAAAGTTGATGATATGTTGCTTCAGCGTTCTCCCAGTGTAAAACACTCTTTTCTGCCCAAAGAACAGAGATCATGAATCGAGCCGGCTTCTGTCAATTTGTCTCTAGTTACCATTGTTGCGTTAATGATAGTTCATTTTCCTGATAACACGGCAAGACGATTGATTACCTAAATAAACCTTTTCATGCACGTAGTTATAGGTTTTTTGCAAACACTTCCAATACTTGCCCTCTTTCTTCCGTTTTGTTTCTCTGGGTCACTTTCTCTAAACTTCCACCAACGAAGTAGAGGGGGGCCAGGTGGGTAAAGTATTAGTCCACTAGGATCCAAATCTGACCGGCTTGCAAAATTTTCCACAGATAGTGAGCGGTAAAAAGACATTTAGACAGGCAACTGAAAGTTTCCTATTGAATGTGCTTAAAAGTAGAGACGTCAATTGGAAGTTGAATGTTCCCTTTGTTGGCTTTATTGTTTTGCTCCTTAAAAAAGCCAGACAACTCTCGTTCTGATGTATGTTAACATTCCACTATGGACGTGATAGCGTCAATTTTCGTCAGAAGGAAAACACTCAGCTTACAGTTGCCGCCTACAGCTCACAAACGTGTAGGTGTAAGCTCCCTAATAATGATACGTTCAAGTCCGAAGAAACAACTGAAACAATTTGGTGTTGTCAGGGAATACTAGTTAGGAATACTCCAAAGTACCCAAGTTCCTGGTTGATCCTCTAAATTACGTCTTGCTGGTCTTGCTTTTATTGTTTTTACCAGGGTTTAAAGAGTTAGTTATTTTAAAATACTTGTAAACAAAGGGCACCCTTAATTTAATGAGATCTTTTCGACAATCCGGTAAATGTAAAATTATGATGGGCAGAATTCTGAACAGCTTAAAAACTGACCTTAACCGAGCCTTTTCACCTGTCCAAACACTAGCTTAGAAGTGCAAAGCAAAAGTTCAGTTTTTACGCTATTCAGCATCTGAGGTTTACTTTATCTGGAGATATTCAGTTTAACTTACTGTAATAATATCAGTTTGACTCCGTGAAGTTTTTTGGTTATTTCCACTGCATACTTTAAGGAAATAACGTTATTTATCTAAAATATTGTCCTTTTTTCTGGGTTATCGATCAGATTAGAGAGTTTTGATAGCTAAGAAATTCGTGCATTTGCGCGATTTCTAAGCTGGTAACTGCTTTTCAAAGGAACACGCTTCACAACTGACAACAGGCTAACAATGGTTTTTGTCACTGAAAAGTAGCATAATAGCAGCATGCAGTTCTTAAATCTACCTTAAAATGTCTGTCATAAGAATCTTACAATTCAAGAAAGGGAGAAGGATCTGAAATAGCCAACGCAAGGATAGTTCTCGACAAAGAATTTGTAATCTTTTTAAACATTTTTACGCGTCTCGGTTCTATCTGTCTTTATGAAGAAATCTTCACGACAATATACTATTTGTTAGCCAATTAGTCGTAACAATCTGTAAAAAAGTAAGCGAAATTAGAGAGAGTGGCCAGGATTTTATGGTAATCAAGGTCCCTTTCCCCGTTCTTATAGCCTGTCACGCGAGGTCATGATGCAAAACGACACCAGGAACTAAATGAAGACTACATTGAAGTTAAAAGTTACCTTGTAACGGAGAAACATATTGTTACTTTGAGGGAATCTACGTGGAATAACAATCACTGCTGAGCAGTGTCTCGGAATATCTCGAGCTAAAGTCGCCTTTAATTGCGTCAAGTCCAATTTGTATTCAGTGAGCTTGCTTTTATTTCCTTTCAGCGGTGGCTAGCATAGTATACCCAACAAGCCTGTCACGTGACTTCTTGAATGCCATCAGCGCCGTTCCCGCCAAACAAGCAACGCACATCACAAAGAGAGTAGTCGTGAAGGCAGGAATAGAATCTATAAGGAAATGCTTGTATTTAATAGATTTAGTTGGTACAACGGTGATATAATGTAATTTGGTAAACTGGATACTACAGAATTCAGTCTCTACAGGAGAACTGGGCAGCAGGTGATGTACACCACCAAGTGTTGCTTGAGGAAAAACGTCGTGAACAATTCCTTGCCATTTAAAGAAAAAAGGCAAAAGGCTAACGAAGGATAAGGGAGAAATTCTTTGTGTGAGTAAAGTCTCCTATGGGTTGAATTTTTCTAAGGTTCTGGATATCCTACGTTCTAGAAAACGGTGGACACTAGGAATTACTGCCACATTCGAGATATTGTGTTCAGATATACTAAACATTTGAAAGGTTTGCATCGCATGCATACATCAAGCTGAGGCATAATTCCTTGAAAATATGAAGACAATGGGCACGTTACGGTTACGGTCATGTTACAATCCAAACTAAATAATTCTTCATGTTTTTCGCTCACCAATGTTGCCTTTAGTTCTGCCGCTCTTCTTCTCTCGTTTCTCTCGTGCCAGGTGGAGTGGGCCCTGGGCCAAAGAGTACGCGTAGTCAGTCATGTGATCATTCACTTGTCGTCTTCCTCGGCCACTTGACGGACATTTCTTAATGCACTTTGAGCTTGGATCGCTTGCGTTGCATACGATGACGTGACAGTGAACAAACACAAATAGATGATCAGCGATGAACTTGAAGGCTTCCAGGCTAAACCGTTGGGCACTGACTGAAGGTGCAGAATGGTACTTAACAGTTCCGTCATCTGGGCATCTAAGAGATAAACAATTTGTTGTTGAGATTGCTATTTTTTTTTGTAGGGAATCGGCAGGTTATGGTGTCAACGTAACGGCTTGCAGACGGCAGGCATAAGGCCCAGTCCTGAATTAGGAAATACGGCAAGTGATGAATGAAGAATTTTACGCATAATGGAGTTAATCAGGAGAACGTTTAACTCTGTTTTCCACATACTATTAAAATAGCTATCACTTTACGGATAGGACTCTACCGCTTCGCACTACTACTGGTATCCAGTTACCAAAACAAGGGGGTGAAGATTAGTAATGATTTTGTGAGGCAAATGGTTTTATTTAACAATACAACCCTTGTAGCACCTTCAGCGGCTGACGACCCGGCCAATAATCGTTGCTTTCGAGTCAATACTATAATGACGGCTGAAAGTTAAGTTTGAACGCAGTGATCATTTCGGCAATCTCCGATCCTCTTTGACTGACATTTAGCCAGGGATGGAAGCTGTTAGAAGCTGTATTTTTTCACAATCGGTATTTCTAGCCTTTACAAAAAAGTGAGCAGTCCTCAACGTGATGTTGAAAATCTACTCTGCTTTTGAAACTCTTCTTGTAGGAAATGGCAATTAATCGATGATTTCACTTACCCTTTTGTAATAAACTCGTACTTCAAAGGATTCTTTTGATCCTGAGTGGGTGTGGCAAAGCATCTATTTGCGATGATTAACAGTTGCCTATCATCTGATGTCACTGATACCTCGAAGAAGAGACGTTTACGCAGCACTACAGCAACGGGGAAATCACCTTTCACGTACGGACTCACAAATCGCTTGTCAGGGAACATGTTTAGAGAGAGTGTAAAGTTTCCTTGGCCTCCATCGCTGAACACCAGTTTTCTGTTACTTGGCTTCCAGCCGACTGACGATACCACGCCGTATTTAGAGAAAAAACAGCTGAATTGGATTTCTAGTTCACGCACGCGCGTCACAACATCCTTAGCAGCAACGGGGGCTTCCAGAACTGTGTTTGAGTAGACGATGGCTGTAGGTGTGTGTTTGCTTGTTGTGTTGCAGCCTGTCAGCAGTGTTGTGAGTGTGAAGTGTGCACTTGTCTCTGTAGCTTTGCATGTGTTGTCCAGCAGTTGAAGATGTTCACGGTCAATGCCGCGCAGGAGGGACTTGGGTATGACGATGGTCATATTCTTGCTGTTGCATTGAACATCCACACCTGGAGCTAAAAAAATTGAGAAAATGGGAACAACCTCAATGACGCTTGCAAAAAGGCCACTTAATGCCGAGCTTTTGTGATTTTATGTAGAAAAGTCTGGTGATGAAAAACCTCCGTATAGAAAAGACTCATAAAAGGTTTTGCTAACAGCTGGTCACATAAGAAAATTGGTATCACTTGCAAAGAGAGGTAAAATCTACCTTAATTACCCCATCATATTTTCTTAGTTAGAGGGGAATTCATTTAGTTGTAGAATTTGTCACTGTTTGTTTGTTTGTTTTTTAACTTTACTTTATGGCTTAAAAATAGTGAAAGTTCCTCAGGAAATTGCCAGTAAAACGAAAACCGACAACGTCGTAACCAGTACTTGTTGTTCCTAACTTTCACTATCAGATCATAACTGTAAGAAGCGTTGAAGTGTAATTGCATCCTGCATTAACCTTTTGTTTAGTTGTTATCCACCAGTATTGTTTCGAAAGTTATTAACATTGTCAAGGACAAATTCCGTTCTGTCCAATCCTACCTTAGTTCAGACTTATTTATGGTATTACCTAATCGTTTAATTTGGTCTATTTTACCATAAATACAAGTGTTTTGTATAATATTATTCGGCTAGAAATTGGAATTAAAGTCCGTGGCTGGAACCAAGTCCTGGGTGCATCTACGTCTCAGCAGCCAGTGAGTTCCCCAAGGTTTTCAGAGTTTCCTGAGGTTTTAAAGAAGTGCTTTCCCAGGCCTAAACCTATTCCCCAGCCTATACCAAAAACCCATTATCACACATGAAGTTTTTGAATCGTAGTGTTACAAGTATTATAGAATAATTTGACATTACCGTGACACGTTTTGTTATCTGGTGATAAGCTCAGTTCCGGGTCATGACATTCACATTTGTAGCTCCCCGCAGTATTAACACACTCGTGACTGCAGCCGCCATTCTTTGCCACAGAACACTCATCAATGTCTGCAAGAATCAATTTAGAATACGCACGAGTTTTGCTTCTGCTTATTGGTCTGTGGTCAGGAGAATTTAAAATGAGAAAGCACTTGCTCAAGCTAATGATCAAGAAACTCACCGATGCACGAAACCGCCTTCGCACTATGTGTCCACTGTCCATCTGCTCTGCACTGCTTGTAAGCGGGACCTTGTAGCTGGTACCCAGGTGGACACGTAAACGAGCACTTGGTATTGGGTTTCATCTGTGACGTCACACAATTGTCTGGTGATGTTTTCACCAGGTGGGTGGCAGTTAAAGCTGGGCACTTTACAGCTAGCATAAAAAAACAGCAAAACGAAATGAAAAAATTGGGTACAAAAGTCAAAGTGTTGCTTGATAACCTAAGACATTGGAGTTAGAGTTTGTTTCATTTGCTTAGTAAAATCCCTATCACTTATCCATTTGACAAAGGATACAGCAAACATTAAATAGCCAATTCTTCTCAGAATGACCACTTTCTTAAGTACCCCTGACTTTGTTGCCTCAGTTTTACCTTTGCTTAGACGAACAGGTGGTTCTGGATTCCAGAACAAAGTAACAGATATGTATCTTAGTTGTGGCGTTTTACCGAGTTTTACGGATACACTAATAAAATTGAATATAAAGATGTAGAACGTATCGCACGTACTGAGTTACATCAAAATACGCAAAATTGACATGAAAAATTCAAACAAGAAATTTGGTACAAGTTTCACTGTAAATGGTTCGAACCCTGGGGTCAAATCATAAGTCGGTGAAGTATGATCGTCTGAGTGAATGTAGAGTCCTGAGAACGACTGTTTGTGCTGACATTAACTGACTTTTCGACAACCTGAGCCTGAGCAAAAGTTATCATCAGAATCAAGTGAATTGTGAATCGTCAGTAGATGTGATACATGTCTGGTCGTTTTCCTGATTGTTCGACTAACTCACATTGTTATTGGTCGTCTGTCAGTTAAGCCGTGATGTTATTGGCTGTGAAGACTGTAAAACGTGATTGGTGCGTTTCGATCTGTCTTTTGTTAGTTAAATGCCCGCTGGTCTATTGTGAGTAAAAGTAGTCGGTTTGTCTATTGTTTGTGTGTTTTGTTAGTGTCGTCAATAAGTCGTTTGTAAGGTTAAAAGGTTTAGGTAATTGTTGGCAGCGGTTCACAGGGATCGCGTTAACGCAAAATCATGCATTTTTTCGCAAACAAAATCCAAAAACTGCATCATCAAAATTTTTATGCGTCCCAGGACGCAAGACGTTGACTTGAAGAACTCACTCCACTTGCTTTGAATTGTCAGTAGATTTTGTTGTTTGAGTGACATGTAGAATAAAAGAACGAAGCGAACTAACATCGTGGCCGCCATATTCGATTTTGCCACGTAAAAGAGACTGCTCCCGCCATTTTGTTGCACATTCGATCGATTGAGATTCAAGTGCTTTTAATACCTTACCTGTGTTATGGCAATGAACCGTGAAAAGGGTGAAAGACATAATCACTTTTTAGACAAATGGCTAAAAGAGTTTGGATGGCTGAAAACGAAGGGTTCAGGCGATGACTTATTTATTTATTTATTATTTATTTGTAAGGATTACACAAAAGATGGAAAGAAGAACGCGTTCACGAGTGTATGCAAAAATTTCCAAGATCGGTGCTTGTACGTCACATGAAACAGGTGAATCACAAAAGTACAGCATATGTATTGCTTCAGCAACAACATTTCAAAGCCGCAAGTGACAATGCTCAATTTGGCCAGAAATGTGGGTCCCAGAACCCAGATTGAAAAATACTAGTGCCATTCCTGGTTCAATGCAGGTGACTAGTATTTGATCATGTATTTATGTTGATCATGTATTTATGTTAATTTGCGCAATATTAAGTAATAAATATTATTGTTATTATTATTATTAGTAAGCCAGTTTTCTAGAGTAATTCGTTAATAGTAGTTCGTACTGCAGGTAACGCATTTTGCAGATTCCTTCTCGATTCTGTGGTTTGTTTGTAACTGTTGCTTAACAATGTGGTTGTTGATATCACCTCGCTCGTTTGTGTTCAGTTGGTCGTATGTTACAATTTCTGTCTGTCTCACCAACATAAGTGGCCTGGCAGTCGCAGCGTTTGATCTTCTAAACTGTTCCCTACCAGCTGCCTGGTTTGCCTCTGTCCTTAACGTTTGTCAATAGTTATCGCAAAGTAGTGATAGGTTTGTGAGTAGGACGGATGTCGTTGGGTTCAAGGATCCGTGCGATAGTTTCAGAAGTCCCTTTGATGTAAAGTATAGTTGCAACAGTAACAGGTGTCGAGTTAATGTTCGTAACGGAAGGTTCAGTAACTGAAAGTGTTGCGTCTAATCAAGTCCCGGCGGTAATGGTTAATGCTGAAAAAGTTGTCGCAGTACTTGATTTCGTCCATTAAACTGTCAAGTGCGTCACAGACTAGTTTGTTATTGTCATGGGTAACTAAGCAGTCTAGATAAGCAAATTTAGCATTTTCCTCGATCTTCTTAGCTAACTGTATGTCGGCGTTTTGTCTGATGAGGTGTTCGTAAAAAAACATCGATTTTGTCTTTGTGTACAGTTGTAAAGGAACAATTTTCCAATTGTTCCTCCGTTGAAGTGTTTTCAAAGCCGCTTGCTTTTCACTATTTTTAGACGTCCCCATTTCTCCGTCTTCAGAATGCAATTAAGTTATTTTCACAGTTATATTGCATATAGCGACTTTCAGTGCAGACTTGACTGTGGGTTTTTACTAGATCGCTACAAACCATTGCAGCTGACTGTGTTCACTTTTCGGCTCCAGACTCCTCCTCTTCCACACTGGGTAGACGAAGGACCGCTGAGTCGATATCCATGGGCGCAAGAAAAGGAACAAGTTGACCCATAACCTTGATTGGACGAGAGGCAATTAGAAGGAGAGACGCGTACACCACTCTTTAGAGAAAGCTTGTGGCACTCGGCTGTGGAAATAATGAAATTTGCGAAAGTCATAAAAGGAAGAGATTTTGATATTAACATCAATATAAAGAGCAGGCTAAAAATAACTTATTCCTATTTCCAGCCTCTTCTCTCATCGTCGGGGCCACAACTAATTCTCGAAATTAACGTGGATGAAAACTGGAAAAAACAACCTCCATAGCAATTCATGTACGCTTGCAAAATGCATTCATTATCTTGTAAGGAAATAAGTTTTAGATTTGGGTGGTGTAATAGTGATATAATGTGATTTAGCTCGTTTGACATTGTAGAAGTCAGTGACTGCAGGAGAACTAGGCAGCAGGTGATGTTGCAAAAAGGGAGTTATGAAAAATTAATTGTCATTTGAAAGAAAGGGGAGAGGACAAAACGCTAAAAAGGATAAAAGAGAAATTGTTTGTGCAACAATCTTTCTTTTTAAGGTTCCAGAAAACCAGTAATAAGACTTTTGTGGCAGACTTTTAGCTTGACTCCGGGGTCTTGATACACCACTACAAACCATTACAGCTGACTGTGTTCACTTTTCGGCTCCAGACTCCTCCTTTTCCACACTGAGTAGACGAAGGACCGCTGAGTCGATATCCATGGGCGCAAGAAAAGGAACAAGTTGACCCATAACCTTGATTGGACGAGAGGCAATTAGAAGGAGAGACGCGCACACCACTCTTTAGAGAAAGCTTGCGACATTCGGCTGCGGAAATAAGGAAATTTACGAGAGTGACATAAAACAAGCGCAAATTAAATTGTAATCGGAACATCATTCCGAGTATTTAATGTAGGGAGAAGTAATTTTCTAAATTTACAAAATTAATGTGTTAGGCAATATTTTTATAAAGGGGAAAGAGCAGTATAAAGATAACTCATTCTGAATCGCAATCTCTTCTCTTATTGGTGGAGCCAAAATACTAGCTGATAAACGACCTAAATATCATTGAATGTATGCATTTGCATGGAAAGTGCATCATCTTGTAGAAAAATTTAGATCACTAATGTTGCAGCAGTAGACATAAAATATTTAATCCTGATAGTATTAGAGGGTATTTCTTCGATATTTAATACGATATTTATGCACCGTGAAATTGTAAAAATTGTGTAATTGTGAAACTGTAGATTATCTTAAGATGAGAATATTTTTCATGCAGGCCACCTTATGTGCTATAGGCCAAAGACTTTGTTCGATAACACTAGCCTCGACCATGATTAAGATAGTTATCCTGGATATCGGGAAACCTTAGCAACTTAATGTCACTGAAATGGCACTCTCTCACTTACCGGCGATCTCGCAAATGTATCGAGTGCTATAGGTACAATGTGCGTCATTCCATCCACTTCCAGGCCTCATATATCCACAGGCTTCATTCTGTCCAGCATTGTTTGGCTCCCCTCGATCCCAGTTAGTGTAAGTAGGCTTTGTTCCATCGACCCACAGCCAGCGGGAGTTGTCTTTGGGATCCCTGTGCAAACCAATCCACGTATGCGTTGATATTTTTGGAGCAAGTGCTTGTTGTACAGCTTGTGACTTAATCATGGCAAGCTTAGAACCCAGGGTCTCACAGGCAGACTTGGCTGCATTCCAGTTCAAGGAGTTGGTTGAAATCTTGAAGCACGAATCTTGAATGTGGAGCCACTTGCTTGGACATACCCCTATATTAAAATATCTTATGGTAGTTAGTTGTCCATTCAATTTTATATTCGATTGTTTAATCATTAATTATGACGGCGACTCAACAGCTTCATTGCCATCGGCTTGAAAACAAGAAGGACTCGAATAGGTGCATTATTTTGACGCTATAGTAAGTATGCTTGATAAATGGAATTAACATCTTCTGTCACTACCCCACGATGCTCTCTGACACCAACGAATATCACTAAGACAAACGCTAGATAAAAGGTTGCTGTCATTTGTTTTCCACGAATGAAAGGAACGTGGGTGAGGAAACAGCGACATGTTGACATTGTAACAAAAAGGCATGTTATGCACCACAAGGATAGATGTACATTCTAACATTTCTCCTTCGTTTCCTTAAGTAACAAAAACAAAGAACAAGGGATAAATAATTTAACTCCCCAAAATGGTCTGTAACTTCGGTAATAAGATAAATAGGCTACAAAGCGAGAGCTATTATTAACGTTCTTTCACATGATAACTTCTGAGGCTTATGCAGTATTGTAACGTTGTATCAATTTTCAACAAACATGTAGAACGTAACGTGACTAATGACCGAAACTGGAGGTTAGTTTAGGAGTTGTTATCGCGTTTACGAGGTCATAAAGCCATACATGGGCTTAGATGGTGACGTGGGGACGGCTTGGTGTCTTAGTATTGTATGGTCTTGGCTTGCTTTGTGGAAATGTTTCCTTGTACAGACGCTGCGGTGTTATGATTTGGTAAGAGGAACATTCTGGAGACGAAGAACCCTGGTGAAAATCGTATAAGGATCCTACATGATTTTCTAGAATCCTGAAAGATCGTACAGGATAGCTTAAGATTACACAGGTTTCTATCGGGATCATTAACGGCAATAATCCTTATCTTGTTTGATAGGACCCTACTAAGGATCCTACACAAGGATCCTTGCTGCATGATCGTTGCAAGGACTTAAGGATCTTTGCAGGATACTCAAGGATCGTTGCAGGGTCCTTGAAGATCATTGCAGAAACCCCAAGCATCTTTGCAAGATTAAGTAAGATCCTTGAGGATTATAGGTTGAGATCCTCAAGGACCTCAAAGATCTTCCTAACAGTTTCACCAGAGAGTAGGCCGCAAGTGTGTCGCCCTTTGTACCCCTTTGTGTTGGGCTCGAGGTACTTCCTTCTTAGGGGGTTGGTGTTTCTTTCTGTGGATAGGGCCTCCCTTAAGCTGATTTTTTAAGACTGTCCTTAGAGGCTGCAACATACTCCCCGCCTAGGGGAAGAATTCTTGCCTTCCACTAGGAATCTGCTCATCTTTGGAGAAGACGTCGTCTTTATAGGTCCAGAATGTGTGTATTTTTGTAGGAGCTTATTCGTAACGCTGGGGCAATCCAATGATGACAATCTTCCTCAGGTCACATAGTATAGGATTATTTGCCAAAGACGTTTTAATTATATCTTTCTTTGTTAAGTGCATATCTAGAGTGTAAAACGCAGAGAAGGTCTTTCACTCTTTTCCAGACAGTTCTGGGAGTATTTCTTGAATGGTGGGGATTTTGGTAGTGTGAAATGATAATGGCTTTGACTAACGTTGAGTTCAGTCCATGCACTGTCTTACTCCCATGGTACCGTCAGGGATGAAATTTTATCGTACTACCATGTTGCTGCACCACCTGTTGGGTTGGTCTAGTTTCCTTATTTCTCTAAAAACTGCATCAAGTTTCTTTGTATGAAACGGAGAGATGTAAGAGTCCAGTCCCCTGGGGTGCATTGTCAGTTGAACTACCTACGAAATTGTCTCTGTACATTTAGAGCAGTTCTTCTTCATAAAGTGGCCTGATTGCGAGATTGCCATCGAGGAGGATACTCTGTTTATGTAAAATTTTATCCGACCAAGAGGCTCAGTGTCTGTGTCACTGAGCTAAGTTGCGTAGAATCTATAATTAGTATGTTCCTTGACATCCTCAGGTTTCAAAGGGTACTTGACCTTGGAATGGTTTCAGCGGGGTAGTATCCATTCTAGTTCTCGTACAATGATGATGAGAGAGTGCTCTATATGGCTGCTGGAAGGTCGTCTATCATTAACACCTTGACGCTCTTATTGGGATAAGTAGAAAAGAGAAAACAGATGCAGTGTTTGTAATCTCGTGATGAGTTGTCGTGATGACCAAAGAATGAAAAAGAGAGAACCACACAGCCACCATCATCAGAGGATGAGATCTGGTAACAGCATTCGTAGGTCAGTTCTGTTTTCTTTCTTCTCAAATCCATCTGAAACTTTTCCTTGGGTGATCCGGGTACAGCGTACTTTGATCCCATGCAAAAGTGACGAGGGCTGCTGTTGTGCAGTTGCTGCTGTTGTGTTCAAGACGTCGCCTGAGAAAGTGAAGTGCCATGCTGCAATTCCACAGCACGCCTCCTCTGTTCCCCTGATATCTCTCCAGTATCGTTGTAGCGGGAACCATGGGCCAAATACTTACACAACTTGCTGTTCCCTTGATGTGTCTCCAGGATCGTTGTAGCAGGAGCCATGGGCTGAATACTTGCACTAACCGCAGCGCTTAGCGTTAACTAACAATGGTTTGTCTTCTTTAGGCCACGAGCGTGATTGAGATTTACCGAGTTTCATTTTGGCTTACGTAATTCCCTAGGATTGTATGTGACGTGCGAGCGATGGGACGCGTTGTCTTTCAGGCTTTCTCGGCACGATGTGTTTTACAAACGAGAGGACAGCCAACGAGGAAACATTGCCTCCATGTTAAACGTTTTACAAATTATCCACTTACTACGTATTCGATCGAAAACTGTCAATTGCTTCCAATTTCACTTCTGTACACTGCCAATTTCACCTTTTATTACGATAACATTGTTTGATCATGTTCTAACGAATTCAACGATTTTTACGAAACTGTGATTCGGAAGAAAACAGGAAAACTCACAAACAACGTCTCTAAGTCTTCGACTCTTCGTGCCGCCATTGTGCAGGGTTTGTTTTTGGCTGGATCTCGGCGACTCGATTAGCAACAAGCGATTTTAGTCGTCTTGAATGACCTGAACCGAGTAGATTACATCCATACTATCCGTCCACAGGGTGTGTTTATTTGATGGTCTTTCCAACTTCTCAGAGACTGTTTCAGCTAACCGCACACCAAGTACTGCCGCCGTTAATTCAAAACACGGGATGCTCACAGATTTTATCGGAGCTACTCTTGCCTTGGCACTTACTAGGGCCACGGAAATTTTTCCAACCAATACTTTAGCTGGCGTAGCGGACAACGGCATAGGCTAATTTGGAAGTGTCGGTGAATGTGTGAAGTGATACTACTTCCACTTTCTCATCACGTCGATAGCAACGTTGAACTTTCACGTTCGAAGCTTCAGCTAACTGCTCTGCCCATTGCTGATTGATGACTTTCAAATCGCTAGGAAACTATTCATCCCATTCAAGGCCTCTTAACCAAGCTTCTTGTAACGCCATTTTTGCTCTGATGACATAAGGGGCCAGGAATTGAAGTGGATCAAACAGTGTGGCAATACGTCTCAAGAGTCCACGTTTTGTGCAGATGGACAGGTCCATTTCTTCAATCGAGACGGTAAACACAACTTCACTTGCATTCCACTGCACCCCTAATGTTTTCACACTCGGCAACTCTGGTTCTTCAAGCTTCACTCCGATTGCTTGGTCTTTCTCTGGGATATCTTCTTAAACTTTTGCTCGATTAGTACACCACTTTTGGGGGCGGAAACCAGCGTCACTCAGGAGTTTCATCAGGTCATCTCGAACATGTATAGCATCTCCTTCTGAATCCTCGGAATCGAGAATATCATCCATGTACATGTTTAGAAGCATAACGAGAGCTGCTGCTGGATGTTTGTCTTGAAAGTCTTGGGCGTGAC
>Ga0126336_10000384_pt1 | contig 17165 bp, 13 predicted proteins | sample SidCmetagenome_FD_92530 | JGI IMG/M metagenome (GOLD analysis project Ga0126336, IMG submission 92530) | Coral microbial communities from El Islote,Puerto Morelos, Mexico - Siderastrea C C metagenome | ecosystem: Host-associated > Invertebrates > Cnidaria > Coral | place: El Islote,Puerto... | reverse complement strand
GCGCCATTTTGGTTTTGTTTCTTGAATTTCATCCCGGTAACTGGGCTGAAATTTCCCATATGAACAGACGACAAAATTCATCCCGGTAACCGAGCCAGCCCGGTTACCGGGATCATATGAAGAGGCCCTTATAAACCTAAAGCCCGGACTGACAGGAAAAACTTCAACTGATGGTGGTCCAACGCTGTGTTCGAGTTAACCAATTTTTTTCTGTTTATCGAAAGTCACAGAAAGTGACCGACCAATCGTGAAAACAACATCCGCTCCAGAAACTAGCCGGAAACTACCGATTACACTGAATTAAACGTTTTGTGTTTATTGGAGAGTTTAAATGTCACAACAAATGGCCCTGTGTAGAGGAAAATAGCGTAGGTCGTATCGCATTTTAGTAGGAGAAAAATTGCACATCCCTTGTATGTGTTACTCAGTTTAAAAAATAGCATTTCTCAAAGGAAGAACACGTTTCAAAGCTCGCATGATCTCTGCTCAGGTCGCGGGATCACGACTAGCAATGATAAAATAAATGTTATTAGTGATCAGCCGCCGTAACTTGACGTTTTTTCACTAACAGCGGATGCAAGTTTCACGATTGGGTCGGTTACTTTAACATGTTCCGTTCACATAAGGAATCTGAAATAACCACCTAGTAAGATAAGAAAGGAGTCCATTATGAGTTAAACTGACGCCAACTGGTGATGAAAGTGTTCAGTTCCAACACATCGTAAGAGCTCCCTTGTCATTTTTTTCTTTATAGAGTGCTTTAATAATAGTGTTATTGAATTAACATTCAAAAACAAAGTAATTAGCGATTAACAAGCGTATCATGCTTACGTCCTTCAGTGGAGCGGCTGTAGTTTTCACGATCGGTCGGTCACTTTCTATGGCTTTCGATAAACAGAAAAAAAATATTCGGTAACTCGGCCATCATCAGTGGAAGTTTTTTTCTGTCAGTCCGGGCTTTAAATTTAGAACAAAGACTTTTAAGATTTCCTTTTTAAGCGTTTTAAGATATGAAACTTTTTCTGTACTGCCCGTGTATATACGTATAAAGTCATAAGTCAAGATATATTTTTAAAAAATCGTCATTCATGGTAGACATACTGTCATATACCGAAAAGACATCGCTCAATAAATTAACTAGTAATAATAATTAATTTTGTATAGATCATAACAGCAGTAAAAACCGTTTGTCTTTACTGGAAGAAGGAACAAGACTCATATAATGAAAAAAAAAGGATTATTTTATTTCAACTATAACATTCAAATTTAAGAACGAACATCCGAAAGGCTACATTATAGTTTGAAGACCTGAAAACAACAGAGCCGAACAATTAAGTTTCCAAGATTGCATGATGCTGCCCTGATCGCGGAAAAAAAAAACAGATCAATAACAAAATAATTAGTGATCAACGAGTGAAGCCAAACTTTTGTTCTTTAGGAATTCGAACGAATGTTATTCTTACGAGAGGTGGAGAGACATGCCACTTCGCATAGATCACGAAAATCCTGACAAGGAACCTTTAATGTTTGTAGCATCAGAAGGATACGCTATGACTGGAAAACTGTTTTCCTTTATTCCAATGACTGAAACTTCTACACAACTGAATTTCTTGTCTACATACTAGAGGGAGTAAATGTTAGTGTAAATTGCCCTGTGTACAGAAAAATAGCATATTGCATTTGTGCACGAGAAATAAAAAATTTCATTCCCTTCTTATTTGTAACTAAGTTTATCAAACAGCATTTCATAAAGGACCCACACGTTTCAAAGATTGCACCGGTTCTCTACTCACAACTCTTACAATAGAATAATTGGTGATCAGCCGGCGTAACAAATAATGTCTTCCGTTCACATAAGATATTAAAAATAATCGCTGTCCCTTACCAGTTAATCTTATGGATGGATGGTCATTTTGGCTCTCTGTTTTTGACAGAGTTAAACGTAGAAGAGTAACATTAGTCTTATAGGAATGGCTAGTGTTCACTGAAAGAACATGAGGTACGTTTAAAAATAGGACTTCGCTGATAATCACTTCAAGTGTTTATTTCCCAAACGTCATAATAACTACAAAATTTTTTTTGTAAAAGGCACTCAGAGGGACGCCACAAAGACATTCTAAGAATTCATTTTATTTTACATAAGACACAGCAACTCAAAACATAATTTATTTCAAGATATGTCACTGAATGACATTTAATTCCTCTTTGTTTCTATTGAAACACCCAACTTTTGTTCAGTTACTCATTCAATCCGTGGATTCTATGAGGTAAGTACAGTTATTGACCTGGCTTATGCATTTGTTTATTCGTTTGCTTCAGGTTTTTTTGCCGCTACTGAATTCTTTAAGTCTAAGATTAATTGGGCTCTCTTTTCAGAAGCAGTAACATCAGGCGGCAAACTAAGCAGGTACTTAATTTTATATCCTTGTTTGTAAATTCAATTTGTCGCTTTATGAAAGTGAAAAAGAAAGATATAATTTCCAGTTTCATTTTCATCTTTAGGTAATTCTTTTTCTCTGTAGCCTTAAAGTTACCTTTATTTTAATTTATTTAACCTTTGGTTACATTTTGGACAAGAAAAACCTATTTGTGTCCGCTTTTTAGCAAATGCTAGAGGACTAGTGAAGCATCTAGTATAGTTACGTTGATAGCTTTTAAAATAATATCCAAGTAATTTTTACGTAAAATCTCTTCTTGTTTGGCTTGAGAAATTGAGATTGAGTTGTGAAGTTTTCTATCCAAGCGTCCACCCGATTTTCGTTTATTTGGGATCGAATCTAAACTCAGCCGGTAAAAAATCACTTATGCATGTAGTGCGTAATCATGATCTGTCTTTTCTAGCAAAAGAAAAGAAAAGAAATTCAGTGCTTTCTTTCACAAACAGTGAGCGTTCAGCGATGTTGCCCTTTAGTTGTAAGTGAAAAATTACACCTTCACCGAAAAAAGTGGTCCTGACAATCGAAATATGTTCAGCAATGTTCAGGAAATTATAGTCATCGGTAATGACATCCTAAAATGATCGAAAACGTTTGTGCGGTCCTTCGGTACAATCTGCAAAAATTCAAAGGAAAGCCGTAAATGAGCACCTTATTTTTAAGATGTTCATGAATACACCTTTCAGGATTTTAAGACGTTTAACTTTAGAGCTCGGAGGATGAAGTGTCCAATAATAAATGTTTCAACAAATCGAGGGGTCTTTAATTTACAGCGAAAAAGTCCAGAGAATGACGATTTCATGATCGGATTTCATTTATTTGTTTCTCACTGCTTTGATTCATCGACATAGCGAGCTATCAAATTCTCAGAACCTTTTTCCTTGAAAGTACGGCGGTTCATAGGTTCTTTACGAGGTCAAAACAAAATTGAAAGGTGAGTGGAGAAAAAGTCTTCAGTGTCAAGCTCTATCAAAAGTGTCAACAGCTCCATTACTAGTACACCTCTTATTTTTCGTGTCTTGCTAGTTATCCGAGTTATCCCTAGCATCATTTTACGACTTATCTCATACAAGTCTTAACACAGATAGAGCTTTCTCTAAAGTGATCGTCCTTTCACAGAAGAAGCTAATATAACAAAGAAACAAATTATCATGTGATAATTTAAAGTCTTAGCATTGGACATTGCCTTATGAACTGTCTCATTGAAAAAAGTCCAAAAAAGGTTTCACCTCTCAGACTCACTTTTTTTCTTTCAGAAGATATACCGAATTAGAAGATGAGTGATGAAAGTCTTGCGAATTTTCCTGTCAGTGAGGAGGTAGGGGACCTGTCATTATATATCGCCTGCAGGGTGGTCGGAGGATTTTTGTTTCGACATCGTAACATTCACCTGATGCCCCCCCCCCCTTAAAGCGTTATGGCAATTAAATGACCCCCCTTATTGGTTGTGGCAATTTTTGTGATCCCCCCCCCCCGCCACTCCTCCGTTTAAAGCCACCACCGATACAATGTTATTAAATATGGGCTCCTGATATGGGATGGTCGGTCTCACGGAGCATGAACTAGAACTGTAGTGATTTGTTTATCTGGCATGAGGTTAATTGTCGAAGGACTGCCTGTTCATCCAAAGCCGCATAAACAAGATCATTGTCTCGAATTGTCGCTCTCGTCCTTGTTACGTTTGGATATTCTTCATTCTCCGGTTCCACTACATCTTGATCAGTAGACAGTTCGTTTGCGTCCACAAGTTTTTTGGTTTTGTACATGCTGGACAGGCTTCCGACCGATAGTAGTCAAGCCATGCGCTTTCAGATACAAGTCGTGGGCATGGTATCTTACTCGCCGCTTTTCCACCTTGCCACTCTCAGGGAGGGAGTCCCACTGGAAGTCCTCCTCTTGCCTCCCTCTCTCCTCAGCTGCACTTGTTTTGATGTCTTCTCAAATGTCAGTATCCTTTAGATGATACAAGAACATGCTTCTCATTGACATTGCATGCAGTTTAAACATAAGCTCCTGATAGTCAGTCTCGATCGGCGGATAGAATGCTGTTTATAGAAGTCCCTTAGGCTTTTTCTCGAGATATTCGGTGTCCTGCTTTTCGATTTTGTCTGATAGACATCCTTTATTATTGTATTCATCAGTCTTCGTTCTAACTATTTTAGTATTCAGATTAATGTTTCATGTTAGTGTTTGCTTATACTGTAATACTAATGTTGCATTTAAACAACAACCAAGAAAAAAGTGAGGGGAACACACTCAACGAAGGGAGTGACGTTTGGATGATTTCCTCTTCTGACAGATCTTTAAATGTCCTCTACGTTTCCCATCCTAGCGTTGCACCATTCACAAGAGCATCGGGAATGGCCATTCTATAGCGGGAATTAACTGGAGGTGCATCTTTGCATGTAAAACTCGACGTTTAAAGCCGTGGCCTTGTCATTTGCACAGGTTATTGCCATGGCCATGGCCAAAGCATCAAAACAACGCATGTTTGTCAACCAAAGGAGAATGCAGCTTATAAATATACCTTCAACTGGCGCTGTTTATATAATCTGCAGCAATCTACCCATCAGAGATCCTCAGCATTTTGTGTGGTCCTGCTTAGTGCCTAACAATGATGGCTCATACCCCGTCTGTTCTCCTGCAAACCATGTGATCTACCCCCCCCCAAAAAAAATCCTTTGCCGCCCACCCCCAGGTGATAAATAGTGACTGGTGGTCGCTAGGTATAACTCCATTAAGATCGTTGGGCGGGAGGTTGTCATGCTTTTGTCTTTGACAGGATTGTTACATATCAGTGTAAGGAACGATATCAACTTTATTTTCGCAGTCTTTCTCTGATTCACAGGTCGGTTTGCTTGGCCAGGCTAAGAAGGGTCTGAGAGATCGCGCTAAGGTACGTAGGAAATTGATTCGCATGATGCAGTGCTACCATTCTCTTTTTCGTCTCTAAAAATTTACGTCAGTGTAAATATGCTTCAAGAAGTAACGCTCTTTGGGTATTGACGCTTGAAGTAAAAAAGGATTTTGAAAAGTCACAAGGAACTAACGAAACGAATAATTTGGTTATTGATAAAAAACGAAACAATAACAGCCTTACCAAAGACAGAAAGACCACCCAATACCAGAGTATACGACAGACTACAGTTTATTTCCCCACCGCATCGTTCCTTCCCTTTTTACAATAAGTCAGTCTAATGGACAGATCATCAACATCATCAACTGGCGGTTCAGCTTTTACATACGTGATTATATCAATCACTCTGTGATATATTATATTTAATATTGTTACGTTTACTACAGGTGTACATTAAAAACAACTGGAAATTGTCCGTTATTGTAGCTGTGTTAGTGGCAACTGTGACTGCACTTATCACTCATTATGCCCAGCCTGGGTGAGTTGAGACATAGATGTAGTATTGGCAAAGTAGAATACAGTAAGAATACAACAACAACAACAACAACAACAACAATGACGACGACGACAAAACCTTTTTCAAAACGTTCGAATAAGGCTTGAGTCAAAGACTGTCACAAACGAGGAAATTAAAAACGTCCATCTGTGATATGTCTGGTTACTTCAAGGAAGCTGGAATAAAATTTAGTGCCTGGAAAGTTTCCGTAGTCCTTGAAATTATTAAGTGGTCTTAGTTCCCTAATGATGGAATGACCATCGCAAATCATAGAATGATGTTAAGAGAACAGAAGTCAAATTTAAAAGTTAAAGAGTTTTGCTTATCCATGAACTGGATTTAGAAAGCAGGAACGTTGACACTACTCAGTAAGTAATGCTTCAAACACTGAGGGCTATTTACACAGCTAGAATCATCAGGCATATCGTCTAATTTGCATTTTTCTTGTGTGATCGGTTCCACTCATTACGTTAGGGCGACGAGAAGGGCCTATTGAGAGGACTTGTTTCGTCTTTGAGTCATTTAAGCAAGCAAAATTTGGTAAAGGCCCTTAGAAAAGTTCTGAAAATAAATAGTTTCAGGACCGATTTTTTCACCCATAGGGCCTTCGCAAGAACTTTGTTGATCGCCGACAATGTTACATTCACCGTTGATAACGCCTGATAGAACGCATCAATTTCTTAGGGGTGGCATCCCACGTGTATACAGATAATTCAATTAACTTTGTCGGAAAACCTACGCGATAAGACCGCAAGGTGCAGTATGGGTAACTTATTAATAAATTTACCAAACTTAGCTATGGCTTACTCCTACACAAAATAAATCACAGAGGCAAGCGACAACAGCGAAATTACAGGCGAATCACAAACGATTTTCAGCTTACCCATACTACTTTTCGGTCTCGTCGCGAAAGCTCGAGGCTTTAAAATCTGACAACGTTAATAGCCCTTATGCATGTTTATGTCAGACTAGATTATTTTACCACCACGCCACTTTCAGAGTAGGAACTTGTACATTTACCACGAACAAAATCCCAAAGCAGCAAAAATGAAAAGAATAGCCACGTGCAACGTTTTAGTGCAAACGAGGCTTGGTGGTGAATTTTGGGCAAGTGACGTAATCATGCATAAGAAATAGCTGTAGAAATAGCTGTAATAGATTTTATCCTTGATTCAATTTTTATTTTCCTTTGTTTTCGTGTGCGGTAATGTGTGATAAATTGAACCAAGGACAAAATTGAACCGCAACATTTCTTTTATTTCAGTCAGGAAACAAACAACATAAACCAAACAATATCGAGACCTTGCCTTTGCTACCAGCACCATCCTAGGTATCCAGCTATCCATAAACTAATAACAACGTTTTCAATCATTTTAAAGCAAATACACAAGGAATAAAATAAACATCTTAGGTTCAACTCAAACGTAATATTCGGACCATGTTTATTCAATTTGGCAGAAATTAGGATTTTGTGGTTGTGTGAATAAGTGAATGTACTGTACGTAAAGAACAATTTTTTCTGTTGATACAGATCGAAGTCACAAGATGTTCCGCCGTCGTTGCTTGCCGAAACACTGCCCCAGGGAGAAAACGACCAAAACAAGTATAATTCTGGTAATGTGAAATGACATCTTATTAAAAAACACATGTAAGGGCCAATTTAGACGTTTCAAAAAACTCTTTAGAGTGTCAAAAAATTACGTGAAATAAATGTTTCGGGCTTACCCCTTCATCAGTGTGTTAGTAAAAAAGCCTGATAGTGTAAAAGCAAGCTACGCCATACAAAAAAAAAAACCCAACTGCGACAGCACGCTCGTAAAATGCACGCGCAAGTTGAGTTAAAGGCGCAGACACACGATACAACATTGCGCGCAACATCGCCCGCAACTTGAAAGTTGCCGGCCGTGTGCCTTGAAATTGTTGCGCGCAACGTTGCGTGCAACTGTTGCAGAAGTAGAATCGGCTCCTACTTCTGCAACATCGCACGCAACTGTTTCACCGTGTGTCTATCATCTGCAACATTGTGCACAACTTCGTGACGCAAAAGTTGCGCGCGATGATGCATCGTGTTCGTGCCTTAAGTCCGTTTGGACTGATCGTGCCAAGCGTGAAGATTAGCTCCATCTCTTGCTGTTTGTGGCAGGTGTTATTGCCGGTGCATTGCTTTAAGCCACAGACCATGATGTCATCCACAGAGAGCTCAGGTGAGTTTAATTGTTCTGCTATAGGAAAGCCAGGAGATCGGTTGCGGATACTGGGCAAATGTTCGCTAAAACGTTCACGCAGTCCCCTTCCAGCCAGTCTCCCCAATGTAAATGCTGCTGCAGCGGCGACACGAAATACTGTGTATAACATTTTCAGACTGACAGGTGAATTAGTCGTGGATGTTATATGCGTTCTTGGGGCCCTGTAGAACGGTCTGAGATGTGATATATTTGCATGTGTGGCAGCGAGGTCGTCGACAGGGAAAGGATTTTTTGTATGGCCTAGCTCGCTTTTACGCTATCAGGCTTTTTTACGACCACACTGATGAAGGGCTAAGCCCCGAAACGTTTGTACTACCTAATTTTTTGACACTCCCAAGAGTTTTTCAAACTTTTTTTTTATGAGTTTCATTCCGTAGTGTCATGCATCATCTGAGCTTTGTCTCCAGTTTACCAATTTAGACGTTGCGACTTTAGATTACGACTGTCGCATGTGACTTTTGTAACACGTGCAGCTCGCGTCGTTCAAAAATTCGCAATCAACTCAGATTATTTATCATTGCCTCCGGCTCTGGTTACGACTGTCCTTAAGGACGTTCGCGCTAATTGTTTCTGCGCATTCGCACTGTGCACGCAGTTCACGTGCCAATGTCATACCACGTTATACATTGAGCGCTCATGCTGTTGAAGAAATGTGGAGATATATAGCGCTGGTGGGCATATCAATACATGCGCACGGGTTTAACTCGTTTAAATCTTCGTTGAACCCAGGTTTTCTTTTAATAGATCACTTTCTTTATCGATTATCTACGTTTTGAGAAAAAATAAAGAAAATCTGTGTTGTAGAAGTTTGATTTTTTCAAATTTTCTGCCCACGCTTCATCGAATTCCCCTATTACTTTCGATACATGGTGCTGGCAAAATCCCATCTTAAAGGTTGAATTTAACTAAAAGTGTGACACAGGCTCAAATTATTTACTTAACATGCACACTTAAATAAAGTTTTACTGAGAAAGTAGGTCTATAGCGAATCCTTTTTAATATTTTTCAAGTAACAACCACTGAGGCCACATCGAGTTACAAGGACCGATTTGTCAAAATTGGCGTAGTTTTCCACGCGCTTTTTTTCGAAAATGAATCCGATGATCCCCCAATTTTTTTGCATTTCCGACATAGGTAACTCATTATCCGACTTTAGCGACAGCATGAAAAAAAATCTGTGTTGTAGAAGATTCTCGCGCGAACGTCCTTAAGGCCCCTGCAAACGAGGAATCATTGACAGAAACATTCTTGCAGGAGCATGTTCCCCTTAATGTTTCCCCGTTTGCGTGTACACGAAACATTTTGTTGCGGAAACATTTTTTGCTTTTGAGAAAAAAAAAAGTTTCTGATTTTTTATTCAGTAACATTTTGTTTCCGCAACAAATGTTTCCCCGTCTGCGCGCCGAGGAAACAATGTTCACTAGATTCCAGCGTGGCGTGAGCTGCATTCCTTAAAGTGAGCATGCGCAAACGTTTGTTTTCCGTGAAATGTTTCTTGGCTTTTGCGGCAAGGAAACATTGTTTCCCGCTCGTTTGCGCACCCAAACGCAGTGTTTACCGTATTTATTTTATGATTATTTGCTTTTAAGCAGACCCAAAAACAACCTAAATGGACACACCCCGCCTTCTTTAGACGAACAGCCTGAAGCACTAAACGTTACTTTGCTGTTTGTAACCTTTAGAAGCAAAAATGGATGCCCAATTCCGAGATTGCAGCAGTGAAGTACATTTGAAAACGACTTTTCCTGACCTAGACTACAGCCTCCTGGGTTACGATATCCTGTATGGCTATCCACTAGCCAACGGACGCGATCCTGGGTTTAGACATCCAATCTTCAGAGCTGATTTTTCAAAGCCAAAGCAAACTTCAGATTGCCGTTATGTAGTTCCTCAAGGGTTTACTGTTGTCCCCAGTGAATCTTGTGTGGTATCGTTTGAGTCAAAATTGATTCGAAATAAGCAACAGATGTCTTCACACCTTGCAGTTCAGGCGAGCGTTAAAGGTAATAATCTAAAAAGACTGTACTAGTATGTAAACCATGTGGTCTCCTTTAAGCCTCCAGTCTTTTCTTTTGTATTTAATGTGTGTGTGGCTAATAAAAAAACGTTCATCAAATATTTAAAACCCTCGCTGGTTGCTCCCTGTCCTTGCCGGTTGTAAGTAAAGGTTGAGAAGACCCTTTAGACATGGATATGTGCTCTAGCATGAAATAAGCCGTACTCAATCTATTACGTGCATCTATCTGAATGTCCCAAATATCCAAAACATCTACCAAGTACCGCCACTGATGATACCATGTACTTTCTTTTTGTTTATTCAGGTGGTGGTTGGGGATTTGAGTTTTCTGCCAGTGCTGGCTACAAAAAGGATACAGCTGAAATGTCAACAGGCGAATCCTTGTTCGTCCTTTCACACGCTGAGTGTCAAAATTATTACAGCGTGATAGATTTTGAGAATCCGCCCCCATTTGATCCTAGTTTTCTTGCCAGGGCAAAAAAACTTGCTAACTCTGTTAGTGATGACGCTATTATGGACTTTATCGAATATTATGGAACTCATTTCTTTTCTGACGTCACGTACGGAGCAAAATTTGTTCAACACCATAAGGTCAGCCAGAAGACTTACGAGTCCTTAAAGAAAAGCCAAATAAGTGTTGAAGCCCAAGCGAGTTACTCAGGGCTATTCAGCATTGGAGGAGGATTTTCTTTGGACAAAGAACAAAGTGAGGCCGCATCAAACTTTTCAAAGTCTGTTGAGACCACCACTTTCACCATGGGATCCACACCACCAAGCAATGGCGATGCTATGACCTGGGCAGCTTCCGTCGATGAGAACCCTGTTCCCATGCTGTATTCTCTTTCTGCGATCGACATCTTGTTCACTGAACCGTTCGTCAAAAATCTACTGCCGGGTGACTACAATGCGACAAGACAAAAGCTGGAAAGCGCCTCACACATCTATTGCCAGTCTCTGAAAAACAAAGGAATGGTTCACTCATGTGAACCCCACTTTCAACTTGAATCTGCAGGTGTGGACATTCAAGAAACAGGTATTGCCAATTTTTCTCTTTAATTGTTTGGATTATGATTATGAGTATTGCTGTTGTCGTTATCATCGTCATCATCATCATCATTATTAGTCAGTTCCAGAGCACCGGGAAGCTACCAGAATTCCTTGGGAGCAATTGTGGGGGGAGGTGGGGGGAGGGTGGTCTACTTGATGGAAAGCACTTTACGAAGAATATGGGATGTTCCTAATAAGGAGATCTTTTGCAAGTCTCTATGCTGATGTTGCCAGGAATTTGCTGAATGTAGTTCTCCGAGCCCTTTTTTTTACCAGGTCGAGTGCCCCAATAACTACAGGAACAGTTTTGAGTCCCCATGTCCTTGCTGCTTCAGCTTCTAAAACCTTGTATTTGGACAGCTTTTCTACCACTTTGGCAGGGATAGCAACGTCAATCAGCGGGCAGGTCTTCTGCCTATCATCATCACCATCATCATCATCATCATCATCATCATCATCATCATCATCATCATCATCATCATCATCATTATTATTAATTATTTTAACTCTCCACGCACTTATGTTGAGGGAAACGCAATTGCTTTAGTTGGGGATGGGGGTGAACTAACCAGTTTATTATTCTTAGCATGGTTTGTCCCATTTTGCACTCGATTATGATCAACAGCATTTCTTGTCCAGGTACCGTATACCCTTAGACGTGTTTAAAAATTAAGCAGGGCATTCAGGATACATTGACAATACTTAATAAAAAACCTCCTTCGAAATTTTTCACTTGTGCAAATTGTACCTATTCCATACTTTAGACTATTGTAGTCTCCATCTCTCTCTTCATTGGATAAGAGCCTGCAGTTACTTCTAGATTGACACAACTGCTGATTTTCAAAAAGATTCCAAGCCGACAAAGATTTGGAAAGGGCTTCAAACTTGGCAAAGAAGGAGAACACTTAAGACATGTGTCCAAAAAACAAGATGGAATTGGCAAAAAGTTTCGAAATCGTTTTAGTTTGAGGCAAGAAGAGAAATATCTCTTTAAACCAATGTATAAAAAATAAGAAATCAATAACAAGATTTTGAGTTAACTGATATTTTGGTTGCCTTGGCAGGGTACAGTTCCCTCCAAAATGTAGATAACTCCACATGTTTATCGTTTTGTCGTCAAGATGAAAACTGCGCTTCTGTGGTATACAGTGAACTACATCCGCCGTTCAAGGGTTCAGTTTGCAGATTTTTCAACAACACAGTCAATCTGACTTTGATAGATCCAGCAATCTACGACCCCCCTAGACTATCATATTTGATCATCCTGGAAAGCAGGCAAAAGGGCTTTTACCTTAACGCTGCTCTGGAAGGTTCACCATTTTTGGTACGCAAAGAAAACAAAAATGACTGTGATTGGCATTGTTTTAATGGGAATAATGGCGCCATTCGGTTTTTCTGTGATGCGTATAGCTACAAAATCTCCACCGCCAGCACAGGGAACTGTTCCCTGTATACAGCAAAAGACATTACAAACATCGTCTATGCCACCAAGTCATACGTGAGATTGTGATGGAATTACGTCATGAGAACAACGTTACAAAGTTTGTCTCCTCTTGACAAAAACGGCAATATTTTATGCAGATCCAACAAAGAAGTTTCACCCTCACATAAACTGCTTTTCTTGTTACATTCTATTTTACTTTCTAGGTCCTCGTCTCAACTGTTAGGGTAAATTTAAAAAAAGCATGCAGGAAAAGGGGACGAACTAGACTAAACCTGTTTCCAATCTACCTAGTATAACAATAGAATTTCAAATAGTTCTAAAGATCGTACGCGCAAGATCTCCAAAATACTTTTTCGCCCAAATAATTTGACGGCCCTCGTGTAGTAGTTGCTTTTTACCAGGCGTATGGAGACCCTGGTATACATGTAGTAACAGAGAGATCGGGTTATTTGTTAGCTACAGCGTCAAGGCAACATAATCTCATGCTTCCAACACAGGATTATTGATTTTTGGAAGCAATTATAAAAGTTTATCATCTTAAATTTTGTTTTGACTAAATAAGATCACATAAAAGAAGGCTTTTGTGTGAAATATAAGGCCAATGACTTTATTTTAATCAAAGTACAAAATCATTTATTTCGTTTTTTCGTAAGAAGTGAGTTTATTGGTCACGTGAGTTGGCAGGACTTCCGCTGAGAGAACTGTGGGATCAATACTAACAAACGGTTCTGTTTATTATTGCTTTCGTTCAACACTTTTAGTTTTGGGGGTTATACTTAGCTGCCTTGTTTTTCATAAAAAAAAAACATGTCAAGGTTAAACGACTTTTTACAGCTTTTGCGTGTCGTTTGGATGAGCACTTTCCATAAAATTGTTACTCTCTTAAAAAGTCTGATCTAGCAGTACTTTTTAAACGTCATGTTTCCCAGATCAAAGACAAAGTTTTAGGACGTTAACATTTTAACATAAATGATGTGTAAAGCTCCAGCTCCGGCTGAGTTGGACTCTCTGAGATTGAATCAAGTTTTTGTGCAACAATATCATCAAAGAACTGCATGTAATCACTTATTTTACTTTGATTTAGTTCTTAAGTGTTTTTGTGATTGGTCATCGTGTTACTTGTAAAGATTTGATTGCTCTTGTGCTTTTATTTTAGCTAAAGGATCAAGCGTACCATGTAGATGCGTATTACACCAATTCTTGGCCGTGGAACCTAAGTGCATCTATAAATTGATTGACACATTAACCTGACGTCAGACCTTGTTAGCAACAAAGGCGCACGAGTAATCCAGCCTATTATCTTGTGTTATTTTTTTCTCAGTGCGCGAGCGGGCTGTATCCTCCGAATCCTGCAATCTGATTGGTTCCGGGAGCGGGCAGAATTTTCCTATCTCTGACCACGGTCATGGTAACCGCGCGAAAACCATTGAATGAAAACTGAAAAACAACATACCTCGGTTGAGCTCGGGAATTTTTTTCACTTATGGCTCAAAGATGCGAATTTTTTGTCAACTCTCAATTCTTACGTGTGCTGTACATGGATACCTTCAAAAGGCGAGTACTCGTTTTAATTTTGTGTAGCTTACCACGGTTTGAATTCACTCTACACAGGAGTTTTAGTTTTTAAATTGCGATCACCACAATGCCTTTTGACTCCGATATTTACTTTAATGACTTCGTATTTTTAGGTTTTCTCTTCGTTTATCGAGGTTCGGTATGTTTTCATTCAAGAAATTGTGCAGGCTTTAACTGGAATTTTGCTTTTTCGTCTGCGGCCTGTACTCAAGACCACGGGCACAGTTTTTCCTTATGCGGACCTCCCGGCCGGTAAATAACATATATATATTGTTCAATGTTGTAATAAACAGTTCATGTATGCATATGCTGGGATACTATTAAACAGTGTTATTTGAAACAAGACTGATCAGTGTCCTATGAGTGAGCAAACTCCCTCGCAACTGCAGAAAAGCTCATCTAACAGAAAAATACCAAAATTTTTCCTAATGCGAATTACCGAAGACGTAAGTAAGTTCTCCCTCCATTTTTAATTTCCCTCTGCGACATTCTTTCCTAGCTGTTTTCACTTAACAAACGTCAAGTCCTGGCTCTTAAATTAGCCTTTAGAAAAACCTTCGGAGAACATCAACGTAACAGAAATCAAAAGTTAGAATCACCTTACACAATTTTCAAAGAGACATTAAAACTTTGAGTTCAAATTTATGCGCCTTTTTAGGAGAGGGAGGACGGTTATTCTAAAAATAGCTGCAAAACTGTTTAGACACTCCCGCCCAAAACCCATTTTTACTTAGTCAATATTGCCCTAACCCACAGGAAAGCTGCCATTTCCTCAAAATAACCCACCCCCCCTCCCATTTAACATTGTAGCTCAATGTTTTGGACATAGTTCAACATTGGCGGGGGGAGGGTGTGGGGAGAGCGGCTGGAAACACGAAGCCAAATTTTGCACCTGCGCATAACAGTGTCTCAAGTATTTTGCAGGTAATTCAGCACTGAGAGCTTTCTAACTCGACTCTAAATCTGAGTTAATTCCACTAAAAGAGTAAATGCCTCTTTTCTGGAGTTGCAATAACTACAACTTAATAGTTCGCCAAGGACAGTTCATCTTCTTAATTATTTGTATTTATGAATTTTTTTATATTGAGACTTTTCTAGCAAAAATGTTCTTTTGTCTTCTGTTTTATCCAGTGGTCTTGGTGAACAGTCGATTTCACTACGGGGATACTGAAAATACTTCGCTTGTCTGCTCAGAGCTCTCGTTTGAAAGGTCACACCCTAGGATTCAACTGATTCACATGCTCAAGACTAAGAAACACTATGTACAGCTCATTAAATAGTAACACAGGAAAGTATTGCTCAATGGCTTTCATTTGAATGGTCACACTTTAGGATTTCATTCACAGACTCAAAAATTAGAACCACCTTGTACAGCATAATAAACAGCACCACAGGAAAGTACTGCTCAGTAGCTTTCATTTGAATGGTCACACTTTAGGATTTCATTCACAGACTCAAAAATTAGAACCACCTTGTACAGCATAATAAACAGCACCACAGGAAAGTACTGCTCAGTAGCTTCCATTTCAAATTTCGTCTGTGTGGCATCCTGTATAAGTAAGAGTGGTAAAACCCGAGAGCGTTGTGATACGCAGAGGGAAAACAAAAGTACAAATACCATGATTTACTGAAGCCATTTATGAAGCATCCCTCTTACAGAACAGTTGAACCTGAAAATGCTTTTTATGACCACTACAGTTGTTTGTTTGAAATCTGTTTTAATAACCCAGCACATAATATTTTATTTTAACTGTTGAAGTGCGAGACCAGCAGTAGCAGTTAAATGAGTTAATAAGAAGGCACCTTGCTATTTGCAAAGTAAACAGCGTTTTAACAGGGGGGCACCCAACGGTTCGTTTCGGGGAATATCTGTTCGGAAGGCCTAAAATCGCCTGAGATATTCGGATTCAGTTGCAGCAAAAGCTAGAGGTTTCTTTGGCGAAACATTACCCCAGACTTTCGTAACAAGAAGACTTATTAGTTCCTCTTGTTTTCATGGGGATAAACATGTCGTTTAGAGTGCAAAATAAGGTCAGCTAGCATTGTCGGAGAGCCATTCTTTTTCTAACATTTTCTGCGGCCTAAATTTTCAGCTAAGAACGCCGAACAGATCAATCTATATTAGCTTTCACAAATATGCCTTTAAAAAACTCTGTAACAATCTAAGAAAGGTGAAAATCATATTTCAGGTATATATTTTGCTAAAAATTTATCGTTGGTGCCCCTGTTTTAGGCTTCGCGCTCCTTCGACGTCTTTTAAAAAGCAGTTTTCAGGAAGCACATTTTGCTATTTTGTGTATTCCCAAAAGCTAAAATAGACAGTTTACCGTCGGTTGAGTGAAAACGAATATTATCTGAATAAAAAATGTCACTGAGCTCAAAACAAACTAAACCAAATCTCTCTTACACCGTCATAAGCGTTTAATCCCCGGATATATGTTTCTCATAAATATATTATGAAGTACGCGACACAGAAACTTAAAAGTCCTTCGGGCGTATCTTCATCTCAGACCGCTTCACAGAGTAGGCGTTATTTTTCCAGCCGTACCATGCCATTCCTTCAATACTGATCTTGCCGTGAAGGTACAATCCATTCAGGTTAGATTGTTGGCAAGTGTTGTACCACCAGGCGCCTCTGCTATTTTCCGAGGCACAGTTCTTCCCCCACTTGTCATTATCACGATCCTTGGTGGAAAATGCCATACCACGATGATAACCAAGAGAATCTCCAGCAGTGCCTTTAAAAAAATAAACGTGAATTCATCATGGTGAGACAAGTGGAAATCTTCACCAAGGCGCTTATTCAGAGTTCTTTTGATAATGACTTGCACGTTGCCGCTATATCCAATTCCAAGAGACGTATATTTAGACAATTTCAGCATCTTGATTTTTTTTTTTTGGGGGGGGGGGGGGTCTTTGTCCTTTACTTGGGGTAGGGTGGGAGGGGGGTAGGGAGGGAGGTAGGTACTTTATTAAAAAAATTTGCAG
>Ga0126336_10000383_pt1 | contig 17173 bp, 12 predicted proteins | sample SidCmetagenome_FD_92530 | JGI IMG/M metagenome (GOLD analysis project Ga0126336, IMG submission 92530) | Coral microbial communities from El Islote,Puerto Morelos, Mexico - Siderastrea C C metagenome | ecosystem: Host-associated > Invertebrates > Cnidaria > Coral | place: El Islote,Puerto... | reverse complement strand
CCGAGGTCGGATCGGTGTGGAGACCAGAGGTTCATGGGGTAATGGCTGGTGTGCTTTAGAAAGCGACGCAGATCCTTATATTCAAGTTTTCTTTGGTAGGTCTACAACAACCCCAAAAAAAGCCAAAAAAAACAAAAAACAAAAACTTAAAAAGGAACGACAAAAAAAAAAAACCAAAGGAAAAAATACAGAAACAAACCAAATGTTCCCATTTGAAATAAAAATTTGCTTTGGTACACACTGACGGAAACTATTTCGTTGGCACAGGGTTCGTATTGGATAAGGGGCACTCACCCAAAAGGGACACTCATACAAAGAGGGGCGGGGAGGCTTATCAGAGACAGAGACAGAGACAGAGACAGAGACAGAGACAGAGACAGAGACAGAGACAGAGACAGAGACAGAGACAGAGACAGAGACAGAGACAGAGACAGAGAGACAGAGAGAGAGAGAGAGAGAGAGAAGCAATGGGGAAGTAATGGAATAATAACAGCACTTGTTCTATGTGTGTCTCTTTCTTAGAATTGCTGACAACTATTGTAATAATTGAATCTGAGGGAATCACTATAGATGGAAATAAGATGTGGGTGAAGAGCTATCAAGTATCCACCAGCAACGATTCTCAAAGTTGGACGGGGTATCCAGAAGAGAATGCTATTGAGGTGATAATAACCCCCTCCCCCCTCACCGTCCTCCGTTGTATTTACGATGACCTCTCTCTAAGCTTTTCTCTGGGCAAAATAATGCAATACTTTTTCAGCCGCAAGGAAACGATACCTATTTTTCATGTTATTTCCTTTTGTAGTGTTGCCTTCCAGTAACCTGTTTCAGTGTATATGTTTATATGGTTACAAACTGGTTGCGCGCCCCCCTAGGTTTCACCTAGAATGCACACCACCGCAACCAAAACGTCTTCTCCTTCCTTACCCTCCCGAATCGGAATCCATTCCTTTTAAAGGGACAAATAATTTTATTTAAAAATCTATTTTTTGACGCAGCTACAAGCAAACACGGACGTCCAAGCGACCAATGTAAGTTTGAACAACACTTGGGCACATTTCATTCGCATTTATCCGAAGAGACACGAAGGAAAGTGGATTTGCATGCGTATTGCTTTATATGGATGCCAGACTGGTAAGCAAAGAGCCGTCTGTGTATGACTATGCATTTTACCCAGAGGACGTCTGTTTTGCAAACGTATTTAACAACTATACTACCGCGTGGCGCTTCATTTTTGCGGGAGTTTAATTTTGCGAAATGGCGTTTTTTGTGTTTCGCGGGAACTAATTTTTTGCGATTGGAAAACGCTGGTTTTTGTTGCTTGGAATTAATTTTTGCGATTTTCTAGGAGTCGCGTTCAAACGGAACGGATAAAATTTTCGTTTTTATTTGAGTACGTACATGCAATCGAAATACAGATAGAACATCATACGAATGTAAGACAGATTAATCAACGCCACTCTATTACAAGGGATCGACAATAACTAGGGTACCACTTGATGTATTATCCACCGAGTTATCTGTGGCATCTTCTCCTTCGGACCAGTATTTTTGCAAGTAATTTCAACAGTGGAATAATTATTTTGTTGAAAAAAAAAATTGCAGAAATTTTATTTTGCGGGAACTTTGTTTGCGTATCGCGAAATAAATCCCGCAAAAATTGCAAAAATTAGAACCCGCAAAAATTTACTGCCACACGGTACTCTGAAGGAATAATTATTTGTATGACATATTGATATCTTGACATATTGTAAGTTTCGTTACCTCGCGGGTTTTGGTGTAAAATGAGTAAAAGCAATAACACCTGGTTGCAATATCTGCTGGGATTGAGATCTTAGGTCGATGGGCTTTAATTTGATTTTAACTGGAACAGAGCCCAAAAAGGAGATTTATATCCTTTTTGAGTCAAAATTTATAACTTTTGACGCAATATGCAATTATAGTAACGAGACATGTAACAACTTTTGATGCCAAAATGTAATACCAAACAGTAACTTAAAATGTTTCAAATATTTTGAGCGGCAAGTACTCATTTTGATATCGCTGAAAAGGCAGAGCATCAGCCATTCCTAACTGGCAGTAAAAAGGGAGGATGTTTGTTCTCAAATTTTCATAATTGTTTTTCTTAAAGAATAGAAAAAGGCATTGTACCTGAACTAAATGGACCATATCTTCCATGAAGTTCTTAGATAATGTAGCAAAGCAATGAGAAAAAGCGCCACCGAAAGGCAGTCACCATTTAATCGTTTTTTTAATCAATTTGTTAGCCGTTTTTTACAACAAGGAGTAGTTACCATGTAGAATGCTACAAACAAATCAAGTTTCCCAGCTTGTGTATCCGATTGCTATTGATTAAAAGTTGAAAAAACGGTTTGTAAAGAAAAAGGAATTTTACTACTCAGTCTTACGAAGTAATCATTTCGCCGAAAATTTTTGATGTAGCATTTTCTCGTTCCCTACTTATATGATCTAAAAACGAGTTCTAAGAAGAAGAAAAGCTGGTAAAAGTATTATTACTTTTTGCGTGACTTTTTGGTAGTACGTTTTGCATGAAAAGTTGTTACATCGCTTTGCGTTAACGACGTTGTTATATTTTGGCTCAAAGGTTATTACACTTTGCGTTACTAGTACGTATTACGTCAGTCAAGTTACTACATTTTCCGTTGGTATGAAACTTTATATTCATTATTTTATTTTGTGGCGTAACACTCGTACTTAAAACTTTACTTCTACGTTTTCTTGTTGTTGTTATTGTTGTCGTTGTTGTTTTTTTGTTAATTAGGTAAGCATGGTCCTACCGTGTTCAGTGATGTTTTAAACGATGCACCATTTGTCAAGACGCCATTGAAAGAAACTCTATTCTTAGGTAAAGTGCTTAACGACATTAAGATCAATTTTTTTGGACATTTTCTAACAACAGTTTTAGTTTCCTTGCTAAGCATTAGTGACGATGGGCGTGAAAATAATAAATAAATAAATAAATAAATAAATAAGTGATAATAATAATAATAATAATAATAATAATAATAATTATAATAATAATAATAAAGGTAACAAATAGCCAAAAAAGGATAAATAAGGAAATAAACAAAAGGGAAATAGCAATTACATTGTACACCTTTTTTGCGATTCATTGGATGCAAAACAGCGCCCATGACTTTCTCATTGTATACCAGACCAGGGAGCAAACGTAGATGACTGTACAAATACCAAGCCTTTGCATCCAGTAACTTACGTCCTGATGTCAATTTTGGATATCCGAAATACCGTAAATTATACAATAATTGAAGATAATGCGCGCGCTGTGATTGGTCAATACCTATTGATTATTATTCCAGTAAACCACCTGGACAATGTGTTCTTCAAACAGCCCACGTGGTTTATTGAGCCAATAAACCATAGAAATGTGTGGTATATTGCTCAAACCAAGTATACAATCCAGCATTGTTTGATTGCTCTTTTTTCCAAGTGAAACTCATGCGAGTAGAATACTGATTTCATTATTAAAGTAGACACTAAAGTAAACAAAAGACTACGAAGTTCTAATATTTTAACCATTTTAAATAAGCAACATCATCACTAGTAGAATATAAAGTGATAGCATGTTATTAGGGAGCGAATCAGCGTGCGCGCCTCGGATCATGTCCAGGGCTGTTCAAATAAATAAATGAATAAATAAATAAATAAATAAATAAACAATAATAATAATAATAATAATAATAATAATAACATATTTATCCAGGACAACTGCATCAGTTTCAGAAAAAAAACTGCTATCAGTGCAGGTCCTGCTGTTAAAAACTAAAAAGGATAAAAAGACTGACAATAATGCTATTTACAAATTAGAAAAGATAAATGCAAGTGCTTCATATATACATTATAATTTAATACTTGTTAAGATGTGCGTGCCCCTTTGTAAAAGAAAGATTGCTGTGTGCACTTAAGATTCACTTTTTCCGGAAAAAAAGATTTGTTCTGCTTCTAGTGTTATAGTTATGAATATGGAAGTTGCGTAACTTAAAGTAGTTATGAAAATAAATAAGTACATCATTTTTAATGCATTTTGTCAAAGGCTCCCAACCCAACTTGGTGATGATTTCATCAGTAGACAGCTCCGCCGCGGTAGAGGAATAGACTTACCGCAGCTCTTCTCTGTAGACGCTCGACCACTTTATCATTTCCTTGACCGGACTCGTGCGAGGCGATATAGCAATAATCAAGGATGGGTACGGCATTACCATGGCTGCATAAACTCGATTAGCAGCTTCCGCTGGCCTCACCCTAGAAAATATTCCAAGTACCTTCGATCGCTTCTTTCTTAAATGTTCTATGTGGTCGTTAAAGGACAGAGTACTATCCAATACAACGCCCGGATATTTAAAAGCAATCGTGCTCTTAAAAGGTTGACCATGAATATTTAGATCGATAGTTTCGTTAATCCTATTTTATTTCCATTGGTTAGTTATCCCTATCGTGGTGTTTGGTTGCTTGCTCATGGCAGGAATAATGTGCTTCTGCCGACGCTACAGGTTGGTTTTCTCTCACAAAACGTATTTTTCGTGTATCGTTCCTTGGTAGCGTTAACTATAGTTTCATTTAATTTACTTTACCGAAACTTGTGCGTTTAAGTCTGAGGATTCTTAATTATGTTAGTTGGAGTAAGGACCTCACTGGTGACTGGAGAGTATCCTCTCTTGATCATGAGGACAGTGTACAGGATATGGACTTGGATGAGCTCGTGCGTGTCCATAACTGGGGCAACAATAACCCCTAACCCACCATTCAATATCAAACGTCAACATCAGCCGTGGCAATTGCTGAGAGAACTTTAATTAAGTTGGATTCCCTTTGGTTGTTCTTGTTTATTTTATTTGTAGGGCTTTTAGTTAGGACAGGATAGTCCCTAGCAACATGAAAAAAAAAAAAGAAAACAAAGAAAATAAAAAACCACTGTTCATTGTCAAATGTCTGATAAGTGTACGCTCACTCACTGTCGGCCGCCTTTGTTGTTAGTTTTGGCAGTTTCTCCGAGACCGTTTTTCTCACGGTTCTCCTGGCTTCCTCCTGCCAATCTAACAGGCATTTTTAAATTCCCATTTGTTCTGGATCGGAAACAGTGGATAAGGAGCCATTCTGTGGAGAGCGCCCTGCAAAATCCCATTAATTTTTTAATTTAGTTGTGATGAATCGTTTTTTTAGGGTTCGTCGTTCTCATAAAGAAAAGCAGACCACACCCACTGCAGAAGTCAGCCGCAGGATTGATAGTGGTGTGACGTATGAAGAACCCCCTCATTACGAATTCCAAACTGTTTCTTTAGACTTTGGTCATGACGTTCACGACGGAAGAGAGATTCAGTCCGAGATGCCAGCCTTCACCGAGACTAATAAGGTGAGAAGTAACAATCTTTACAATTTACGACACTTTTAACAACAAATTTATTTCCTAAAACTGCTCAAAGAAAGCCCAAGAAATACTGGTTCGTTGATTCAGTGAATCAGCATTCAGTAGAACAGGAGCGTGGCACACACAAAAAAAATGGTCTGATGTCGCAGACGGGAATCGAACCTATGACCTTTTGTACACAGATCGGTGTGTTGAAGTCGTCGCATGAAAGGTAAAGTCCCTAGGGTTTGTGCTTTGAATTTCCGACCCCACGTTTTTCAGCAAGTAATCTTGACGTTGGGTACTTTGTGTTTGGATATTTTTGCGTTAAAAGTGCTTTTAGCTATCCAATTAATATTCTTTGTATGGGCGTACGTGTCGTCTGTGTCTGTGTGCGTGTATGTGAAGGAGGAAGTATACTGTTGTTAAAATGCCATCGCTTAATTTATTTTTATTTTGCAGATATTCTCTTTTGATCGAAATGCAGCTTCTTCAGGAAATTAAATATCCATCAGATATAACCGAGGTTTAACACAACAAGCTATGGCCGAGGTTAACACAACAAGCTATGGCCGAAGTTAACCCAACAAGCTATGGCAAACATTCATTGAGGTACTTGGCTAAGGCTATTAGAAAGCTAGATTTAGATGGTTTTGTTAGCATGCAACAACTGTAAAAACTGTATCTTCTGCTGTTCTTAGTTTATTGTTACATATTGTAATACATAGCAACCAATAGTACGTAATTTTCTACACGTTTTTACACTTTTCTAATTTTAGAGAAATGTAAATATTATCTTATGATTTTTATATAATGTTATCTAATTCTGTAGTTATTTTATATAGGTATTTCTTTTTTAGTTATAGTGTCCTTACTTAGTGGGCAACTGCTATTAACGACGACACTTTAATAAAGTTATCTATCTATCTATATAACAGCCAAGGCATAGCACATACTTTATCACCCTTGCAACAAGACGTAATTTAGAAAGTAAGCAAGAACTTCAGTTATGTGTCAGTTTGTAAAATTCACGTACTAAATCGCAAGGGACCATTTCTTGATAACTTTGACTGGCTTTCAAAGTGGTGAATTGTGGCATCAGATAGAATAAAAACAAAAGATAACTAACAGTATAACCTTTGGTAATCGACCTCCTTTAGGGTCAGGAAAAAACTGATCCGCTTCGAGAAATTGTGAGAGAAAAATTTACACCACATTTGTTTGGTTTCGCTCAATTTTCTACCTCTTTTTGGTTGCTAGTTCCGGTGCGACCAAATGGGCAAGGGCATCCTTTGTCCAGAACAAAACAAGATATAATTTTTTTTTACAGATTTTTGCAATTCACATGAGCATGAGGTTAGAGATAGTAAAAAATAAAGCAGTTTACCTTTCCCTAGAAGTGCAAAATGTAATTTTTTCCGTGTACTGAATTAAAGTTCTTTGAGATAATTATGCACGCGCAAGTCCTATTTTATTTTAATTAGCACTAGTTAACATATAAAAAAGCTGTTTTCGTTATCAATGTTCTGTCGAGAGAGGTTAGTTCTATTTTTTATTTCTCCTTGTTTGGCTAAATTTGGAAGTGTGCATAACTGCCCGATTTGAAACCACAAAGAGAACAAAACGTGTCCTTTCTATAAAACTTTAAGTTAGATTTTGCCATTAGAATAATCGCCCTTGTAAATGGTGGAATGTGCATTTCTGTCGTATTTGTTTGTTTTGTTTTTTTTTTCATAAACGAAGTAAACATTTATTTTACAAAAAAAGTTTCTCTGATGAACTGAAATTTAGCCGCATATAACTCTAAATATTTGTTTGTTGTCCTTCTACTTTCGAGGCTACACGAGGTTACATTTAAATCCTTAGATCATGCTGTCCCTTTGCTTTTTAAATGATTGGTCAATTGTTTCTTCCTTTTAAGTTTATTCAGTTGATTTCTTTCTTCTTTTGCTGTACTTAAGACATGGACTGTTCTTCGGGACACTTGAAACTTCCCTGAAAAAAAAAAAGAATAAAAATAAAATATATATAAAATAAAATAAATAAAACTCTAAGTTTATTCAGCAAAGCCTAACGTTTCATGTAAGTTGAGATACTTGCTTTCTGTCAATGATCTCCGTGATACCGTCACAAGAATGAAATGAAATGCATTATTGCCATCGCCTAAATAGTATTAAGGCTTAAAATTATGCTTTGCAAATTTCCAGTATGTTTCCTTATGTTTATATTTGGTACGTACAAGTATCACTAATAGCCCTTATCTTCAATTTCGTTTCCAGGAACTGGTTTGTGAAATCCGAGCTAAATTAGATTGGCCACTAGGCCCAAAGATTGCACAAATCAAAGACTCTTAGAAGGAGGTTACTTAATCTTCTCATCACTGTCACAATTAAACCTCATAAAAAAAATTACTCGTAGAGCCTACATTCACTCATGCGCGTATACAACACACTTAAGGACGTTCGCACTAATTGTTTTTGGGCATCCTTACTGCGCACGCAATTCACGTCGCAACGCCACGCCACGTCATACATCGAGCGGTGGTGGAGGTTGTAATATCTACAAAGGTACCTAACTATCTTAAATGCACGGTGACCCCAGATTTTTTTTTCGATAGATCACTTTCCTTACTGGTTATCTCCATTTTATCAAAAATAAAAATTCTGAACGTGAGAAGTTTTAATTCTTTGCTATTTATGCTCAAATGTGATGGAATATTTCTGTGAATGCAGGTGTGCACGGCTTCCAATTATCCTTCTGTGGAGCTTATTTATTTATTTATTTATTTATTTACCTGAAAGAATGTATTATCTGCCAAAATTTACTTAATAGGCTTATTTGCGGTGGAATATATAAATCGGCATTATTCAGACTTCTCCACTTAATTTATTTTATTTGCTGGTAGTAATGAAGCCGATTTCGCCTTACATGACCAAAGCTTCTAAAAACACTACGTTTTCAACACGCTTTTTCTCCGAAACGAGAACGGTGACCCCCAATTTTTTTTTGCCTTTTCTGACATGAGTTGGTCATTATCTAACTGCAGCAAAAGTTTTGAAAAAATCTGAACGTGGGAAGATTTGGGCGCGAAAGTCCTTAATTACAGACATACACAGAAACAATCAGAGAAGCACACTCAAATTTTAAGGTGATTCCATTCAATTGCATTAGGCATCCTTTCTGCGCATCATTTTTTGCGTGTTTAGCAAGAGCGCGCACGAGCGCGCGCACCTTCGGAACTTGATAGGTTTTCTATGAAAGCTGAGCTGTTCAGGGAATGAAATAGTCGTTTTCTCCTAAACGAGCTCGGTTGCCCCCATTTTTTAATACATAAATTCAAATGGAACACGGTCGAGTACAATATATCGCGATTTTAAGAAAAGTTTAAAATTCTGCTTTGAGATATTTTTATTTAAATGCCAAAAAGGACACGTCTTTAGGTACAGCAGGGTATGCACGCACGCGGCAATTTTTTTTTTCAAATCTTTAATTCCTATTCAACTAAAAAAGTGTACAATGCAAGATAAATGTCTATTTTGTTGAACTGCTTTAATATTTCAATCAAGCAATGACTTTTTAAAGCAATTATAGTTCACATTTCTGATTACTAGGGTTTCTCAGGGAAACCTTGCGGGTCATATAGTTGCTATTAATGGCTATCCAGTTTGTGTAAAAACAAGCAGGGTGACCCCTATTTTTTATTGCACTTTTGAAATGTTGTAAACATAATTACCAATTGGGCCAAGTTTTAGAAAATTTTAAATATTCCTTCTATTTCGATGGAACCACCTTAAGTAAAATAACTATTAAAAAACATTCTGTAGATGGTATCTACAGCCTATTTAGTTTCTACTGATCAATACCAAAATCGTATCATATTACCTTTCTGACATTTTGGTTTTGTAGCCCCTTTCATTTCGGTAGACTTCGAGTATACGATTTTTACACACCCCGGTTGCTTCTCTAGCCGTTGCACTTCGCCAACGTACCTTCGATAAAAACCCGGAAGTTTATTGGAAACTCCTGGAAATCCAGTATCACGATGGAAAGCGCTTGAATTCTGCCACCGTCCCCACAACTTGTCAACAAAAGCCATTAACAGGACGAATTCAAGAGTCATAGCTGCTTCGTTTGAGAAGATGTGTCCTCCGATGCCATGGCAGAAAACGGAATGATGAAATATAACACGAAGGATGAGTTCAAATTCGGCAAAATTGTGCAATGGGAAACTTAGCAAGGCTTTTACTGTCTCCGAGTCAGGAGGAATGCCAAGGAAATGTCGTCTTAGACAGGTCCGCTTTTTATGTCTATTCATTACGCGCTCACTACCCGCTGTTTCGTTTTTGCCCAAAACGCCCATACGAAAGAGTGCATCCCAAAGACTTCCCGATTTTTTGGTCCAGTCCCAGTAGGGTAGCGTAATTCTGCAATCGACTTGTCTCAGCAAATTTTCCAAGTACAAAAGAAAGGCACGATGCCATGGTAGAAAAAACTTTCGTTTATTAACACAGTGAAAGAATTTCTTGTATTTAAACACCAGCCTTTGGTACTCCGTCTTGAATGGTTCCTTTGATGCAATGTGCTTAAAAGCTTCCATGAAGCGAATTCTTTCTTCCTTGTTCATAGAGCCAAAATCGTGTCGAACGCGTTTACACTGCCTCATTTGGCCCGCAATACATGAACACATCCGATTACACTCGTCATAGTAAGTTTCATTTCCATGACAGCTATACGAAAAGCCACCTGATAGAGGAAAAAAGAGCAAAAAAAAAAAACATTACCAACCGTTTTATTACTCAGCCAACGACACACTATGTGCAGACACTCTAGTCTCCCAAATGCTTCTGCTCCACGTCTCATAGCAAAGTAAAGTCATGTGTCCGATTCAACGGATCGGACGAGGTGGCACATCAATACCAGTGTACTGGTGCTCCTTTAAAATAATGTCTTGAATGCAGCCCTGGAGAATAGGAAAATGCTAGTGTTCTGAATATGCGCTTGCGCGTCCAGATTATACGACAGACGGCGGGGGAGGGGGACGTTTGTTGAAAGAGGGAAAGGTAGCCGGGCCCGTCTTAGGCTCCCAGACTGGCCACGACTTTCACAAGATGTGTTTGGACTTTCTTCTGTGCATGATGCTTGCTTTACAATCACAAATGAGAAGCAAGCAGTTATTTGTTTTAAGTAAACAGTAAAGAAAACAAGATGGCTTGCCTTTGGGAGTGAATTGTATTGTTCAGCAACTATCCCATTTGCATGTTGATACGGCAAATAAAGGAAATAATTGATTGACAGTTTACCGAAACAATCTCCTGGTTGGAGGAAAACTAAAACCAACAATCATACAGGCCTTAAAGAGAACCTCCACTGTTACAACAAATTGTTCAGTTTATGTTCATACTAACCATGTTGAGGAGTGGAAGACGAGCCTTTTTATTATTAATATATATTATTGAACATATCAATTAAAAACAAGCTAAACAATACACACCAAATATACCCTACAGACTACTCTACAGAAATAAGTAAGCGTTTGAAAAATTAAACGACCGGGTATGTTATTGCAAGCGACTGAATGTAGTGCTGCATGAACTCACCCTTTCCTTTGAGCATCGTTAATAAAGGACGAATGTCCTGCAATTTCTTCACCCAAAATGTATGTGTTTCAACTGGAGCACTAACGATTTCCTTCAGCTGGTCTAAGGCATCCTCGCTTGGACCAATTGTCAAACCGAAAATTTCCACATCTTTTTTCTTCAACCAACTGGAAGGAAAGTTTGGCATCATTCCTATCCATGTTTTACCAGTACTAACCACAAAGAGTATTTTCTTAGAGCTCCTGCGCATTCCGGTATCCTGATTGAATACGATCCAGTTGATAGTTTTGAGGCAGTCACCAAGCCCTTGATATCCTCCTAGATATCTGAAATAGAATAAATAAAATTAAACAAATGAATGAATGAATGAATGAATGAATGACACAATTAAGTGCAAGGAAAGGAAAGAGGACAGAAAGAGGACAAAGAGGAGCTCTGTAAGACAAACAACTCACTATTTGACCTTCAGCATAATCATTGAATAAATTAATAGTACAGCGATAGTCCATAACATTTTTCTAGTCGATCATTTTTGTACTTGATAATTAATGTTAAGGTGTACAAGCTGTAGATCCCAGAACCATTTGTCAGATTAAACTGTTTGGAGCCAGGAAAATGCAACTCGCGCCTAAAATCCTTATTCAGGGTCTGGACAGTATTAATATATAGATTTAGCCAAGCCTAAAAAGCGGAGCTCCCCGCCCCCTTGTTTTTTGGCTTGCACTTATTAATTTGTGAAAATACTCTCATTGAAGTCGTTAAATAAAAAAAAAAAGAAAAAAGAAAAAGGAAGAATTCATGTCCTCCCTGAGTATCGAACTTGGCTCGGCGGCGTTAGTCCACTAGGCCACAAGCGCTAACGTTACTTTCCAATGTTAATTTTACTACTTATTTATTTTTTCGTGAGAAGCTGCCTATCAGCATGAAAATGCTGGTGTTTTTCCTGGCAAAATGTGTTCGGACAGCCGCAAAAACCATGGTTGTGGACAGAAAAAACCAGAAGGCACTAGCTCTGCTATATTTGGCTTCGAAACCGCTTCGAAATGCTGTGAGCTCGAGTTCAACTGGAGTTCGCAGCAGAACCGACAGCAAAGATGAAGTCCTAAGGCAAATTTGAACTTTTCGCCTGAGCTTCTTCACCTAAATTGAACTTTTCTCCTTCCACCAAAAAGACAACTGAGTATTCTTTGAACTTTTTTTTCTAATAAAATTGTTTTTGACTTTTTGTTGCCTTTGCTCGTTTTGCCACAATGCGGGTCACCATGCGATTTCGCGCCAAAAACGCGGGATACAGCACAGGGTTATATCAAGTGTATGTCACCTCATATTAGTGAACCTGTGGTGCGGACGGACGGACGGTCACGTGACTATTACATCACTACCAAAATTTCTTGCCTTGATAGGTTACCAAATTGGCTTAGCAATGGCGCTCCAATGGTGCGCTCCGCTATAAATTTATTTGACTGCTTTAAGTCTGGTTATTCACCAGCTGGGTTAGACAAACATGTGATTGACTTTAATTTACTTGCCTTAACACTGGAAGCCAAGTCATGACACATTCCTTATTCCCATGTTTGTTGAGGAAGAAGTTTACATGACTGTACCCATAAGCACATGATACAATGGAAACCCTGGTCCCACTTGGAGAAATACTGAAGCCATCCAATAAGGCTTTCACTAGCTTTCGTTCAGAGTCGAAGAAATCCACTGAAGAACCAATTGAACCATCTAACGCGAACACGAGGTCAACTACTGGAGGTCTGCCTTTAATACAGAGAGCACATAAAATTTCAGAAATTGAAGCAAGTACTTTTTATCGGTTGCTTACAAGCATTAGATATGAAAAATCGCCAACGTTTAGGTGTTCATCAGACAGTCAATTTTAAGCGATCACTTGCTCAAGTAATCGACAGTAATTGGTATTAGCAGGTGCCTTCTTTAAGAAACCCGAGCTTCACCGACCATCCTGAGATGCGCAGAGCGTATGCGTAATAACAATTTAAAACGAGGCACCGTCCTTAAGCTATTTCCCTTTAAGGCTCAGCAATACAAGCAACATTTGCGCGCAACTTGTCGCGCAACAGTGTTGCGTTTTAAGTTAAGTTTGTTTGTAGCACGAGATTGTTGCACGTATTTCTTGATGCTAAAAGCAAAAGCAACGTCTTATTTTTGCAACATGCAAATTTGTTGCGCGAGAAGGTGGTAACACGTGCAACAAACAATCTCAAATTTCAACGCAACATAATGTTGCCCGACAAGTTGCGAGAAATTTTGCCCATATCTGACTGGGCCTTTAGTGGAGGAGACTCCTAACTGCAGATCTTGATATGGGGTTGTTGAGAATAGTTTTTGTGTGGGTGACATTTTCTCAGGTCCTGCTTTGCAGAGTTTTGTGTCGTCAGATGGGTGAAATGTATTAGGATGAAGTTCTGAATGTTAAAAATTGACATTGCGCGTGTATAGCTAGTGCCAGTCCCCAATCGCGCATAAGAAAGAAAAATCCCTAAAACTAGGAGGGCAGAAGGTAGAATTGTAATTTTGTTTTACCAAATTGGAGATAATCCAGCCTTATTTCTTTGTAATCTGACGTAAGCAATTACTGTTTACGCAAAGGAAAGAAAAACTACAGTAGAACATGTACAAATAAGGGTACTTTTGACGTCATAACTTCTACAATAATGCGCATTTCAAGAAATCGATATGTCACTTTATGCGTCTTAATGATTGTCAAGTATTGGCACTGTTTTCAGTAACCAAAACTGTTATCCTTCTGAATTTATTTTTTTTTCTGTTCCGTTCACGTGAACTGCCAATTATAATTGTGACTCAAGAATTTTTAATTTTTTTCCCATGAAACAAACGTGGCCAAGCAGCTCATCTGTGGAAGTTAGGGTTTCCAAGATATGATGGCTAGCAACTTTCCATAGCAACAATGTAGTGGTTAAGCGTCTCCCCCTTCGAAAGGCTCGTGGCGTCAGCCCATTAGAATGTAGTGCAGTGAGAGAAGCAACCGCCAAACCATTCATGTATCTTGTCAACCAGTTTAATAATACACAAATTCCTGTGCTCTAAATGTATAAATCTACTATCAAATTTGAATTGAATACGCCTTACCATTTGTTGGTTTTGAGAACTGAAGGAAGTTGTTTGTAATATTAATCGAAGTTTTCTCAATATCGGCCATTACCGCCTCAGTAGTTTTCCGGGTACCTGTGTTCGTAGAGGAAAGAAAACACAATCGAATTTCTTCATTTTGACATTAAGTAAACACTCCAGACAGTAACCACCTGCTATTTCTAAAACTTGACTTTTGCGACAGTTAGCAGACAACCTCCTCAATGTTCTACTAGGATATTTAAATACATTTTCTGTCTTCGAACGCCAGCCTCAAGAAATACTGCGTTGTGTTATAATTGCAAGAAACTCGAACATTTTCAACCTTTGGGGTTAAACTTTGAATTTCTTTACACAGTTGCATTCTTTTTAGTTTGTTGGTGAAATTCTTATTTATGAACATTTAAATAACAATAGCAATAAACTATGTTTAACTAATACCACTAAACTATATTCAACTAGGGGTTCTCGATCAGCTTACTCTTTTCTCCTCGGTGGCCCTTTCTTCAATCACAAGAGAGTTTTACAAATGAAGCGAGTTACAAGAATAATACCATACATTCAGCAATGAAGAAAAGAAAGAAAGAAAAAAAAAACCTAGCGTATCTCTATAATAATATAGAATCTTCCTAGCAGCAGTTTATTATACAGTTTGGTTCTTACTTTTCACCTCGTTTATCCTCTCCTCCCTTGCTAAAGAGTAGACATGAGCGATAAATAACAACAGGATATGTTTCAATAATACTGTCCTCGCCATTTTAGATTCCCCTGTGTGAAACAAATTGCTATCCCCTTATGTCAGTAGTGTTGTCAATGTAGTGCGAGACTCCATTTGACCAATCACGCTTCATCGTTGTTGGTGCCAGGATTCGCCTCTTGAACACAAGAATATCAGGCAAATTCAATGTTTTTTTCTGGTTCACTTTAATTCGTCTCGTGGATGTGGGGGGAGGGGGGGGGGAAGGGGGTGAAGAAGGTGGTTGATTGCCCCCTCGCCCGCTTGCTTAACTTCATTATTGATGTAAAGGCAAATGCCGTCAAACTTTGCGACCGACCATAAAATTTACCTAGCAAGAATGTTATTGTTCTTGGTTTGTTGATTTTTAATTTTTTTCCTTATTATTATCATTATTATTATTATTATTATTATTATTATTATTATTATTAATTTCTGTTTTGGTTAATGGACATTTCTGCCCTTTAAATTATTTCTGGACTGGATTTGATTACAATTTTGACAGTTTTCTTACCTTTCAAAGAAAAAGAGCCAAGACGGGCAGCTGTTTGAAAAGCATGACGAACTGACCTGGCTATGTGAAGTCAACTTCCCATCGTTCCGGACTTCAGAGGACGTATCATGCACTCCTCAAGTTTCATAACCATAGCCTTCGTTCCTTTGAAGTTATGAAGGGGGATTTGAAGGAACAAATATGTCGCTAAGAGGGCTAAATAAGGTCAGCTAACATTACTGCCTAATTTAAAAAGTTTAGTACACAGCTTCGTTTATGACAAGTTCAAGATATATAACTTATTAGCCGATTTCAAGGTCCAAGCTGTAAGTTGGTATTGATGATTCTAGTTCCTTGGTTTAAATCATAGCAACAGTAGAGGTGCCAAAGGTTAACTTATTTCTTCTGGAGTATCCCAGGGATCAATATTAGGGCATTTGTTAGTTCTCGTTTATATATTAATGAGCTAGCTAAATTGTTCTAAAGAACGGATGTCTGCTGATGATACAATTATAACTATCATGGGAACTTGCTTTAGCGATTTAGAAAATATGGTCAATTAGTAATGAATTAGAATACATCGGGCAATGGCTTATCGCCAATACGTTAAGTTTAAACGTAGTTAAGACCGAGTTTTTCTAATTTACTCTGATCACAAAACAGCCACACTGACGTTACACCCCCCCCCTTCCCCCGAATTAAACTGAGAGGTGATCCGATAAAGAGAGTTAAGGTCAGAAAAACCTGATTATTTTGAAAAGCGTCTTCGTGATCGAACCACATTGACCACATTGCAAAGAAGATATCTTCTGGATTTGCTGGTTTAAAACAGGCTAGATCTTTTAATCCAACAGAAGTTTTAATTACAATTTTTAATCGCTGATTTTTCCCTTATTCGATTGCTGTGATGTAGTTTGGTCAGGCCTAAACAGAGGCCATACAGACAGAACTGATAAACTCTATAGTAGAACAGCTCGGACTACATGTAAATGAGATTTGCTGACATTTCGAAGATACTTGTGGGACACTCGTGGAATTCAACGCCAGCATCACAATGTTATGATTATAAAACTATGCACAATAAAGTCCCATAGTACATCACTGAGGTATTAATCCTGTACTGCTTACAACCTCAGAGACTTAAGCCACAATTTAGCGCTCCCGAAACTCAAAGCTAAGAGCTTGAAGAAGAGTCTTTCATAGCGTGGTGGTAAATTAAGGAGCTCACTTTATCAAATCAAAACATTCTCTCGAGACATTTAGTGAATCTCTACGCGCACTTAGTCTCCACATGCAATAGCAACCAACACTTATTCTGTATAGTAGTAATTGTAATCTTAATGTCTGTAAAAATGCTCTTTAGCACCGCTTTCTGGGAAACCAACTCTATATAACTGAAGAGATTCTGTTTTGAAAAAATTCTGTCTGTCTGTCTGTCTGTCTGTCTGTCTGTCTGTCTCTCTCTCTCTCTCTCTCTCTCACACACAGACACTAATCCTTCCTAAATATAACACTGACCTTGCAAGAGGTAGCAGTTTTGCTTTTGTTGGAGCCAAAATATGGAATTCCATTCCATTCAACATCAGATCTGCAACCTTTCTCTCCGCTTTTAAATCAATCTGAATTAATAATCTCGCTGTCTTCTAGTTAGTGTCCTTCAGTTTTATTATACAATAGGAATAGTAATTTTTATAACACGGCTTTTCTGTATAGCAGTTGACTTTTACTGATGTAAACTCCGTGTGTAAATTAAGTTCATTCATTCATTCATTCATTCATTCATTCATTCATTCATTCATTCATTCTCTCTCTCTCTCTCTCTCTCTCTCTCTCTCTCTCTCTCTCTCTCT
>Ga0126336_10000382_pt1 | contig 17183 bp, 8 predicted proteins | sample SidCmetagenome_FD_92530 | JGI IMG/M metagenome (GOLD analysis project Ga0126336, IMG submission 92530) | Coral microbial communities from El Islote,Puerto Morelos, Mexico - Siderastrea C C metagenome | ecosystem: Host-associated > Invertebrates > Cnidaria > Coral | place: El Islote,Puerto... | reverse complement strand
TAAAAGACACAATCTAAGAAACGTACACTTTACTATCCCTAGTAGAGTAAACACTACAAAATATAGAAAGCATTCTTTGAGCAACTATGGCCCCCATCGCTGGCAAAAAAATGCAGTTAAAGCAAAGTGCGTTTCATTAGGCAGTTTTAAAAGAAACATTAGGAAGGAGGACCTTAGCAAGCTGGTCCAAAATGACTGTAAATGTAAAATTTGTACATAATCTTACTAGTAATCAAAAGGTTTTTCTATTTTGTTTATTTCATTTCTTTTTTTGTGTCCCGAATTAGTGTAAAAACGCTAAAGAAAATTGACACGTTAACCCTATTCTGCCTGGGGGGTGGGGGGGGGCACATTGTACTCGCGCTAACTTTAACGAATTATAACTTTTAAACGGCTAGACGAATAGTCACCAAATCTCGTGACTTTTCCTAAAATTTATCAGACAAAATTTTCCTGTGTCAATGACGTATCTATGATGAGTGACGTCTCCATTAGCAACCACCTACTCAGAAGTGTATTTTGACTATTTTCTGTCTTTTTTCAGTCTTTTTTCAGGTTTTCCCCTTCGTTTGTAAGAAGAAGATAATTTTTTACTTTTGTGTGCTGGCTTTGACGAAGTACCGTAAACTGCCGCTTATAAGCCCTGGGCTTATACAACTTCGTAAGGGGTTTTGGGTGGGCTTATAAACGGAGGGGCTTATATCCGAGGGGGCTTATAAGCGGAATGAAAAAAACGTTTCGAAATGAGCCACAGCATTGTGGATCGAAATAGGTTTTTAATTTACCAGTTTTCAAATAACCTTTGAAGCGTCATTATTAATCGAATTCATTTCAATTTTAACAACAAAATAAAACTGTAACAACACGAACGTAAACGGAACGTAACAAGACAGAAGCTCAGAGTTCATCTTCGCAATGTTCTGTGAGAGTGCTTAATATCAAGGAAACAAGGAAAACTAGAGGGGGGCTTATAACCGGATGTGTTTTTTTGTTTACAGGTAGATGGCCTATAACCGGGGGGGCTTATAAGCGGCAGTTTACGGTATGTTTCTTAGAACAAAATCATATATTTTTTGGTGACGTCATTATCAGCTGTATGACTGCAGGTTTGGGATTCAAGATGGCAGCCTAAGATTCAAAATGGCGGGTTTGTGACGTTATTGTGACGTCACGACACGTCGTAATTGACACGTTATAAGCCCAATCTGTTAAGCTAATGACCTGCTTTCAAGTTTCATCGCAAGAGCTTTAATACTTTTGAGATCTATAGGGGGGGGGACTTTGTGCCCCCCCCCCAGGCTCAGAAACTCCAAAAAAGCCCGGGCAGAATAGGTTTGATAAAGTATATTATTATTATTATTATTATTATTATTATTATTATTATTATTATTATTATTATTATTATAGCAGTGCAAGAAGTATATATGCTACCACCCTAAACAGCATGCACAGGGCGCGAACGTAGCCTATGCAGCTAATTTTCGAGGGGAAAAAAAAACCTAACTTCTACTAAAATGAATAAAAAGCACTAATGCCGCTAAAATGTTCAAAGTCTCTTAAATTCTAAAATGCCTCAAATAAATACAAGCCTAGAAACTTAAATAATTCCTTTTAAAAATTTAAAACTTTTATTATTATTATTATTATTATTATTATTATTATTATTATTATCATTATTATTATTATTATTATTATTATTGTTGTTGTTATTAATAAAATCCAGTAACGTTTATTTTTTCCGTTTGAACGCAGGCGATCTTGTATATAAAAGGGTAAATTTGTGTGTGTGCTGTCTTGGTTTATCAACACGCAAGAAAACGTTGTTTGGCTCACGAATACGGATAAGACGCGAATATAAGTGACGGCTCTCTTGAGAAGACCGTTATTTTTTACATTAAATAAATGTGACTCTGTGATTAAATAAAACGTATCCTTCTACAGCCAACGAGCTTCCACAAACGTGTCGCTTCCACAGACAGTGGGCGTGTATCCAAATAACCCACGACAGGGAGTAGTTCGGGGAACTAAACACCGTTTTGGGGCGGTACGCAGCTCTTACAAGGTCTTCTCTGATTTGCTGAGAAAACAAAAGAACAAACAACAAAACAATGGACCCTAGTGACCCTGAAACAATAAAGCTGCGTGATACCAAGGACCAATGAAACGTTTTTACGACTTTACTGACAAACATGTAGATTACTGGCCAACCTTAAACATTTATTCATAAACCAAAAGTATTATCTATAATACACAAAGCTACAAGATATCAGTAGTGCGAGACTTAAAAACTGAACACTGGCATTACATTTATTTAAAGAAAATTGCGTTAAATAAGTGCCAATGAGTCTACGTTTTGTATCATCCTCGGAAAAATCGCAAAGCTATGACGGTTCGAAACATTGCTGACAACTATTTAAAGTTCTTCTGGCAGAGAATGACAGGAGCCACTGCAATTTCTGCCTTGTTTCGAGTACAGTGCAAGTCGTTCCACTTTCCTTTTATTTGGCTTGAACCATACATGTGAGTACATTTCTCAGCTGAACTGCTCGGTTCACCAGTGTTCCATGCAGTATAACCGGTCAAAGGACTTCCGTCTGCCCAGTAAAACTTAGTGTCTGCCTTGCGGTGAAGTCCCAGCCAGGCTCCATGTGCTGTAGTTTTTTTCTGCTTGGTGAGAAGGTCGACGATGAACCGATTTTCGGCGGCCGACGTGATTTTAGCGAGGTCTCCTCCCAGCTTCTGACAATTTCTTCTAACATCGTTCCACTCCAGCGTTGGAATGTCGATGACAAGGTAACAAGACTTTCCATAAGAAACCCATCCAGTGGTACATGCTGATTCTGTTGAGAATATAAAAATAACATGATATATAATATATAGATTTAGACAAGCCTAAAAGCGGAGCCCCCCTTTTTTTGTTTTGCTTGTTTGTTTTTTTGTTTTTTGTTTTGTTTTGTTTTGTTTTGCTGGCACTTATTAATTTGTGAAAATACTCTCGTTCAAGTCGCTAAATTAAAAAAAAGAAAAAAAAAGAATAACATTCATACTCTCGCTGAGAGCCGAACCCGGCTCGTCGGCTTTACAAGCCGGTGATTAGTCCACTAGGCCATGAGCGTTTATTGTCAATTTTGAAGTTAATTATAATACTTATTTCTGTTTTCGTGACAAGCTGCCTATCAACATGAAAATGCTGGTGTTTTTCGCGGCAAAATGTGTTCGGAACGCCGTAAAAACCATGGTTGTGGACGGAAAAAAACGAAAAGCACTAGCTCTGCTATATTTGGCGTCGAAACCGCTGCAGAAAGCTGCGAACTCAAGCGGTGTGCAGACCGAGTTCGCAACAGAACCGACAAGGCAAATTTGAACTTTTCGCCTGAACTTTATTGCTTAATTTTTTCGCCTAAATTGAACTTTTCGCCCTCCACCAAAAAGACAGCTGAGTATTTTTTGAACTGTTTTTTTCCATCAACAAATTTGTTTTTGAATTTTGTTGTCTTTGCTTGTTTTGCTACAACGCGGGTCAACATGCGATTTCGCGCCAAACACACGGGATTTAGCACAGGGTTATATCCAGTGTATGAGGTGTATTGGTGACGCTGTGGTGCGGACGGACGGAGGTACGGACGGACGGTCACGTGACTATTACGTCACTACCAAAATTTCTTAGCTTGATAGGTTACCAAATTTCCTTAGCAATGGTGCTCCGCTGACACGCTAGCGCGCGGGCTCCGCTATTAAATGGTCAATGTAATAGTGAAGTAATCTTCAGGGAGATTCAACGTGGAGAGTAACCGCTAAGTACTTGAGTGAAAGAAAGTTTAAGGAGCAGCAACCAAATTTCTTGAAAATCTGTTGGCTTTCCAAAATCAGAAGTAATTCTTTAATACCTCAAATGGCACTTTTGGTCCTTCGGAAAACCACTTTGTCTTCCCCATGTTAACAAAAATTTATATAGTTGACGGCTTTGAAAAAGAAAACTGCATTTTTCCTTTCTCTTTCATTTTTTTTTAACTTGAAGGAATTTTGTTACGTTGAAACAACTAGTTAACTCGTATGGGTATATTGTACTTTCCCAATAGTTAAGAGCATTTTTTTCTAGTGTTTGCAAGGCAAATCTTTGTCTTTCACAAAGAATAACGTCAGACTCAGAAGGTCGATTTTCTGCTTTTCATATCGTTTTAGGGCCTTTTAACAAAAACACAGCCTATTAACGTCTTGGGATTGCGGGACGGAATTCTATTCCCCGAAATTAAGAGCTGGTGAACTGCGTTTGAAACTATAAGGCATTTTTATCCTTTGGACAACAAAACGTCCCGGTGACATTTCACCAATATCCGAGGCGAATATATTAAAGAATCAACATTCCACCGAAAGGATTATTTGTCAACTACTAGATTAAAGGATTTAAGGATTTTAATTTTAACATGCACACAATCAATTGACTAAATACCATATAAAATAAACGCCTTGCCTGATTTGAAATTTGAGATTTTTCCAGATTTTCCCCGATCTACAATTCAGACGAAAAAGCGGGATCTAACAAGATTATTAATAATTATAAAACATTCTCGAGCAAATATTTGTTCGTAAGAAATTACTCTCACTTTAAACGAAATGGTTAATATGGCCAAGGAAAAATAATCATCGATTGCCGAGTCCTGACTCAGTCTCTGTTCACTTTCTTAGAAAAAACACTCCTTTTCCAGTTGGTGGCAGTTTTGCCCCCTTCTGTAACCGCAAAAATTAATAATAATAACAATTAATACTTATATAGGGCAAATTAACATATAAATATGATCGATCAAATGCGCTTTACAACTGAAATATTAGAATGAAAACAGTAAAAAATAAAAGTTATGTTATAAAAATTACAATAATCTAATCTTGGTAAAAACTACTAAATCTTATCCTACATTAAAAACAATTATAAAAAGCAATTCTAAAAAGATGAGTTTTCAGGCTAGATTTAAAATTTATAAAGTTGTCCATGTTCCGTTAATGTGCAGGAAGCTTGTTCCAAAGGTAGGGGCAGCAGATGTAAAAGATCTGGCCCCTAGTGTCTTTCGACGTCTGGCGCTAGGTTGATGGAGCACCAAGCCACCGTTGGATCTAAGATTGTATTTCGATCCATTTTTAACACTTATCAGATCACTTATGTATTCAGGCGCGAGGCCATGAATCGCCTTGAAAGTAAGAATAAGTATTTTAAAACAAATATGATATTGAACGGGTAGCCAGTATAAAGAATACAGCACTGGCGTTAGATTGTCATATCTTGATATATTGAAGAGCAATCTGGCAGCTAGCTGAATTCTGTGCACGTTGCAGTTTACTTAAATGAACTGATGGAAGACCGTAGAGAAGACTATTGCAATAATCTAGGCGCCCAATAATGAACGCGTGAACTAACGTTTGTGCCGATTTATTAGATAGATATTTCCTAATATGCCTTATGTTATTCAATTCAAACGTTCCGAAGAATCTCTTAAATGCAATAAGCAAAATTAAAATCCTGCAAAAACCCTAACAATTACCAATCCCCAAATGTACTCTGGGGAAAAAATCATGTTGTACTTACCATTTCTGTATCGCTGGGCGATGAAATCAACTTTGGCTTTGATTTGAGCCATCATTTCTCGCTCAGCTTTCGCCAGACCGCAGTTATTGTTTACCACAAAGCTCTGTTCAACTATTTGAGGTTTAGCTTTTGTGGGTAGCTTGGGGCTGGAATTTTGAGGCTGACCGTTGGAAACGACAATTGTCACTAAAAGGCAAAACAGTAACATGAAGATTGGACGAGGAAACATCTTTCTGGTTCGCAAAGAACCGCCAAACAGGCTGGCTAAATCTCTTTCAAAGTGTCTTCGATCGATCCAACTTACTAACTGACTGACAATTTTTGGTATGCCCGTTATTTAGCTGCACATAAGTGCAATATAAAATAGCCGTGCCACAAACCACGATCGGTTGCAATGACTATAAGTGAGTTAAGAGTTTGCTAATTTCCATTTATAGCACCTCCCCCTCCCCGCCCCCTTTCCAATTTTGTTGAACGCACAAGGGTGCTTTTGTGTGTTGGGAGCGGATGATGATGATGATGCTGATGATGATGGTGATGATGATGGCCAACGTCACCACAAGGTAAAACAGAGACTTTGATGAAGCTCGGATTGACAGAAAAACTCACAAGTGTTGGTAAACGTGTCTTTTTAGCTGCAAATAAGTGCAATAACTCATAGCTGTGCCACAAATCACGCTCATTCTCAAGTACTATAATTGGGTCCAGAGAAAGCTAATAATTACTAGACTACTGAATCAAGTTAATACTAATTATACCCCTAAAGGTCACTAGGATTATGGGCGATTAATATGTTCTTTCTGAACAGATTACTTCTGCAGTTAGTTACTACGTTCGGTTTTTATTCCCATAACAAGGAGATGGGAATTCTGTACCGTAAACTGCCGCTTATAAGCCCCCCTCCGGTTATAGGCCCATCTACCTATAACAAAAAAATACATCCGGTTATAAGCCCCCTGGGATATAAGCCCCCCTCTAGTTTTCCTTGTTTCCTTTATATTAAGCACTCTCAAAGAACACTGTACTACTTCAAACACAATATTAAGAAAGATTGGGGAACAATAGCTGTGAACTAGACAGTTCTGATTTTGTTCCTAAAATTGAAATGATTTCGATTTATTATGACGTTTTAAAGCTTAATTAAAGACTAGTAAATTAAAAACGTATTTCGATCAACGCTGACACTGCTGTGGCTCAATTCGAAACGCTTTTTATAAACGCCCCTCCGTTTATAAGCCCACCTAAAACCCCTTACGAAGTTGTATAAGCCCAGGGCTTATAAGCGTCAGTTTTGCGGTATCTGGACGTGTAAGCGGAAATCTTTGTATCAAACACTACTATAACTTTCATATAAAGAAAAACTCAATTGCAGTATACAGAACCGGGTTTTCAAACAATATTTCCTTGCTGTGACTCACCCCTCAAACTAGTGGCTTGGATCATCAATCTTCAGGGGCACTCAACGAGGAAAATGTGATCTGCTGGAAATTTTTCTGCCAAATTTCTCGATTTCTCGGCTTTGTGGGTTCTCATATTACTATTATAAACTTTCTTCGATGGTAGGCCTATCGAACGAGCGAGACAAAAAGTTGATTTCAGTACGCACGAGTGACAACTAGGTACAAGATTTAGCAAAGTTACACTATGTATGGGACGTCACGAAAGGAACGGAGAAACAAGCTGATCGCTGATTGGGCACAAAAAATACAATGCCACAAAATTTGTGCTCAATCAGAAGCAAGAACGCAAATGGGCTCTTGATCTAGTCCGTTAAAGATATCCTCCCAGGGGCTGTTCCGCCCATCTTGTAAATTTCGCTCGCACCAGGCTTCAGCTCGTACCTATTTCGCCCGTTTTATCTGCCTCTCGCCCCGACTATCTGCCCCTGGGTCTCCGAGGATGGTATATACCTGATTGATAAAACGTTGTCGGGTGCAAAGCGTAAACCATGAACGACGCGACACGATGGAATTCTGGGAAGACAGCAATCACAAGCATGCTACTCAGTTCCATGTACTGTCATATATTGATATTCAAGATATTTTCATTCCTAAGAAGGTTTTGGAGTGGATTTGGGTATACTATGTTGATGTTATGTTCATGATGCCTGAGAATAGAAGCAAGTTTTCCCGCTTCCCAGAAAACCATTGGGTCGTATCGTTCATAGTATATGCTTTCCATACGACAACATTTTTTCAGATGTATGTGGCAAGTCAGCGAGGCCACTCGTGCGTATTGCTATAACTGTGTTTTCTTGGGGGAAAAATGTTGACCGAAATGACGTCTAATGCAAACGTTAGAGAAGCTCTGGGAAATTGAAAAATGAGGAACATTTTAAATATTATTGAATTCTATTCCTTCCGATAACCGCGTTCAAGTTGTTTTACACAAATAGACAAATCTGTTAAAAAACATCAGCAGTAACAATTGCGGTTTTAATATGGTCTTGTACATTTTCCTTTTAACTATTTTTGCATATTTAAAACAGCTAAAAACTTTAAAATTAATACAGTTATGATTGAAAACTACTAACATTTAGCACTTTAAAAAGATCGTTTACCACCTGCATCTGTTTCTTAGAAGGAAAAAAATAGCTTTTGGGGAAATTGCAAGATCTCATGAAGATAAAGATGAAGATGACGTTTCGATTTGAAATGTCACACCTATTCAATATAACCTTCAAACTTAACTTTTGCTAAAGGCGTAAGGACGATTCGAATCGTCTCTTCAAGCGTTTTCTCTAAACTCAAGGACTAAACACAACGCTAACATTATATAAACCGTCAGCTTAAGTGTATATCAAGATATATCAATGCAAACACATTCACATTTTTGATATTACTACACCTCTGAGTCACTAATTAGTTTCCGCAAGGACTGAAATTTTGCCGATCAGTTCTCACTGATAACGATTTCGGTTTTCAGTTTTATGATACAGAAATTCGATCTTGAATATGCTTCGATGAGGGCTGGCCGATCTATGTAAACTCGAGAATGTAAATACCAAAAAAGGATTCCAGATTTCAGTTGTATATGTTTTCGTGATCATTATTCATGTAGAACATGCATGGCGAATGTGATCGCCGGACCCACCAAAGCGGACAGCTTCCAGTTAAAGGCGAAGATAGACGACAAGCCCGCAGAATTGATGGGACTCTGAGCTTTCAAACTTTCTTTATCTTCATCTTGTCTTCTCAACCTGTTGGGACAATTGTTTCCAAGCTCACGCAGTATACTGCTTTAGCGAAGTCCTGACATTTGCTTGCTGCAAGGTCGCAGTTGGGATTCGCCTCGAGCCACTTTTCAATGAACTGTATCACGTTGTCTCTTGTGCAACGACTGGTTCCAGGGGCACCCAAGGATAAAAGTTTTAGCAAAATACTTGAAATATTATTTTCTGCTTTCTTGGATTGTTTCAGAGCTTTTTAAATGCATATTTTTGTCAGCTAATACAGACTGATCTGTTAGGATTTTTTTAGCTGAAAATTTAGCCCGCAGAAAATTTTAGGAAAAAGAATCCTATACGCCGAATTTCTGAGGTGCTGACGGCTCTCCGAAAATGCTAGCTGACCTTATTTTGTATTCTAAACGACATATTTGTCCCTCCGAAAACAATAGGAACTAATAAGTCCTCGTTACGAAAGTCCGACGTGATGTTTCGCGGAAGAAATCTCTAGCTTTCACTGCAATTAAATCCGAAAATCGTAGGCGATTTTGGGCCTTCCGAGCAGATATTCCCCGAAACGAACCGTTGGGTAGCCCTGTGGTTCCATGTATTCTTCATCAACAACCCTTTCTCTCCCAGGACCACACTTATAGTTTGGATCGTTTATGTCAAGTTCTTGATAGGCAGCAACGCCGAACTCGTACACAAAGCCACGGCACTCCACAAACCAATGCTTAGGTGAGACATCTCCCACTATATCTACTGAAAGTGGGGACTTCTTTCTGAAGTACTTGTACGTACCGGGACTGTTGCTTTCCACGCTTTCGTAACAATTCGCCTCCTTTCCATTGGAATCAAGGCAGACCTTCGCCAACGTGCATCGCAGTTTCGATCAAAACATTGATCATTGTACTTGCAGAACAAAGTAAAACCTCTCGTTACCACATTTCTGAGTTTCTAAACCGTTACTACTGCTACTACTGCTACTGCCACTTGAGCGGTGCTAAACACTACTCAGAGTTAAACAACCCAACATGAAAACGACAGGCTTCAAAGATAAGTCCATCTTTGTGCTATCAAAACGACGGTTGGGTGGAGGCTACGGATATATTATTATTGATTCAAAACATTTCTCCGTTTCTGATTGGCTTACAATCCCCGGTTAATTCATGCTAACCAGCCAGTACCGACCAAATTTGGAAGATTTTTCTGTTATAGGACGATTGACGTCAATCGTCAAACAATAGAAAAATTACTGGCCGATTGACGTCACGCAACAACGGCTTTAGTACAGTGCAGAGCTAAAGAGCGCAAAAATGGCTGACAGTAAGGGTGCCTCAGTCTCGAAAGCCCCGAAAACACTTCGGTCACGAAAAGCCTTTTATAAAAATATAATCCACTCATTCTACAAAGCTGACACTTTAACATGTCTTCAAGGTTAGAAATGTATAACTTATAGCAAAGTTTGATGCTTAGAACTTCTTTATTTACAGGATACCGGGTGAATTATCGTGCCCAAAATCGACCCAAAAAGTTTCGGGGCTCTCGAGAAATGCACACGAGGCTTGAAATGTTGAACGAGAAAAACAAAACTGAATTATTGAATTATAAAGATAGTCAGAACACACTGAAAGTTCATTTATTTAGTTTCGCATGTTGATATTAAAATTTACAGATAAAAATTAATGTATCTTGTGATTTTTGCATTTGGTTACAGAACTCAATACAGTAAAGTACATTTTGCCTTTTTTAGAGCTCTGGAAATATTTTGAATGAATAATAAAACAATTCTGATTAAATTCGGCTTTCGTATAATATGAAGAATTATGCAGATCTCGGAGGGTGTAATCCGCCTCAGCCAACACCCTCCTCGATCTGCATAATTCTTCATATCATCCTTGGCCTCATCCAATAATTGTTAATTATTCGCAAGTGCATAGACCGGCCAGAACTCGATAAAATGCTGTTAAAAGGACATAAAACAGTCAAGAAACAAAGAGATAACAAATAAACATCGTTTTTATAATAAGGTAAGTACATTTCAATGGCTGTTGATGTATAATTTTGATATTTTATCAAATTCTGGGATCAAATCCTTATATTTTGCCCTTGAGGAGTCCCCGTTCTGACCCTGAGGTCCCTGTGTTGTTGATACATGTTGAAGTATATTTTCTTCTTTACACCAAGGATTTTCGCTGTATATGGTGTACACATTTAACATCTCTTAAATCCATCTCAGCTGGAAAGAAACGTTGCAGTCGTAGCTCGCTCATGAATGCATATTAAAATACGATAAATATCTTCCTACTATTAGAAAAATGCCAAGGGATCAAAATCAGAACAAAAACAGCGTTGAATTCATAGAAAAGCAGCGGAATTGCACACTCATCTTGCAGTTAATCCAGCTACTAAGCCATAAAATTTGTCCTGTAGCAAAATCGAACAAATTAACGTCAGTTTTATGCGTCTGCACTCTTATTGATAAAAACTTTTGTCATAACATTGTCAAAATTGTTGTAGATCAATGAACGTAAGGCTCTCCGCAAAAACGTGGAAGAAACCACGTGAGTATTGGGAGCATAATACAAAGTCTCTATGCTCTTACATCGAATAAAAGATAAAAAACAAAGAAAAGAGAGACTAAAAAACGATTGGAATATTGTAAGAGTTCAAAGTCAAATAACTACTGAAAACACTTTTTAAAGACAAACGTTTTAACTAAGGTCTTAAAACTAGTCAAAGAGCTAGCCAAACGTATACTGCTGGGCATCGAGTCCCATAGTGCGGCCAGATTAACTTCGCTCGATCTTCTCCCATGCAATAGCAACATGAGGTTCGGTAGAGAGTGCTGGGCTTTTGGAACAACGCGACTTCAAAACTGTTCCAACGTCTTAGGTTGGTGGGACAAATATTATTCGTACAGCTCTCGAATCAGTTTTCTTAACGTTTTCCTGACGGTTATTACTCGAAGTAAAGTAACTGGGGTTCGCTTCGATGTATTCCTCGTTGAATCTTACTATTTGATCGCTCGTGCAACTGCTCCTCCCTTTCAATGCCCTATAGGTAACTTGCTTTTCCCTTTTTACTGACACCTACCCTTGGTCGTCTTCAAGTTGATTTATTCTCAGTCTTAAAAAAATCCCACATTAGGTTGAGCACACTGATTCACATTCCACATTCACCAATATCACAATTGGCTTTACATGTAATATGCTCTTGTACAACTAAATTTAAATTTATGTAAAAGCAGCCAAAAATACAATCAGGATTGAACACTACTGAAGACTAAAACTTTAACAAGACCTTCATCTCACGATCACGGATGAAGCTTTCCTTTGATACAATTACTCCTACTTAAAGAATCTACAAACTTTTTTTTAAATTTCTTACAGAAAGAAGAGCGATTCGAATCGTCTCTTAAAATACTTTCGTTAAACTCAAGAACTAAATACATCTCACTCGGAGATTATAAGACGTTAGCCTACGCGTAATGAGCTATATCTAGGCAAATACATTCACATTTTCTAGCTCGCATTACTACACTAATGGATCACTAATTGGTCACCGGAAGGTCCCTGAGATTTTGGGCGAACTGACTATTTTGCGGATACCTATTCGGTTCAGTCTTTCAGTCTTAACTACGCTTCGATAAAAAAAGCCTAATCTAGTCAACTTAGGAATGTAAATACCAAACAACGCCCCGTTGATGCTTGTTATATACTATCAGTTCATGTTGAAGATGGCGAATGCGCTCAGTGGACCCAACAAAGTGTATAGCTCCCAGTTAAAGGCGAAGATAGACGACAAGCCTGCAGAATTGATGGGACACTGAGCTTTCAAAACTTTCTTTATCTTCATCTTGTCTTCTCACCCTGTTGGGACAGTTCTTTTCAAGCTCGCGCAGTACTGCTTTAGCGAAGTCCTGACAGTTGTTTGCTACAACGTTGTAGTTGGGATTCGCCTCGAGCCACTTATTAATGAACCGCATCAGTTGATCTCTTGTGCAACGACTGGTTCCCATGTATTCTTGATCAACAACTTTTTCTCTCCCAGGACCATACTTGTAGTTTGGATCGTTTATGTCGAGTTCTTGAAAGCCATAACTGCCGAACTCGTAGACAAAGCCACGGTACTCCACAAACCAATGATTAAAATTGAAGAGGTCCCTTTTCTTCCGACTAGAACTGCTGCTTGAAAATGGCGCCTCTTTTTTGAAGTACTTGTACATCCTAGCAGTGCCACTTTCAAAACATTTCGCTTCTTTGCCGTTGGAATCCAAGCAGACCGTCGCCGAGGTGCATCGCATACTCCGATCGAAACATTCTTTATTCGTTGGACAGAAAAACTTCTCGTTACCACAGTACTGGTCTTCCAGATCACGACTGGCACTCGATTGCTGAAAACTGAACAGAGTTAAATAGCCCAGCATGAAAAAAATAGCTTTCAGCAATAACGCCATGTTTTTTCCCCCTTGCAACCGGATAGCTGGGTGGACCCTGTGGTTCTTTCTAGTTTGGTTGAGTGTTATTGAGAAAATATACCAGTGTACACGAAGTATGACACGTCAATTTTCTGACCAATGAGATGTTTGATTCCTTTTATGGCGTCGCTAAGTTTGTTCTTTGTTCTGTTTTTCTTCCGAGATCTTCCATGGCAATGATGACGTCAAATGAAATGGATTTTGGTTTTCTGAAAATGTTAATTTCTATTTCTTTTTGTGGTGGTTTGATTGGGTGTAAATATTTACAACCAAAAAATTACGCGATCTTCTCCTGGGTCAATTTTAGAATGAGTGCTTTGCAACAGAGTATACGTCAATCGTACCTTAGTTTTAACCTTTTCAACCTGCTAGCACGGTATGGAGAGCCAATAAAATGATATTCTGAGTGTTTAGATTGAAACTGCATAGTTAGTTGACTGAGCAGCGTTTCTTGGAAAGTAACATAACAATTTGTTTTCTCTGCATTCCGAAGAATTTGCCTGTTTACAAATCACGGAACCTACTTCCCTATAATTTGTTATATGGTCCTTTTATAGTGGCTCCCCATGATATACAACTTGGGTTAGGCTAGAACATTTTCAGGGCAGTCCTTGCTTTTTAAGAAATTTTTGTTCAGTTTCTTAAAATATGTGCTGCAAACGTGGTAAAAAGACGAAAAGGACAATGAAATGTTCACTTACAAATGAAATTACAACCACATATTTAGCGAACAAAGGTCACTGCTGGCGACGTAAAAACAAGCTTGTATCAGAGGTTTTTTTTTTCTACGAGCCATCAAACAGGAAACGCCGTGCAACGATTGTTATAGATTTGCGCAATAGTGGAACTGGCCGGCTTCAAAATTTCATGCAACCACAACATAAAAATTGGAAAAAACAGGAAATTGTGCGAACCAGACAGAAAGTGTTTCAATTGCAACTCACTCATGCACAAGTATAGCAAATAGCTTCCGCTATTATTTCCAAGAATCTTCTGTCACTGGCCGGAGAAAGTATGAAGGCTTACAATCAGCATATAAACAACGCTAACGTAATGAATATATATGAAAGACCTATATATATGAATTGCAGTTTAAACATGAAATGAGTCGCATATATGGACATTTAAAAAAAGGAATAATATGTTTTGTTTTTTGTTGTGTTTTTTCTAGGGAAAACTGTCGGATATTTCGATCGAATTTCAGGTCGTTAAAAACTCATATTACACTTGGTACCTGTGCATAAGCAATGCTAAAAACTGCGCTGTTGCTCATTTTTTTTATATTTATGAAACTTTTATACCAAGGCAATTATTACACTTAACAACTGATTGTAAATTACATTTTATTCAACTGGTCTATCGGAGTAATTTCGGCCAGTTAATACAAACGTGACCATTTTGAATCGATTTTCACTAACGATGAACCTAATCAACCAAAACAAAATGACCTCCGCTAAACGTAATCAGTCAGAATATTCAGCTATGATTTGGTTCAGTGGAAATTTGACCCAGCAGATTGCGTTGTAATATGTTTCGGCGGTAAAAAAATACCAGTCTTGTTTGACAGGTGGATTTTTTTTACCGTTTCTCCGACCATTTTAAGTTGATTAATTCGTCAGTCTTATATAAGCAACCTCCACAGCAACAGCACAGACAATTTTATTTAACACCTCACCACTGATAACAAATTTGGTGTCAAGATGGTCTTTAATTCTTTCTTTTTTCCTTTATAGCATTGTTGTTCTTAAAGAGCTAAAAAAAACAGTCATGATCGATTAAACACTATTGGAGTCCAACAGTTTAAAAAGACCCTTTAGCCCCTGCATCTATTTCTAGGGAAAAAAAACACAAACAAACAGTTCTTTCCGGGAAATGACAAGATCACGGCTCCCAATTACAGATCAAGCCTTCGTTTGACATTTGAAAGCTACCAGAAGAATCTACATATTTGTTTTCTTACAGAAATGAGAACAGTGCGCGCCGTCTCTTCAAATATTTTCTCTAAAATCAACAACGGACACAACTAGGAAAATCTTAGCCGTTAGCTTACGTGTTAAAGCTATATCTGTGCATGTAAATCCGCATTTTTAACAATATTCCACTAAACCGTCTAGTTAGCTCCAGGAAGGTCCCCTGAATTTGTCTACCGGATTACTATATTCTTTAATACTTAGCAGACTATTTTTGCGCATTCCTAATTCAATTCAGTTTACAGTCTTATTACACGGAAATTTTGTCCTGACTATGCTTCTATGAGGAAAGACTAATCTGTGTAAACTCAAGAACGTAAATACCAAACAACGCCCAGTTGAGCCTTGTTCAGTTCATGTTGAAGACGGCGAATGCAATCAGCGAACTCAACAAAGTGGAAACCTTCCACTGTTAAAGGCGAAGATAGACGACAAGGCGGCGGAATTGATGCCACACTGAGCTTTCAAGCTTTCCTTGTTTTCACTTTGCCTTCTCAATTGTTTTTAAGCTCAAGCAATCAAAACATTTACTATTTGTCGGACAGAAAAACTTTTGGTTGCCACAGTACTCACTTTCTCGACCGCTTCTGGCACTCGATGGCTGAAAACTGTGCAAAATTAAATGACCCAACACAAAAAGGATAGCTTTTAGTGATAATGCCATGTTTGTGCTTTCACAACGATAGCTGGGTGGACGCTGTGGATCTCTCTAGTCTGGCTGAGTGTTATTCAGAAAATCTACTAGTGCATAGGAAATATGGCACGGGATTTTTCTAACCAATGAAATGTTTGATCCTTTTCACGGCGCCACGAAGTTTGTCCTTTGTTCTGTTTTTCTTCCGAGATCCTCCATGGCAACGACGACGTCAAATTAAATGGCAGTTTGGTTTTTAAAGATGTTAATTTCGATACTTCTTAATTTTTGTGATGATTTGATTGGGTGTAAATGTTAACCACCAAAAGAAAACGCGAACTTCATCTGGGTCAAATTTCGAATGAGTGCTTTGCAACAGAATTCCCGTCAATCATTCCTTGTTCTTTATGACCAGTATTATAATATGCAATGTATTCTAAAGAAACATGATTGCAAGTTGTTGTTAAGGTGTGAGTTACCGAGTGGTTTATTGAGTGCCTATGCTTTACAGAGTTTCATCTTATTACTTACTGGAGGCATTTGCGAGAAAAATGTCCTGACAGGGGGTAACAGCAGACTATTACAAACTTAGCCAAAAATATCGGACTTTCATTGTGCTATTATTATCCTTAGTTTTAACCTTTTCAGCTTAGTAGCACGGTATACGGTATGGAGATCTAACAAAATGATATCCTGAGTGTTTAGTTTCAAGCTGCATAGTCGTTTGACTGAGCACCGTTTCTCGGAAGGTAACGAAACAAGTTTTTTCCTGCCTTCCAGGAATTCACCCGCTTACAAATCATGGAATCTTCTTCAATATAACTTGTTATATGGTCCTTTTATAATAGCTCTTTATGATATACAACCTGGGTTAGGTAGCATATTTTAAGGTTAGTCCTTGCTTTTTAAGTATTTTTTTGTGCAGCTTACTTGGCTCCTGGTATGTGCTGCAAAGGTGTTAAAAAGACAATGAACAATGTTCACTTACGGATTAAATTAAAGCCACATATTTAGCAAACAAAGGTCACTGCTGGCGACATAAAAAAAATGACTTCCCGGCTAAACATTATCAATCAGAATTCTTAGTTCAGTGAAAATTTGACCCAGAAGATCACATTGCAATATGTTTCGGCGGTAAAATTTCTCAGATGGATTTTTTGCCTGGTTCTCCGACGTTTTCAAGTTGATTATAATTCATCAGCCTTAAAACAACCTCCACAACAAGAGCACAGACCCATCCTCGGAGACCCAGGGGCAGCTAGTCGGGACGACGGGATTTTCATGGGCGAAAGTTTACAACAAGAGCGGGAGTGCCCCTGGGCACTTACTCTTACCGAACGAGTTCCAGAAGCGTT
>Ga0126336_10000381_pt1 | contig 17196 bp, 11 predicted proteins | sample SidCmetagenome_FD_92530 | JGI IMG/M metagenome (GOLD analysis project Ga0126336, IMG submission 92530) | Coral microbial communities from El Islote,Puerto Morelos, Mexico - Siderastrea C C metagenome | ecosystem: Host-associated > Invertebrates > Cnidaria > Coral | place: El Islote,Puerto... | reverse complement strand
CGCTATCCACCGGATAAATCTCTATCCAGTGGATAACGCAATCGGTTTCCCTAACACTTATCCATTGGATAGTAATTTATCCGGTGGATAGCGCTATCCAACTTTTGAACAACTGGGGCCTGGTGTGCATTTTAAAATCTATGCACAGGTTAAACTCTCTTAAATGTTCAGTGACCCCAGATTTTCTTTTGATAGATCACTTTCTGTATCAATTATCCACGTTCAATGAAAAATTGAAGAAAATCTGTGTTGCGGAAGTTTGATATTTTCAACTTTTCTGCCCATATATCATGGAATTCCGCTATTATTTTAGCTGCACAGTGCTGGCAAAAGCCCAACTTAAAAGGTTGAATTTAACAGAAAGGATGACACCGGCTCAAATTATTTACTTAACAGCCCCACTTAAAGTTTAAAAATGACGTCTGAATCAACATTTCCACCTAATAACTACTTGAATCCACCTTGTAAATAGGTATTCTCAAAATCGTTTCACGTGTTTTAATGCTCATAAAACAGGACTAAGCCTGACAGATTTTTAGCGAGATCGACCGTCCGTTCAATATGACATGGTCCGACAAAGTCATTGGAATATAACTGCAAAAGTTCAACGATGAATCAAACAGCGAAGTTCGTTTGTGCTGAACTGATTGGAAACATCTAAGCTTCAAAGCACTAACTTACGTTCTAAAAACATTAAATCTACGGAGCTGGAAAAAAAAGGAATTTGAACCGGACTCAAGTTGTTCTAGATACTGAAATAATAACTGTTACAACGATTTACCCAATAAGGCTAATAAGGCTAAGTACTGACACTGCTGCTTTACGTGGAAACTAAGATCATTCTTTTCAGTATTCGAAGAAGTAAGTTTAATTCTGATTTAACTAGTAAAATTAAATATTTGACAGGCTCAAAATAATTTTTATGCTCGGCACGTGAAGGTCAGTTTTTTGACGTTTAAACCCGGTTTTTAAAAAATTAAATGCCCATTCTGTTAAAACTAACAACACCAATCATTCTCGACATAACTCTGTTTAAGATGCCGGGAAGTTTTCCAATAGTAAACCTCCAAAATTCAGTAAACACACCAAAAATGTCGTATAGCTAACGTAAACTCGAAATACTATAGTTATTTTAAATCATCAAGGACGTTGCATCAGGGATATTTAGTTGCTTCACTAGATAACATTAGCCCATTAAATAATTATATCATCTCCAGATTGGGAGGTGAAAAGGAAATTTGTGAATGACGTAAAATCTTGTGGCTGCGTCATCAGATTTCAAGGATGATGCTTCAGGCATATTTATTCCCTTCCATTAGGAAGCATTGGCCAATTTTTAAAAACAATTATATTATCTCCAGATTGAATGAGCTGAAAGGTAATTTATGAATGATCAAATGTCTTTCAGAGTTGAGCGTAGAGTCGCTATAAGCTTGTAAATTAAAATCGATAATCTTGTGTGGCATCAGATTTCCAACAGGCGTCGCCAAAGGCTGCAGCCTACAGTTTCGACTGCCTTTCTAAAGTGATCAAGGTATTTCATCTACTCATCCTGACTGCGTGATTGCTGTCCTCGAGATCAAAACTACTTGTTCTAAAACCGTTATTTTCAAATTAAGGAAGTGGTTAGTCCAGTCAACGGTTGACGTTTCATCTTCAAAGTACAATTCAGGTCTGCAACTTTCATAGTTGTGGGACAGAATCGATAACTCAAGGCTGTGTACGATATCCCGGTACGATATCGTCTTCTTTATACTTTCCCTGTTCTTTTAACCAATTTTCTCAGTTTTCGCTGTCATTCTTATCTCCAAACTTTCATTGCACTTGTACGTTAATGATGTGTCTGTTGTTAAATTGCGCAAGTAATTATACGATAACTGTAATAATAATAATAATAATAATAATAATAATAATAATAATAATAATAATCGGTACCGAGGAAACGGGCTCGATCAAGGACTTACGCAATAGAAGAACAAAAATTTTGCTTTTCCTCTCCCACCCTTACATCGTAGTAAATTCTACTAAAAGTCAGACACTCCGAAATAGCGACGAATGAATGTGTTCTTCTAACGTTTGCCTTTATTCATTTATTCATTTCCTGCCTAAAAATTCCCAAAATTCCCTTATGTAAGCTAGTCAGTTTATAGGCCATAAAGTGCCATGTTTCAAGCGAAAACGAGACTTAGGTTACTTATGCGTTATTATTTATCTGCGGGCAAGTCCAAGTGCTCCTAGAAAGCAGAAGACGGATGTTTTTCTTCTTGTTATTAAGTGGAAAATCAAAAAGAATCATGCAAGTCAGATCTCATTTACTCGGAGCTCACACTCACGGTTAATCCTCTTGTTTGATTGTTGTAAACTCCTTTTACTCGTAATTCTAAAACGTGTGGTTTCAAATCAATGCATAATTGCCTAGTTCAACAGTCCCCTCCTACCTCAGTTTTATTTGCAAATCAATCAATTTTGCATTTCATAAACGTTTTAGCTACTACTGTTAACATGAAACGTTTGACGGAATAGCTGAATCTTAGTTTCTAAGCCTTTAATCTTGGGGCAAAAATCCGCCTTTTTTCTCTCAATTGCTTTTTTCTTAGCACTGGACTTCACACATCTTATGGTGTTTGTACAGCTGTTTCAAATAAATTCCGACTTCTGAATCAATATTTGAACCTTAATTATTGAACTTTAATTACCTGGGTACACCTAAATAGATATTAAAATTTTCACGTAGTTAGAAGCTTTAAAAATAGTTCTTAAATCGATAGATTTATACCTGGATCAAACTTCTTTTCAATATGACAGGGCTATTGGAATATAAAATGCAAAATATCAATGATGATCAATGATTATTCATACATCGACGGAATTTCGTTTGTGCTGAACTGATGTGTGAGCTGTTTATAATGATTTTAATGGGAATTTAATACTTCTCATTAAAGGATATTGCATCAGGGATATTTATTTCAATTGCCTCCATTAGGAGGCATTTACCCATGAAAGAATTGTATTATCTCACAATTTAGTGAGCTAAAAGGAACTTTGTGAATAGTCAAAGTTTCCTGTCCTTTTATAATGTCTTTATCTGCAAATCAGTCAATATTACACGTACGCAGAGATTCTTAAAATAGACGTTATAGTGATTTTTAACAACATGGTGGGTCTCAGTTAAAGCTTTCCTTGGAGGTTAAAAGAGAGTTGGTAAATTCATTTGAAATCAGTACCATAATAATTAACTTTTTTGGCACTGGACATTGTATAACTACTAGTGTTTGTACAGCTGGTTTAACGAGCTTAAGTGCCACTAATTAAGTCCGGTGTCTGAATCAACAGTCGAACTAATGATTATCTGCGTCCACCTAAATTGATATTAATTTTCCTCACATTATAAGACTGCTTTCAACAATGAACGTCCTGTTTAAAAATTCATTTATGATGCGATAATTATTTACTGCTAACACTGATCGGCTTTATGTGCAAGTAAGTTTGTGTCCACATGTTCGAAGAATTTTCAACTCTTTTAGACAATTCGAACGTCTACATAACTGTGCGAATAAAAAACCCGTGAGCACTTCGATTTCCCATTATCTAGCTACCAATCAGAAGCGAGATGTAACCGCTAGAGCAAACTAACAAACAGTTAAAACCGCAATTGGCTTTTTCCGTGGAAAGAATTCGTTGCGTCCTTATAATATTTTCGTTACTAGTTTACCTTTCTTCTTTGGTTGTAACCGAGGTGGTAATTGGAGCAACTTAAAAAAGAGAGAGAAGTTCAAACTACAAACCCAAAGCTGTTACTGTGAATTTCGAAAGTTATTCAGTTGTACGATTGTCACTGTTTTGTCCAAAAGCCTTACTAAGGGAATCGAACAGCGTTCTATTTTTTCGGGATGAATTTGTATTATAAATTTCCCATGTGTAGAATGTAAACGAACTTCTGAGGATATAAAATTTAGCTCATAAAGTAATTGTTTTCATAAATTGTCGTGTTGGTTTTATTGCCATCTGCACGAAATAACGACTATCACTGCAAAATCCACCAAAGTGTTGAGATCTTCAAAAAGAAAAAAAATATTTATTGCATTTTTTACTCAACAACTCAATGAGCCATGCTCACTTGAAACCTTCCTTTTATTCAGTTGAATTTGAACTTCTTTTTTCTCTCGTCCTCAAGGTGGCTTTTACAAGGCGCTGATTCTGTTTCTGACGTACATGACGCTTGACATTAAAGACATGGAAAGTTTCATTGCTTTAATCACTGAGTTACGCTCTTTAGCGTAATCTGGTCTTTACTTGAAGCCACAGCTTCTAACTACTCCTCACCATCTTGGAAACGGGCTCCATTGATTGGCGCGCGCAATAAATATGCACACAGAAACAAATTAAAATTCCTTTTTCTGGCACTTGCGCTAGCGCTGATGTCTAATAATGAGTGAGTTCGTAATCGGATTAGCTTATGTCCCTGCCATTTCCTTTAGGAAGATCCTTGCGTTGTGTTTATCAATTCATGCTTTTTTTGTCTCAAGCTTAACCAAGCTTAAAATCTCAAGCCAACCAAATACTGCGACCCTTATAATCTTTTTTGATTTACCAGCGTGTTTATCAGTGTAAAAATCTCCTGTCAAAGCATGTCTTCAATTTGCTTGATCACTGTTCCTTCTCGAAAGCCGGTCCGTTTCAGAACGCATTTATGTGGACACTAATGTAAGGAAATACAATTAATCTCATTGTGTATGTTTTCCAACGTAGGAGTGTCATAGTTTTCTCTAAGAGCCTTCATAAAGGGAGTCGACCATTAGACATTGAGAACATTAGCCTTGGTAAGTCTGTTATTTAATACTTCAGTTAACTGCCATGAATTAAGAAACATCCCATCAACAAAACTCCGTATAGCGTACAGACGTTCTACTTAGTGCTCTGTATTTAGCTGTGTCTTCACTGAGTACGAGAATCGTTCGACGTAGTAAAGATATAATGGAGTAGAAGGTGAATTGTCTTTCTTTTTTCATGGATCGGTGCTTTAAATTACTCATAAATCTAATTAGATTGTATTCATACACCTGCGATAATATATTTAAGGGATAAAGCATTCGTACGCGTGTGTTATTGGCCAGTACATGTGGGAATCAAGTTTATAATGAACGAGAATTTTTGGGCACTGTGGGAAAAAATATGAAAAATGTTTAGTTTATTATTAAGTTGACAAGTTTGTGAATTTCTTGATAACGCACGTCCAAGCTAAAGTGCTTCAACACATTAACATTCAACTTGAGCACGCTGAACAATTCAAAATCGTTTTTACTGACCAGTTTCTCGAAATGGACCTATGGAACCCTCAGTTTTATTGTGAAAGACCTGAAGAATAGAAGAGGATTAAAATTATAGCGGAACCCGCGCGCCAGCGCGCCAGCGGAGCACCATTGCTAAGCAAATTTGGTAACCTAACCGGATCCGAGAAATTTTGGCTGTGACGTCAGCGTACGCGCGTACGCCCGTCCGTACAGACTCTGGGGGAGGGGGAGGAGAGTTCCAAGGCAACCCGACTGGGGGGGGAAGAATAGCCATCTTTTCTTGCGGGAAATCGCGCGGGGCTTTTCACTTTTGGGTAACCAGCGTTTTTCTTGGCGGGAAATCGAATGACCACCATCGCTCTTGAAAAAGAGGTTTCTTTAAAAGCTTAGCTTGTTTAGCAAAACGGTTCAGTTCGACAAAAGTGAAGTTTAGAACTTGAGAAACAAAATATCAAATGTCTATAAATGGAAAGAAAAAGTTCAAAAGAATACTCAGTTGTCTTTTCGGTCGTCACTTCGCTTGAGTTCGCAGTGTTTTGCAGCGGTCTCGACCCCAAATATAGCAGAGCAAGTGCCTTCTGGGCTTTTTTGTCCACAACCATGGTTTTTGCAGCGGTCCGCCTGTTAAGTCGACCGAACTCCGATCAATAAACAGCTGTTTAAGTATAATAATGAACACAATTTTAGTCGAAGTGTGTAGGTTGGTCAAGTGATTATAAGAGCGATCGCCTGGCGTGCAGGCGGCTGGGGTTCAAGTCCATGAGTGAGGATTCTTTTTCTGTTCTTTCCTTTCTTTTTTTTGGTAATTACTTTGTAAAAATATACGTTGCAGCAAAACAAAAAGGTGGGGCTCGGCTTTTAGGCTTGGCTAAATCTATATATTAGCTAGATTATACAATACCTATTTTTCTTACAGGGAAAAGTTCACTGTACATCCAAGTTGTATTGCGTGCGTAGAAAGGCAAGTCAAATTTGGATTTTCAACTCCATGCAACTTATAAGTTGTTTCCCCCGCGTTTGCAAATTATAGGCTTATGATGATGATGATGATCGTTGTTGTTGTTGTTGTTGTTCTTGTTCTTGTTCTTGTTCTTGTTCTTCTTCTTATTATTATTATTATTATTATTATTATTATTATTACTGTATTATTATTATTATTATTATTATTATTATTATTATTATTAGGAGAGGGATGACATCGTGACACTTTGGTGACGTTGTTTTCTTTCAAAAATTTTAGCACAGCGAGATAGATTGCCAGCATTCATGGCAAACAGTCCAATGGAAGCTGCAAGGGAAAGTGATGTCACACCACCTGCCGAGGAAGCACTGGATTTTGATGACGTCACTTTAAAAGGTGAGAAGAAACGATGCAAATGTTGAGTCCGGCATTTGCAAGTAAATTGTGTTCAGTGTTTTGTCAGAACGGAATTCTCCAACAGTTGTCAAGCCCATGGACATCCCGTTTTTCTATTCATTGGCAGCCTTAGTTGTTATTCTCCGTAAGTTTTTCAGTTCGCATCACTTTGATAATATTAAGGAAACACAGATTTATTGTGATGCTTGTGATGCTTATATCCAGTGCTAAATGCAAATGCAGGTTAATCATATACTCCATTCTCAGGTATACAAGGAGAGGTGGGGAGGTTTATGCCAAATGATTTTAGTTATGACAAAAAATTGTCTGACTTCCTTAGCCTGTACTTTACTTAAGAGCAATTTTCTGTAAGAATCAAACAAAGTGGGAAATGAAAATTTTGGACCCCAACTCAAATTTGCATGCAAGTAGATATCCAAGGGGGGTGTTCGAAAATGGCCATTATTGAGGTCGTAACTAAATTGTTGCCATTGTAACAGCGAATGTTTGTTGACGCCCGAGAACCCAATTTTCAACTGAAAAACTTATACTGTTGTGAAAAGTGAAATTTTAAAACGTTGTTTCTCAAGTTTTATTAAAACACTACAACTCGAGAGTTGGTGAAATGTAAAACTGTACTCTAGTTTACATTTCATCTGTACTCTAGTTTACATTTCATCTACAGTAGACAAAATAATCGGCGAATTTGTTTTTTACTACACCAGTCGTATCTTAGCCAGTTTAATTTGCGTATAAAACATTTCTTGTCCACAACCAACAGTACATCAGTTTTCTTATTTCAGCCCACTCAAATCAGGTTTGGAAGCGCTGGAATGACACTAGATTCGGCTATGTAAAAGCAACGTTTTTGGCTTCTTGCACATAAGAACAAAAGTCAGTGTCCGTCCGACGTCTCAGCTGTACACAAATATGTAAGATTTACCTTGTCGCTCAGTCTCTTCATTGGACGGATTCGCACGCAAAAGCCATCAAAGCAAAACACGTATGAATGTTATGGGAATCGTTCAATGAGCCAGGAAGCGCAAAGATCTGGGGACGGTCACTAACATTTGCTCTCATTAGCTAAGGGCTAAAATGTTTCCTTATAATGAACAAGTTCTTCTAATATCTGAATAATGATAATTTTTAGCAATAGCTGAAGTGTACAAGAACGAGGGCAATGATTACTTCAGGAAGAAAAATTTCAGCAGCGCGATCTACTGTTATACGGAGGGGATCAAAGTAAATTGCAAAGATGACAAATTGAAGGCCAAGCTTTACAGCAATAGGGCTACAGCGCACTTCTATGTGGGTGAGAAGATTCATTCATTTATCCATTTATCCATTCATTCATTCATTCATTCATTCATTCATTCATTCATTCATTCATTCATTCATACATTCATTCATCCATTCATTCATTCATTCATTCATTCATTCATTCATTCATTCGTTCCTTCCTTCCTTCTTTCCTTTGTTCATTCATTCATTCATTCATTCATTCGTTCGATCATTCATGCATTCATTCATTCATTCACTCACTCATTCATTCATTCATTCATTCATTCATTCATTCTTCCACTCACTCACTCACTCATTCATGCATACATGCAAGCATTCATTCATTCATTCATTCATTCATTCATTCATTCGTTCGTTCGTTCGTTCGTTCGTTCGTTCGTTCATTCGTTCGTTCCTTCGTTCCTTCGTTTGTTCGTTCGTTCGTTCATTCATTCATTCATTCATTCATTCATGCATGCATTCATCTCTTTTTCGTTCGTTCTTTTTTTTTTACTTTTGTTACTTATTTAATGTCCAATGAAATTAGAGGTTGTTAAGAGCTGCGTGCTATCTGATTTTCGCATCATTTTCCTCTCAGGGAATTTTAACGATTCACTGCGTGATGCAAAACTTGCCATTGACTTGGACCCATGTTACATCAAAGCCATTGAAAGAGGTAAGTTTTAAAAAGGGACGCAATAAAGGGCGCTGCCCTCTTAAAATGATAAAATTATAGATTTACTGCGACATTGCAGAGACAGACTACAAGCTTAGCGCTGGCACTGGGATGAAGCCCAGAATTCTCCAATTAAACGTCATTTCATAGGTTAGTGAAGCTTGCGATCAGGTTCTTTGTATTTTACACACTTGGGCTTAAGAACACTTTACAGGGCGAAAATAATCTAGAACAAACATAAGTCAAGAATGTAAGTCAAGAATGTATGCCATATATCAAAAAGCAGTAATGCCAAATTTACGACTAGGGACTATTCAGAGAAGAAATGAGTTGCTCCATATTAATATTCAGTTTCCCTTGACGGTCTCTGTTCTAGAGACCATTGTTTTATAATCGCCCTCTACGCCACACAGTACAAAGCTATGGATAGGGCCTCTCACGTGTACAAACACTTGCAACAATCTGCAACAATCTGCTGCGATTTGTGTTCGACCAATTGCTTCAGCATTTTGGACTGCGCCACTACAAGTTTTCAACTAAAGATCAAAGAATCCTTGCATATCCACTGGGAAAAGCCCACTTTAAATCAACAGGTTAAACATGTTAATTTGAAGTTGTTTGTTGAGATTTCACATAATCACGCTTTTTTCTTGGCACCCTTACCTATACATTTTTGTTTACAATTCTAATCACTATATTGCATATAAATAGCTTTGTTGTAACTTTTTCCTTCAACTGAGGATGGCATCAGGGATGCCGAAACATGTTTTTAAAACTAAAAAGTGTTGTGTTGTTCTTCAAAATATTAACTTGTTTCTTGCTACCAAGACCTATCGGTAGAGGCATAGTCACTAGTACATGCTCAATGTTTCACAGCGGAGCTCATGCTCATAGAATGCATATATCCATGCTAATTGATTTCCATGGTCATGACTGTACGACTGTCGCACCGTCCTTTACGTAAAGGCATCACAAATACCTCCATCAAAAAATTCAAATAGGACCATCCCATCCCTAACATCTTCAAATGTTAGCTCGCTGACTCACTGACATGTTATGTTACTTGGTCAGCAGTTGCCTATCTTCCTAAGAGCTAGGCAGACACCTCATGTAAGCGTCACTGATTGTACCCATCAGTTGCATTCTAATAAACGCCTTCCAACCACCTACATCTTGGAATGTTAGTTCACGAACATGTGACGTCGACAGATTTTTGAGACGCATGTTGAGACCTCACGTAAGCATCACCTACTGTCCTATCCACACGACGTTAGGCCACGACAATATGATTTCAAATGCTCGGTTGTTATCCTCTCTCTCTTGACTTCTTTAAAGTATTACGAAGTGTCCCAATCAATAATATTCAATACACGCCTCCCTGCGATCTCTGCTGCTGGACTTGCCTTACAATAAATATATATATATATTATCAACAGGGGCGAGCGCCTGTGTTGAGCTGAGTCAGTTTGAGGAAGCAATGACGTGGTGTGACAAGGGATTAGCTGTATCCTTCACTATAGAGGTTACTATAAAGATATTTGTTGAGTTTATAAAACTTGAAAACGTGAGACAATTGCAGTGTTTCAGATTAACTCGAAGTTATTAATCCTGTAGACTATAACCAGTGTTACTATTCCCCTCACTTTAGTTCTCGACTGTTGCCCCCTTTTTGCAAAAGCTCTTTCACTTTTTCAATATCTTAAATGAGGATGGGTAACAGAATAGGACCTTAACTTCTTCATTTCTTCCTTCCGAACATTATATGCAAAAACGCAAGCTACTGTCAGTTTCCAACACTGAAAGGCCACATGACTTTTTATTTAAGCAAACTAAAAACAAAAACAAAAAATGAAGAAGAAAACAAAACAACCCAAAAAATGTGAGAAATTAAGCCCTGTATATTTTCAGATTCATTGTATTGCCTTATTTATAACGTTTATTACTGAAATGTTACAATCTTGACTTGCCGAAGATTGATATGAATAACAAGAAATTGTTGGAATTGAGAAGCAGGTCTGTCAAAGAACAAAACAATTTGCGTGATACGGGAGGAAAGAAAGAGAGGGATCAGTCAGAAACTGAAACGGTAAGATTACTAAGATCAACTTGTATTGAAATCGGTTTGAGAATCGTGCATTAAATTTGTTTGTTAGTGAGTTCTAACTAAATAGGCCATTTCCGAGTTGCCGTGTACCTCTTTTTCAAAGCGAGTCTTAGTGCATACTCCTTTCATATGAAAGGCTAGGTTATTGCAATGCCTCTGCTCGCTTATTTGAGGTTTTAGGGGACCCTTTTAAAGACGGTGGGCCGTCCGATTGTTGTACGCAACAACTTTCAAGAGGATTTTGCACATTATATGCATACAAAAACGCCATTTAAAAGGTGACAACGAATGGAAAAGCTCTGATAGACTCCATTCAAATGAACAATGAAGCAAGTAGCACACACAAACACCAACCAGCGGTATGGCCAGTACCTTACACATGCGCATTGCCGTATCACCCGGGCAGTGGCAGCCATGAACAGCGTGGCATAGCCCCAGGCAGAGAGCCGAACTAAAAGTCCAGCGTATCTCATGCCCTTTACCGCCTGATGAGTCCTAACAAGGACGAAACAGCTGTTCATGGCTGCCACTGCCCGGGTGATATAGCAGTGCGCATGCGTAAGATACTGGCCATACCTCGGGTTTGTGTGTGTCACTTGGCTAATTGTCCATTCAAATGGACAATTGTCCATTCAAAGCAACAAATTAATTGTTCCAGGACAGAATATGGCATTTTCCTCAAAGAGAAGGCTTATCCGAATGTCGGCAACTGATTAATAAGGCGTACATTTTGAGCTTTGGAGTTCCTGAGGCTTTTGTAGCCGGCTGTTCTATATAAAATAGGAACGTAAATTACACGATGGCCGTGTAATTGAAAAATCTGTCACTGTGCTCAACAGAATCGAAATATGCCAATTTATACATCTGAAATCCAGCTGGTATAAAGAAGGAACCAAAATGCTAGAATCTACACTAGGTTAATTTTGCCGGATAAAAACATTTAGCGGTAAAAACAAACATAGTCTCGAATAGAATGCATAGAAGTTGATTTACAAGAGAAACCCTTAACCCAAGAGTTTAGCTTGAGATCAACTTTCGACAAGTAGTCACGCAAATACACAGGTAACGTAATTTCATAAAACGCATGCCATTTATTATCGATTGTCATCAATTATTTCCATTGTCCGGCGTCACTTCTAAGTTTAATCAAATAACATAATACACGAGACGCTGGTTACGATGTCCACGTAAACGTGACGTTCCATTTGTATTTATACCGCAACGGAATGGGAAAAAAAAGCTTGTTTCGAAATAAATACAAACGTTGAAACTCTTGATACGTATCTAACAAGTGGAGCCCATAATCTGTAATTTTATTTCTGATTGCAGCGCATGCATCGAAAACACCATGAAGTGATAAACCTTTGAACTGAGTTCTAGTTAAAGTCTATGTTATCAATGTGTTTCATTGCATTCTTCAATTTAAAGCAGAACAAAACAGAAGACTACATTATTAATAGTGTATGTATTATTAATAGTCTATTATTATTAGTTAATTATTAATTATTATATCATTATTAACTATTAATCAATAATAACTATTAATAAGTGTATGCATTATTAATTGCGGAACCCGCGCGCTAGCGCGCCAGCGGAGCACCATAGCTAAGGAAATTTGGTGATCTGTCCATCCGAGAAATTTTGGTTGTGACGTCAGCGTACGCCCGTACAGACTCTGAGGGAGGGCGAGAGGAGTCGCAAGACAACCCGACGGGGGGTGGAGAATGTTTTTTGTTTGGCGGGAAATCGCGCGGTGCTTTTGGGCAACCGGCATTCTTCTTGGCGGGAAATCGCATGACCATCGTCGCTTTTGAAAAAGAGGTTTCTTTGAAAAGTTTAGCAAAACGATGGTTCGACAGTACTGAAGTTTTTAACTTGAGAAAAACATGTAATATCTGTAAATGGAAAGAAAAGGTTCAAAAGAATACTGATGGAAGGCGAAAAGTTCAAGTTACGAAAGCTGCTTTCAAAGGACTTCATCTTTTAGTTTGTTTTCTTCACAACGGAGAGCTTGCCCTGTTCTGAAGTTTTTAAGAGCCGCCGTCAGTAACTTTCGAGAATCCGCGGTCAGGAAGCGAAAATTCGAATTTTCCTTTTTTACACCAAAAAGTTCCTTTTAATGAACCTTTTTAAGAAATGATACCCTAAAGTTCCAGCGACGTCTTATTTTGACAAAAACGGGGAAAGTTCGAAAGTCATCGAAGGCCGAAGTAAATTATGTAAATTAGCGTATTTTCAAATCGCCAGAACATGTCAACAAAAGCTCGCCACGAATTCATTTTTTCACCATTTGTTAGCCATCTCTTGGACGTCTTTTTAAACTATATTTCATCTCCATGTTAACAATTTTTGTTTGCTATCCATACGCTTAAAAACTATAAAATTCGCTCTTCAATTGATTGACCAAATTTTACCTTATTTCGGAACATCACAGCGCCGGGGGTATACGTATATACAGGCTAAAACAGGATTTTATTCAACGGGCAATTATTGCTCTTTATCATACTGAAATGGTTAGTTTGGCCCGCAAAAAGCAAGTGCGCTAAAGGAAAAAACGTAGAGCCTGTTTTCACACACTGATTTCGCCATTTTCTTTGTTGTTCTCATATTACAAGCTGCACGTCAGTTTGGAACAAAAAACAATGATATTGGTCAGTACTGACCCACTTTTATTTGTTTAATTTAACACTTTTTAACTGTAGCAATAACCTGACTTTGTTTTTCAGTTAAACCAGACTATTTTCAAATAAGGAAACTGTCAAGTACTGAATAAACAAATCGCTTACACGTGTACAGGAACACGAAGCCGGCGAGGCAAAACAATGCTTATAAGATATCGGTTCAGTTGAACGTCTCCGACTCACTAATTTCCCACTTCAGCGAAGTCTAATGCATTTTCTGCTGACGTCTTAACTATTAGGCGTTGTAAGCTTTAAGCCGAGGAATTTGAAATGAACATCAGTGTTTTTACCCTTAGCGGGTTTCAATAAAACCGTCTGTTGATAAATAGACTGTATTCGACTGTGAAAGCAGCCAAAACGAATTGTGCACGTAAATTTAAGATGTATTCGCACTCTTACACGTGGACGTGTGCAGAGTTAATCTAGCTTGCACATAGTCCCGATTATAAACTTTCGGTCACTTGTCAGAGGAAATAATTTCGCGTCCTTCCGTAATCTTTTAATACGTTAGCATATAGTATCATTCGCCCCTATTTTGTCCCTGTGTAATTCTTTAGGCCCAATTCGACTGAAAAATCATAAAAAGCTGACTTACCTGTTAAAAGGTTGGATGTTTTGTGCAAAATTTCCTGAAGACATCGGTTTCCTCGCGAAGCAAAGATGGAACAAGACTGCGATTTTTGGATTTCATTGTGCCAACAAGACGTCACGTTGCGTGACAAGTGAAACGTCATATACTTGCGCTGCGTGGGAAAATGGCCAGGAACACAATATTTGTGCGAAAAATGACCTTTTTCTCATTTTACCAGTCAGAGCATAAAAATTTCCACGGAGATGGTTTATACATAGGAGAAGTGGTTTTTTTTTGGCCAGAAAAGTCTTGAATAAAAAAGAATAATAGACAAAAAACAAAGTAAGTGCTGACTAGTCATGCCAGCTTGTCGCAATGTCTTCTTTTCAGTCAAATTCACTAATGAAAAAGGAAAACACATTCTACTCGGTTAATGAAGAAAGCAAACAAACCGTATTCGAAACTTCAATGTTACATTTCTCAACACTTGTACAGCTCGAGCATCAACATATCAGTAAAACGCCGACTCGGGGTCGGAGTGTGTTTTTTTCCACTTTTTTACGATTTTATATCGGGAAATAGATTCTTTTTGTTCGAAAAAAGTATCTTTCGGTTTACATAAACGGAAAATCATTTTAAAGAAATTATGAAGCAAATGAAAATGCGCGTGTAACAAGCTTCTTTCCGTTGGCTCATTTTCCTGCGAAAACGATCACGTAGTCAATCATTCCCGCGTTTTCCTTTCATGAAGATGGCCGAATCGGAAGGACGCAGTTCTTGTACGCAAGCAATGCGTATTAAACGGCTACCAGACTGTAAATGGTTTGAAGCCAGGATTCATAACATAAGTCGGGAAATTATGATCGTCCGGGTGAGTGTAGTCCTGAGAAGGACTGTTTGTGATAACACTGACTGACGTATCGACAACCTGAGCGGAAACGTCAGTCAATGTCATCACAAAACAGTCCTTCTCAGGACTACACTCAGGATGCAGAAGAAACTTTACGTCTTTAGTACGTTTTTCATTTGATGAAGAGAAAAATTGCAATGCTGAAATCGGGATTTCAACCCTGTACTATCGCATACAAAAAGTGGAACCCAAACGTTAAACCTCTCTCTTGTATGAAAAAAATGTCTTCTTGTCAGTAAATATATATCCACTGATGAAAAAGGAAAACATATTCTACTCGGTTAATGAAGAAAGCACACAAATGGTACCAGTTTCAAAACTCAATGCTGCATTTCTCAATACTTGTACAGATCAGGCATCAACATGTTTATTAATACGGCATCTTGCAGCTTTTCGTCCTTTATATTGAACTGTACTTCGCCATGTGGACCTACAATTGTAGCTCTAGAAATCGGCAAGATTTGCAATGTAAATCTTGCCGACTTCTGGAGTTTAATCCACATGGCGAGGTGCAGTTCCATAAGGACGAAAAGCTACAAGTTACCATTAACAAACATCCCACGTTGAGGGTTGGTGATTGGGTTTCAGTCAGAAACGTCCTCTCGGGGTCGGGGTCGGAGTCGGAGTGTCGTGTCCCTTTTTTTTCCATTTTTTTTTTTTTTTTTGCGATTAATTTGGAAATAGATTCCTTTTTGGTCGAAAAAAGTATCTGTCGGTTTACATGAACGGAAAATCCTTTTAAATAAATTGTGAAGACATGAAACTGTGCATGTGACCTCGGAACTTCCTTCGGTTGGCTCATCTTCCCGTAAAAATGGTCACGTGGTCAATCATGAAGTCTTTTCCGCGTTTTCCTTCACGAACATGGCGGAAGGATGCAATTTTGGTGAGGAAGGAAATCGCATATTTTGCTTGTTATTTGGGTGCGTGTGCTTGAAAACTTGATTTGTGAAGGGAAAAGTAAAATATTAAAATAAGCTGAAGTCGCTTCTGTTGCAGGTGTAATTTTAAAGTTCGACACTGCACCTACGGTCTTGAGGGCAGGCACTGGAACACTGTGGAAGAGCTTGCACGCAAAACGTCTCCTATTTCCCAGGCTAGCACTGGAGGGGATAGATCAGGGGACCCTCAACGGAGAGAGGTTTAACGTTTGGGTTCCAGTTTTTGTATGCGATAGTGCAGGGTTGAAATCCCGATTTCAGCATTGCATTTTTTTTCTTCATTAAATGAAAAACGTACTAAAGACGTAAAGTTTGTTCTGTATCGTATCCTTATAAGGATGTCATCGAGTGCAAACCAAGAAAGTTCTCCTCCATGAAGTGCCTACCCAAACGCAGTTTTCTTTCCCGGCGATGATGGCAAACACAACTGAAGCACTGCTGACAAAGAGTAGGAAAAAAGTGTACTAAACTTTGCATCGAATGAAAGGTAAAAAATCGGACGAACGCGAAGTCAAATACCTCATGAGCGTTGCTAGTTGATGGAAGCCGTTAATAACTCGGTAAATTATGATCGTCCAGGTGAGTGTAGTCTTGAGAAGGACTGTTTTGTGATGACATTGACTGACGTTTCCGCTCAGGTTGTCGATACGTCAGTCAGTGTTATCACAAACAGTCCTTCTCAGCACTACACTCACCCAGACGATCATTATTTCCCGACTTATGTTATGAATCCTGGCTTCAAACCATTTACAGTCTGGTGGCCGTTTAATACGCACCATGAAACTTACAAAAACGTGACACGCTAACTTCTCATTACTTTCAAGTAGGTGCGAAGTATTTCCACCTTCTTAAACCAAAGCTAGGATTTGGCTTTTTTATTTTCTAGCGACTGAATATTATATTGGGGGTCAATCATGCATTTGATTCTACCCGCATTCCTTGCGTACAAGAACTGCGTCCTTCCGATTCGGCCATCTTCATGAAAGGAAAACGCGGGAATGATTGACTACGTGACCGTTTTCGCGTTTTCGCTTGTTACACGCGCATTTTCATTTGCTTCATAATTTCTTTGAAATGATTTTCCGTTTATGTAAACCGAAAGATACTTTTTTCGAACAAAAGGAATCTATTTCCCAATATAAAATGGTAAAAAAGTGGGAAAAAAAACACACTCCGACCCCCAGTCGGCGTTTTACTGATATGTTGATGCTCGAGCTGTACAAGTGTTGAGAAATGCAGCGTTGAAGTTTCGAATACGGTTTGTTTGTTTTCTTCATTAACCGAGTAGAATGTGTTTTCCTTTCTCATTAGTGGATTTGACTGAAAAGAAGACATTGCGACAAGCTGGCATGACTAGTCCGCACTTACTTTGTTTTTTGTGTCT
>Ga0126336_10000380_pt1 | contig 17211 bp, 11 predicted proteins | sample SidCmetagenome_FD_92530 | JGI IMG/M metagenome (GOLD analysis project Ga0126336, IMG submission 92530) | Coral microbial communities from El Islote,Puerto Morelos, Mexico - Siderastrea C C metagenome | ecosystem: Host-associated > Invertebrates > Cnidaria > Coral | place: El Islote,Puerto... | reverse complement strand
TTCCACTGATCTTTGCCTAAATTATGTATGCAATATTTTTCGACGGTGAGTTTAAGTTTAAGTTTACTTGTTTTTGTCTGTGTTCTTTGAAGAACCGTGAAACAAAGAGCTTTCTTCGGTTTTGTTTTTTACTCCGCGTAGTCACGCTGCTGAATCATTACCAGGTTTTATGGTGGATAACCACAAGATCTTTTTGATGGTGGTGGTGGGGGGGATGCTGAGGGGTTAGGGTGGGACTTACCGGAGGTGTAAAGTCCCATAGGTTGTCAGGACAAATTTCACCATATTGTGAAAAAAAACGTCATTGGCTCTGCACGTATTGCGCGCCTATGTTTCTTTAGTGTTGTTAGTTTTCCACCAATTCACTAAATTACATGTAACCTTAAGAGATTGGTATATGATATGTACCTGTCAAAACAATTTCAATAAGGTGAATTAAAGGTAAAGATGATTATAGCAATGGGCATCACATATCATGCTTGGGCATTATTGCATTCGTTAGATCAGATTGATCAAGAATTGCTTTATATTTTTATTTGTCTTTTATGTCAGAAATATTGCCTCCATTGTGAGCTTAGGAGGGGGACATACACTTTAATTACATTTACAACTGGCTGCCATCTGACTGGCAGAGAGTCACAGCCTGTAAAGAAAGCAAATCTGACCATAGGGTCTGGAGAAAACATGAAGCTTACAAGGATGTTTAGGTAAAGTAGCCTGAATTTACTCCCAGGATGGTCAAATTAATGAAACCGAATGAAAAATCAATCATGACAAGCTTGATCAACCCCGGTCATTTGATTGTTTTGCTTTTTGTTGTACAAATGAACAAAATCGACCTGGAACTTTCTGGAACTTAGTTCTGTTACTGAACTCATTCAAACCAAGTAACCTGAATCAATGGGATTAGTTTGATTTTGTTGTGTGGAAAAAAAGTCATAAATATTGATAAGCACAGTAATAAAATAGAGAGATTTACTGCTCCAAACAGTGTGAGCCAATAATTCCGTCTGGAATCAGAAAATAATTCCATCTGGAATCAGTGGTCATGCAAAGAGCCACTCTGGAGGTGCCACTGCAAATTCCAATTTATTTATTATTTATTTATTATTTATATTAGCTCAAAAGCAGATTCATATGCCAGGTTATGTTATCTTGGGGTCAACCATTTTTGGTTGTAAGGTAACCTTAAATGTGCCTGACACTGGCGCTTTATCTGTTTATCCAGTGGTCTTGTCAAACTCGAAACTTGTGCAATGGGTCTACAGCAACTGCTAGCTTCTATCAAAACAATTAACTTGTAAAACTGTTCTTTTGGGACACTGGGACTAATCAGCAAAACCCAGTTGTGGTTGAAACAGTTGATCTCAGTAGAATGTCACCTTGGTGTGAAAATGTGTCTTCTCTGATGCTGGCTAATAATGGAAGGTTTTTCTCTCAGACTTTTTGTAATAACTTTTAAATAACTTAAATCACACTTATTGAGGGTTAGGGGGAATACCAATGTAAGTTGTTTTTTTTTTTTTTGCAGGGAAGCTCTCGCTGAGATCTTTGACCGTTGTGACCTGGATAATAATGGATATTTAAGTCGGGAAGAATTTGACTCATTTCAGCTGAAGTCTGCTGGCGAACAGTGTGACGATGACGCATGGGAAATCATGAAAGGTAGTGTTTCCTATCTTCTGTCAAGTGCTGAAAGTAACAAGAACAAGTACTGAAAGTAACAAGGATTAACAAGGATCAAAACTGTTCATGGAGTGATTATTGTTTATTATAAAGTTGTGAAAAATGCTAAAACGTAAGGGATTGTCCCAGGGGGTCCGGGATCTGGGTGCAACTCTCAGAACTTAAGTGTCTGATTTGGTACTCGTAACATAATAGTTATGTAATCTATGTGTAGTAAATGGTTTAACCCAGGAGTCAGGTCGTAAGAAGGTTGTGTGTCTGGGTGAGTGTAGTCCTGAGTTGTTGTTGGTGCCACTCTCTAACATTTCAACAAATTGTCTGGAAGCCACCATCACTTCAGCACAGTGTGTTGAAATGCCAGTCACTGTCATTAACCAATTTATGATTGGTAATCGTAACATACAGGGACAAAGCTGCAGCTTTATAGAAGCAATGTGTTGTCTGTATTGATGTATGGTGCCGAGTGTTAGAAAGATAGCAAGTGGGATGGAGATAGACTCAGTGCTTTCAATAACAGATGTTTGATAAGAATTGTGAAGATATTTTGGCCTAAGTTAGTGAGTAATATACCATATCAATCACTGTGCAGAACCTGTCACTACTTCACAATTTCATTTAGTGATGGAACTGAAATCATTGTGGTTCATTGGTATTTTGTAGAAAATTTTGAAATGAAAGATGATGAGATCACCCTGAAGGGATTCCTGGACCTTAACTTGATGGAAGCTCAGGATGCTGATGGTGATCCCAATGACTTGTGGGTAACACTTGAGAGCATGGGTTATAATCAAGCTCTTGAGTTAGATCAGGTATGGTGCTGTTAAAACCCCACATGGTTACTGCTAGGGTACAACCAAGCTCTTGAGTTAGATCAGGTATGGTGCTGTTAAAACCCCACATGGTTACTGCTAGCTTATATCCAAGTCCTTGAGTTAAATCAGGGTATGGTGCTGTTAAAACCCTCTTGGTTACTGCTAGCTTATATCCAAGTCCTTGAGTTAAATCAGGTATGGTGCTGTTAAAACCCCATATGGTTACTGCTAGGGTACAACCAAGCTCTTGAGTTAGATCGGGTATGGTGCTGTTAAAACCCCACATGGTTACTGCTAGCTTATATCCAAGTCCTTGAGTTAAATCAGGGTATGGTGCTGTTAAATCCCACATGGTTAATGCTAGCTTATATCCAAGTCCTTGAGTTAAATCAGGGTATGGTGCTGTTTAATACACAAACACCCCTACACGGATAATGGTGAGTTGTAACAAAGGTTTTGAGTTACTGTAGATCAGGTATGGCACTGTTATACAAACCGGCACCCCTTCTTTGTTATCAGCTGTACCTGTAAGTGACAAGTTTATTCACAAAAAGAACAGACAAGCACAGACTGAGTGAACCAACACTGAAAATTTTAATAATTAGGAAATGACAGACCGCAGTGATTTGAGAACTAATCTTCAATGTGGCAAAAATAATTAATATTGTTTACAGTCTCACTGCAAAAGAATACAGTGTTGTACATTGCAAATGTTTAAATGAATACCATGCTGATCATGGCAAAAAGAAAAAAATCTGGATACTAGAATCCCCAGATTGTCCCTTCGGGGTGTCCGCATACGGAAGTCTCTGTGGCTGCTAACCGGAATCACGATGGTGGCTTAAAGGAATATGTATAGACAGAGTTTGTATAAGAATTGAAATGACGTTTTGTGAAGTTGGCCGAAAGTAGAGTTGTCCACTTACAAGAGCACCTGTTCAAAGAGCTTTAACTGTTATGTATTGCCTTGTTTTTTTTTTCAGTCTTGTCCATTTTTTCTGGAGGTGTTCTGTAATAAGTGCAGACCAACGCTTCAAGTGAATTCAATACCAGACAACAGAAGTGAAGTTTTCAACAAAGTGTTTATGTCATCAGTACTGAATAACTTCTCCAGAAAAGAGAACGTGAGAGGAATGAAAGATCTTGTTCTGTACCGGTATGACAGCACCATCAGAGTGACACTAGTGCTACAAAATATGGTAAGATACATTTACACAGTAGTCACAAAAACTCCATGTGCATGTATGTTATTGACCGTTCGTCAATGATTGTAACTACAGTATACGTGGGTGTTACTCAGTTGTTATGCTTGTGGAGGCACAGTCAGGTCAGGTTGTTAGCAGGTCAAACTGTGAACTCTCTTCAATGGTTCAAAACCGGGTCTCTTTCCTTGTGTTGTTTCCCTGGTGTATGAATGGTTGTTAGCGAACAGATTGCTGTATGCTGATATTGCGATGGAGTGCATTGTAGCATCTCAAACGGTTGGAAGGGGGATAGCACATCTGGGTGGGGGGTAACACATCTGGTGAGGAGGGTAGCAATACTTCTATGCTTTGAAAACCAGAGATAAGCGTGCTGCCCTGATCGGCCACTTGGCTGGTTATAAAGACTAATTAAAGAAAGACTTGCAAAAAGCGGGAAATTGCCATAGTTAATATGTTGTTAACACCCATAAACACGCTCTGCTCCAGTAACAAGCGCGCCGTGTACACTTTTGGTAAATGAAAACCCACCTTATACGTTGCCCTCGTCTCACTGATCGTACATTTAGATATAAATTTTTTTCTTTTTTCTTTTGCAATAGTTTTGTATAAAAATAAAAATAATAATAATAATAATAATAATAATAATAATAATAATAATAATAATAATAATAATAATAATGTACCAGGTGTAACGTTTATTTGTTTTTATTTTGTCTTTCGGAATAGTTTGTGTAATAATAATCTTAATGTACCAGATGTTATGTTTATTTGATGGCTGTAAATAATCTGTACATGTACAGCTAGTTTTGTGTTTCATGTCGTTATGTTCCTTTGGCGAACTACCCCATGTTATGAATCTGTTTTTTCAAAATGTCACTAAATTATCAGACCCTCTAATTAAAACTCCATACCTTCTCAAGATGCAAAAGGCCCCTTCCCTTGAACTACAAGTCCACCCATCATCATGCAACAAAATACGCCCTCCTCCCTCCGAAAGGCTTGTGTATCAAGTTGAATCCTGCTACTTGTTTTTCGAAACCCTCGATCTTTATATTAAGCATTCAAAATCAACAGTAACTATTTATAAATTCAGTTCTGTAAGTTATCCATGGCAATACTGTATCTGTCTTTTTCGAACGTGTTTTTTTAAATCTTGAACATGTCAAACTAGACGTTAGAAATAGCAGTAAAAATTTTTGAAACATGACAATTTCAAACATTGGTTGACTGTTAGTCGGGGATTATCAGCTTTCCAGCCGTTCAGCCCAGGACCTATTTTTGGAACTTTCAAAATGTCCACTATGCGTACATACTGAGCAATCACAGCAATGATTTGCATTTGTTCCCAGTCCCACAGTGACGTTGATGTGAGAGTGGACTGTCGGTCAAGTAAGAACTGTTTGAGTCACCGAGGGGATCTGGATTATATTATCAAGATACACTCCAACAGCACAGAGGTAATGTATAAAACTGGATTCTCCAACTTAGTAGTTTCCGCCAAGTAAATGCAATTGCTTAAATTGCTACACCGCAAAGATCATTCCACTCATTTCATGTTAATACAGCAGATCATAGATATGTCTTTCGTCTGTTTATTACGTCAAATACACTAGTGTTGTAAGAGGTCAAGACATTCCGCCTTGTCTCTCTCCACCCGCAAGTATTATATTAACCTGCCCCCCTCCTTTAAGGGGAGCAGGGATGGCGCAGTGGTGACTGAGTGCTCGACTCCAGGTACCGGTGTCATATGTGGGTTGAGTTTGTTGTTGGTTCTCGTCCTTGCTCCGAGAGGTTTTTCTCCGGGTACTCCGGTTTTTCCCTCTCCTCAAAAACCAACATCTCCAAATTCCAATTCGATCTGGAGCGCACGAACACGTTTAAACGAGCTTCAGAGCTCCTAACTGTTTCGTGGGTAAACAACTACATTGAAATCAAGCCGTACATAATAAATGTAAACTGGCAGCGAACGAGGGGCAGCACTGAGATGACCATCAGTTCATGCAACAGGAGATTAGTTAATACGTAGAATAATTGCTTTATTAGCTATCCGTGGAGCATGAGAAATGTTATGAGGTTTCTAAAACACTTTTTTCTGTAAAGGAATTTTGCGTTTCCTTTAATACAAGGATATGAGCTGATAGCCTGATTGTAGGGAGCCAAGACTTAGACTTTTCCAGGATTTGTGTATAAGATAAAAATAGATGTCAGTCATCTCTTGGAGAAATCTACCTAAATTCTGAGGGAATCAAAGGGTTGGGTCACAGATAGGTTAAAAACTGATACTCTTATTGCTGTTTTTAGTGGCTTTGCACAGACGACTGCTTATCTGTGTTTCTTCTATTTTCTGGTAAACCGATCAGGGTCCGGTTGTTCGAAAGCCGATTAACGCTAATCCGCGATTAAAAGTTATTAGCTGCGGTTTTCACCTTACTCGTTGAAAATGTTTTTAAACGCTAATTTGAATTTTGGAAGTCTTTATTGATTAGTAGTATCAAAGTTCACGCTAATCCTGAGTTAGCTTTGAACAACTGGGCCCTGATTAATGACGTTAATTTTTTTTCATTGTAGGTCGTTCATCATTTCGTGCCCCAGGACACGCGGAGGGAGTGGTCAGTGAAGCACGCCGTAACAATTGAAAAATGAGAATCTCATTTTCCATGGATGCTCGTGATGCTGTTCTTTAGAACAGGAAAGCTTGATAACCCTGTACTCGATGTTATACTACATATAAGAGGAAACAACAGTGATAACAGCAACAAGAACAATAGCAACAAGTTGTTTGGGAACAATAACTACGAGAGCAACAATAACTACCACAATGACAACAACTGCAATAACAACAAAAACAATAGCAGAAACAGCAACAACAAAAATTCAAAACAGCCAAGGCCAAGGATGATGTAAGAGGTCGTATGCACGTGAACTCAGTGACTGTGGAGCATGTACGATAAGCTATGTATAGTAATTACGTGTTTGTCAAAAGTGAATGATACGCCTGTAGGTGAAAGACACGTTGACTGGTAGACGGAACCGAGAGGGTTGGCTCATTTTATTAAGCATGTCCAATTTTTAATTGAGAAGATTTTGCACTCGGGTTGTGCTAGTCATTACATGTCAATGCTGAATCCTGTCGAAGAAAGTAAGCACTAAAAGTTGTTAAGCTATATTACACATACATGTGTTACTCTTAGATATTTAAGTAAGAGTGAGCTTACGAAATTTGTTACACCCTAGACAACTAAGCAGGTGTTTCAATTGATGTAATATCTGGCGGTTAAGACATGGAATTTTCTCCCCAAAAGTATAAAATGTGAAACACTATTTAAAGATTCAATAAAAAGATTATTATGAGTTGTAATAATGGCTGTTGTGACTTTTGTATTAATGCATAGACTCTCAATGTAGCTGAGTATATCTTTAGCATAAGGTGGTCATTTCCCAGGTTTGTATTGTTATTTATTTTTTGGAGATACTGGCATGTAATTGTGCTTTCAAGAATTCGAAGTGAAATACATATTCGTAGTAACCGTTTCGGTGTGACTGGCTGTCTTTTATCCATAATATTCGCTTGTGATTTAAAAACACTATTTACAAGGCTTTTTTCCCTTTTTTTAACATTTTTAGCCTTGTAACTAGTGTTTTCCGGCTGTCTTTTATTTTCTATTTTATGACTCACATCTGAATGAACGTGATACTGTAGTACTCCTTCAAGATTGCTGGTCAAACAAAGCGTCTTTTTATTGAGAGGTTTGCTGTTTCACAATATATAGGAAACACCTTTCACGACTTGAAACCCTTCACTACCCTAGCTCAATAGAAATTATAGCCCTACAGGGATCCTGGATTGTTGTCATTATATGAATAAAATATTCGGCTAAACTACTCACTGATCAACTCCTCCTAATTGAGCTTGGAGGATACCAGACTGGTAAACCCTCACGGTACCGAGTCACCTTGCTGGCAGTGTTGATGTAAAATTGGATTATATTTAAGGATCATATAACGCGCGCTCTCAATGGTTGCGTGCCCGTTTTGTATAAAATTTTGCATAAACGAACAAATTCTTCCAAACTACCTTTTGTGTTTCAATTATGCAATATAAGCGCATATTAAATCAATTTTCCTGTCATTGCACCAAGGTGACTAAGCAACAAACATACTCCTGATTACGTATAAAGCGCTTCGTCATGCTATAACTTTCCCGCCATGTCAGAATGACATCATTTCTGTTTAGAAAACGATGAAATATCAGGTGTAACGATTGGTAGATTTGTTTGTTTTTGTTTCGGGCGAAACACGGTTAAGCTGTTTTACTACACGAGTGATTTTCGTAGTAAAGCTTCATATTCGAACCTGTTCTTCCTATTCCGAGATTTTTGTGGATTAGGAAGTTCTACATTTGTTGTATCCGGCAATGACTCGAGTGCTGGTAACAGGCGCTTCAGGTTATCTCGCTATTCATGTCGTCAAACAGCTGCTCGAAGCCGGAGAATATATCGTCCGGGGAACGGTTAGAAACTTAGCTAACGAACAAAAAGTTAAACCGTTGAGAAACATGTGTCCAGGTGCTGCTCACAAACTGGAGTTGGTTGAAGGAGAGCTTACGGACAAAGAATGTTGGACAAAGTAAGTACATGGATACTCGGCTTACTTCGCTGTTCAGCGTTACGTAATTTCTTTTGCAATTTGTTAGTTTCAAAATTTTCATATTTTAGTTCATCGTTTTTTGATAGCAAAAACGTCATTTGAGGATCGCATATGTGCCAATTAAATTAACGTAGGTGTGTCGAGAGAATTCCACATTTAGTTCGTTATATTTTACCTTTTCATACAATTGTCACAATTGAATCACTAATGTTTTTACGCTGGCTGGGATTAGATTTGTTCCATGTTACGTAACTTTGTTAGTTGCGTTTAATATGTTTAAATGCTTTCTGACTGAAATTAACAACACAACGCATGAAGTGGTAATTATCCCTTTTTGTGGTGCACCTAAAGAACGTAAGAGACTGCATTTTGTCTGAATACTTTCCAAGTTGTCCACGAATGCACTACATTCGTCCTCGCTACCTCTCACTGTGATGGAATAATTTACAATGTCATTGATGACCATTGATCGAGTTTCACAATATTCGACAATATGAAAACTCTTTTACATATGCTAATTATTATCGTGGATTTTTGTGGAACGTTATGTCGTTTATGCAGTTTCCGATCTATTGAACGAAAACTGATGTTGATGAATAGTTTATATAGTATATATTTTGTTTCGTGATTTTGGCAATTCTACGCGCACATTCAGAGCCTGAATAGATGGTATCGACTTAAACAGTTGAGTGATGGCTGGTTCGGGTGTTAGCCTTCCATAGTTAGAAACCTCGAGCTTGCTGCCTTATTCTATAAATTAGACTGCTGTTGCGAAGCCAATTGGATTGTGAGTTTGCGGTCACTGGATTATGCTAATAACCGACAGAAACGTTCTACAAATACCTCGAGGCCATCGTAGGATCGGAGGAAATGAGTTGAGGAGCCCAAAGTTATCGAACTCGTTTGAATCGTTTTAAGTAAAAAAGAACCGTTCTGGAAAGTCTTGTTCCAAGTTTTGTCCCTTTTTACACCGAGACTGAGAAAATTTGGAGAAACTAATTCCCCCCAAAAAGATAAACGTGGCCTCTTAATTATATGGGAGAAACCTTTGCTTGCAGAGTAATCAGTTTGTGGCTCTTTTGAGCACAAATTCTCCGTAGGTAAATACATTTTGACCAGAAGTAATTTTTTAATTAATTATTACAGATATTTTCAAAGCCATAACTTTTTTGTACTTCATCAGATTTACAAACTCAGGGAGAGTAGTAGCCTTGTTATTCAGTTAGTTTACCAGTATAAGTGTAATAGCGCATGACTGAGATGGTAAAATTTCCTCGTTACGCTATTGTCATAAGAATTACCACTGAAAACGTTTCCCCGTTGATAAGTTGGTGAGATCTGAGACTTGTTGGTTGTGTTGAACCAGTGGCTTACTTTTTGTATAAATGTCTCAGTGAAAGAGCAATCAATAAACGTGTGGTCGATAGAGTCTTTTTCTCCACAGAAGCAGCATCCATTGTCGGCTTTATAATACCGTATTTAAATAGTACTTTTTTGTCACAACAATTCTATGAATAGTTTTAAGTTGAAATTCTTTTAACCTAGTTTCTTTGCATACTTTTCTCAGCGACTTGAAAACCTTTCCCAAAAAATCGCCATTTAGAGATAGGCTCTCGCTCCGTCTCTTAGGACCAGCATGACCTCCCGTGTGAGTTTCGTTGTTGAAAATGAAAAACAGGGTCGTTACGTGTGAAAAATATTGATTTACCGAATCAATTCAGTAGCCTCGTTTTCGGCAATAAGTCATTCGGTATAGCGCTGGTAATTTGATAATATTTAAGAAAGTTAGTTTGGCATGAAATTTCTCAGAGAACTGCTGGAAAGAGAGATAGCTCCCATCATCCTTTAACAAATCTTTGATAGAGAAAACACCTTTCTTCAGCCAGACAACGAGATAAACGGTTGTCCCGCCTGAGATAAACGGTTGTTCCTGGTAAGGTATCTAACCATCGGGTAACCATCACATCTTGTATCCTGAGTTACTATTTAGTGCTAATGTTGTAACCCAAACATTGTTAACCCTGGAAACAAAAGGGAAAACCTACTATTGCTGTAACTAAGTATTATTTTTGTGATCAAATTTTAAGCAGTGTGCTGCAAGTGAGCTGCGTACTTAATGTATTAGAAGTAGAGTACGTAAAAGTAGAGTAAAACCTAAAGGAGGTGATGTGTTATGGCAAAAATATATGTTATTGTGACCAGAGGATTTTGAGTCATAACTCCAAGTTAGGAATTTCTTATTCATGATGTGTTTTCTTCTTTGAAAGTTAACCGCGCCTTATTATGCGGTAAACTTCGAAATTTCCTAGTTTAGGTAGAGCACTTAAAAGCACCGTTTTCAAAGCATTTCAGTGCTTTGGTGGCGACGTATTTGTATTTGCTCTTGTTTTGGACAAAAATTACTCAATATCTTGCAAAGACCTTTCGATTTTTGCTGTTATCATAACCTTTGTTATTTCCTGTCGGCCCTCTTAGTGCTGTGAAAGACTGCACCTTTGTGATTCACGTGGCCTCGCCCTTCCCAGCATCCAATCCAAAAGACGAAATTGAGGTCATAGGCCCTGCAGTGGAGGGAACTAGGAACGTGCTTGAGGCGTGTGCTAAAACCAAAGGTGCCGTCAAGAGAGTTGTATTAACTGGTTCTGGGGTCGCTGTCTGTGGTAAGTAATAAAGTTTACAACTCAAAAATAGCATTAAAAATAGCATAAAATAACGACTGCTCGCGGTCCACCCACGTGTACAGCAGTGGTTTCTATTCATGCTTCAGGAAATCTCTCTGGGAATTAACCAACAGAATAACAGCTTTAATTTTTTTCTTCCTACATTTAATAAAACGGAAAAATCTTCTTTGTTTCGATAGAGCAGTAAAAGACAAGAAATGACAGTAAATGTATGAAATGTCACGACTTTAGACTCGTTTCTCGAACTCCCTATAACTTACCGGGTCCGAAAAGAAAAAAAAATTCAAATCCGTTTTTATCGATTGGTGGTAATTACAAGTGAAAAAAAAAAAACGCTGTTGTGTTCCTTAAAAGTAACATAAGGTAAGTTCTAAAATTTGGCTTTCAAAATCAATAAAATGGAGCCTCTGTTAAAGAATATTCTACACGCAACATAGTTTTGGCCCGATAAGCTTATAGGTAGTTTGGAAAAGCGAGCCTATCGTAAATAAGTGGACCAAGGATAGAGGTACGATCGAGTAAAGAAACATAGGAAGAAGTTTGGGAAGACGAATACCCATTGTAAAAACAAGAGTTTTTAGTCTTTGCAAGCACGTCGAGTAAATGTTTTCCTTTTTTGGATAAGAACAATACAAAATTTGGGAAACGACTTCCACCAAACAGAGCACGCGTTTTTTATCAGTTTAACTCAGATGAAAGTGGTCAACTGAGAGTATTCTTTCTATGTGAGCCAGTGTCCCAGAGGTGTTGAATGACAAATAGAATTAATCTGTTTCTAATAGGGAAACAAGTGACTCTTCAAAGCAAATCAACTTATAGCATGCGCACCTCTCTCTTATTGACTGTGTAACTTGCTCGTGTCTCCAAAGTGGTACGAGGGATGTCATATAGCAAACATCAAATGTGGCAAATGAGACTACATTCCTGTATCGTATGTAGGTGGTAGACTTGATGAGATTGGTAAAGTTTTTACAGAAGAGGATTGGGCTCTAGAAGAAGGATGCACGCCTTATCAAAAAAGCAAGTTACGTGCAGAGAAAGCAGCGTGGGAACTGGTAAAGAATTTACCGGGTGAGTGAACGGCTTCTTGAAACATTTTTAAACTTCCGATTCTTATATGATAAGATACAACAATGTTGGACAATACGTCATAATGGTGTGGTTTTGAAAAGTACGATTGTTCATGGCAGACCTGAGCGTTTGAACGTGATTGGTTGTTGGCATGATGTTACATTGCTTGAAACAGGGCTGATAAAAAATGTTGCTTTCATCAGATTCTTAGTTGGTGGTGGAACGTTCTATCGAGAATGTTGAATACTAAAGGAAAAAACGTTAAACAGGCTACCAACAACATTGGAACAAGCGTATGTCAGTCAACAACACTGGAACGTTTTAGCTGGAGCTAAACGTGGTGGTCACTCTGTACTAGGCGATTCATATAAGCAAAGTGGGGTTCTAACAACTGACAATAATTTCTTCTGTACCTGTGCCTGTACCTATCTACTTTGAGCCAAGGTGCCGCATAAGGCCTCATTTCTTGTACAAATAACATTTTAATTTGTTAAAGATAACCTATCATTTTTTGTTATTGAAAAAAGAAAAAGGTCTCCCGAGGCTTTCCGAACAAATCATCCTTATTGTTGGATTTTCTTAGAGTATAGAATGTTTATTTGAACAATAGAGTTCTTAAGAAAAGATGGAATATTCATCTTGTCGCGAGCGTGGGACAAAGAAAAAATCTGAGTCCCCAACGGGAATCGAACCCATGACATTCCGTACACCGGTCGGACGCTCTAACCACTGAGCTACTGGGAGACTCGTGGCGAGCAGAGGTCATATTTATTCATCCTTCGTGGTGACACGCGTCCTGCCTACTGCTAGGATCAGCAATGTCGAAGTGCCCTATAGGTGATAAATAAAGATGGTGAATTTTAAGCTCGCAGAAGAAATAAGAAAAGATGGAATATTCAGCATGTCGCGAGCGTGGGACAAAGAAAAAATCTGAGTCCCCGACGGGAATCGAAGAGTTCTTCTGTCGAAGGCACTATCGTGTGATAGATCGCCCGATCGAAGAAATTTGATGTTCACAACAAATAATAGCCAGAGAACGTAGTTCGAGGGCTCAAATGAAGTCTGAACATCAAATTTCCGAGGGAACGTATCACACATAGGGCCTGAGACAGAAGGCCTCTATTGTTTGATTGTACAACGCAAAATTTTATGCGAACGTTGCCAAAAACGGGCAGTATGCGCTGATAGGCGCCCGCTGAGGAGAGACACTATCGTGTCACGTGATCGATTTCGACCAATGGGAGCACGCCAAAATTTAGCGTTGTACTATAAACTATGATATAACATTGTTACAAACGCTCTCCACGTGAACCCAGATCCATGCAACTTTTCTAAAAGTCTGGAGCGAAGCAAAGAACAAATAAACTCGTTGGTTGATTAATTGATGGGTTGATTGATAGATTGTTTGATTGATTGATTGATTGATTGATTGATTGATTGATTGATTGATTGATTGATTGACTGATTAAATCAATCGGATTGATTCTGTGTTATCCGTGTAAGTACCAAGCACTTTCGGTTTTACAATCAAGCAAAGCCTCAAAAAGTGGTCCCACTTGCTTAACAGAACGACAAAAGAAATGAGGAATATTTTGGAGACTGCATGCATAAAGTCAAGCTTGATTTCTTTCTTTCGTAGCAGAGAAAAATCAGGAAGACCTTGCTATGGACTAACCGGTTGTGAATTATCCAGAAGCGCGTATTGACGTTCCTACTCCTATTCCTATTGATACAGAAACTGCAGTTTAGAGGCGAACCACTTGCCTCTTGAGATTTTCTTATCATATATGTTGGGGTTCAATTTTATCTTTGGCTCAATTTCTATTTTTCTTTGTTTTTGTGTATGGTAATGTATGGTAGAGAGCTTAAAACAAAAGAAAATAGAAATTGAACCAAGGACAAAATTGAACCACAACATATATTCCACAATATTTAACACATTCCTATTTTCCTTTACAGAAGATGAAAAGTTTGAATTGTGCGTGATCAATCCTGGATTTATATTGGGCCCTGTTCTGATAGGATCAACTTGTACAAGTATGGAGGTCTGATTGCAATCCGTCCTATTTATCAAGCAAACAGTAATCTTGGCTCATCACCTTAGGTTATTTTGCGCGTTTCTTCTCTTTCACATTTCTTCCCTCTTTGTGCTTCAGGCTATGACGTGTATTAACCTTAGATTTTTTTCTTACTCAAATCCTCTTTTCGAAAGGTATACTACCCATATTTCTGTAATCACAGCCAATTGTCGCGACTTAGTACACTGAGTTGTATTTAATTATTGTTCTACATTGTTAGAAAAAATTGTCTTTGTGTCTAGAACGATTTATTCCATGATTTATTCCCACCTCTTACCTCGATAGTTTTAAAACTATTTTCCTCGGAAATCGTTTGCTTTACCTTTATCCCAAAAAAACTGATAAAAAAAAGCCATCCTTGGCAATCACACGAACTCGAAAGTAAAAGTCTCGTAATTTAAAGAAAAGACGAGAGTGGACTGCAGAAAGTTAATTTCGAACAAAACGAAATCCACGAAACTCGAGAGCTAACTCGAGCTAAAGACTTTTACTCTTATTATTGAGTATGAAATGTTGTCGAATCTTATTAGTTTTAATCTTGTCTTCACACGGTGTGCTGGAAAGTTTTAATCTGCATTTAGAAAGTAAGTAGAGTGTTTGGTGTTACGCTTCAGTTGGTTAATATAATACAACCTATCACGAATGAAAGAGACTTCGCGAACTAAAACATGGTATTCACATTTGTATCTCAAGTTTTGTAAGCGTGAAATCATAGAACAAAGTTGCAGCAGTCTTGTGCTCTTTTTTGTTTACACATTGACTGAATAACTCAACGGAAACATTTCTATTGGTTAGCGGCTCTAGCACTAGCTAAGGGGGGAGACTCTTAACTACCATATTGTTGTTCCTAATCATCATATCTTGGAGGCCCTAACTTCTACAGATAAGCTGCTTCGCCATGTTTATTCCATAGGAAAGGTGTTCAAGATTTTGAGTCACAGCCATATTTGGCAGGTCACGTGACCTGAACACAAAAAAGCCTAAAACTCAAACGGCATACAGTTTTGGTTATTCAAAACAGTGCCAGCATTTAACGATCATCAAGATGCAAAACGTAACGTATCGATTTCTTGAAATTCGTATTATTATAGAAGCTATCACGTCATAAGTACGTGCATTTATACATTTCGTAATGTTGTTCTTTTTTCCTTTTTAATAACAGTAATTGCTTACGTCAGATTATAAAGAAGGTCGAGTTATGTCCGATTTGCGAAAAAAATCGGATCTCTACCTCCGTTCCTCCGAGTTTTAGGGATTCATCTTTTTTAACGCGTGGTTGGGGTCTGGCAATAGCTACGCACGCGCAATGTCGATTTTTAAAATTCAGGTGTTCATCGTCATACATTTTACCAATCTAGCGGCACAAAACGCGACAAAACAGCGTATGACAAAATACCGTCCACAAAAATCCCTTAAAAACTACGTCACATCTGTAATTAAAAGTCACCCCCTTAACAACCTACTGTGGATTCTCCGGCGCAACAGTCAAGGCCAAACATTATCGAGGTGGAATGCAGTTTTTATTGAAATCAGTTTTTATTAAAATTATTTCAACTTTTTTTTCGTTTCACAGCTTCATCGTCGTCTGCTCCAACGTGAATTGCCACTGATTCCAAAGCTGTCATTTGGTATTGGTGACGTCAGAGATATTGCAACTGCACACATTTTAGCAATGACGTCACCTAAAGCACCAGGTATGACGGAATACGGTTCCTCTGTCTTCAGCTGTAATGTAGCTATGCATGCGGCTATGTATTTTCAATATTAATACTTTATTTAACGCAATTTTTTAAAATTACTTTAAAATACTTACAACACTAAATAACACTTATCAATTCTTTAATAATTGCACCGCCTTAGGGATATTCGTCGTTGACAGTGTTCCCACATAAGACTTCAATTATAATGAAGCGAAGTAACGCAGATATGCCCCAAGATTGTTAAATCAAACCAAGAAAAGAAACCACGTTCTGAATTTAATCGGGGGGGGGGGGATTTGTTGGTTTGACTTTCACTTATTATTGAACTGAAATGTAATCGTGGCTTACGCCTCATGAAAATAGTCTTTTGTTAACACTTGCACCTCCAAAGCCTTTCAAATGAAAAAAAATATATATTACTTTTTGCCAAATTTTGAAAAGCACAGATGGAACCAAGAGAACGTTCTGCCCAACAAGCTTTCACTGAATACAAATAGTTTTTACTGCTAGTATCCACACTGTTTGGAACTGAGGTTTGACTCTCGGTGTGAAGAGGCATTCGAGCCGTATTAAAAGAGCGGATCCGTTCGGATAGTTCACCGTTGTTTTTTAGATGTTACTACTATTTTGCCTCCGATGTCTTTGTTGTTCAGTGTATATCAGTGGCTGGGTTATCAGGAGCAGGATTTGATTGCATGATAGAGAGCGTCACCATTAAATAGGGACAGGCAGCTCAAAATTAAAGAATAACGGGGAGACCACTATTGATGGGTTTAAAAAAAGTAGTCCAGCATTTGAAAAGAGATATGCTATCATAAGTCTGGGAAATCTGTTTTTTTTTTTCGTAATAATAGAATGAATGTAGAAGAATACTTACAGAATTAAAGAGAAACAGACGTTAGGCTAGTTTTTGCGGATCGTGTCTAAAAGTACACACGAGTGACCACGAGTGACCACGACTAGACCACGAGTGACCACGAGTGACCACGAGTGACTACGAGTACCACGAGTGAGAATGCATCAAAATATTTTGCTGATGTCATGATGACGTCATCATTACATCATTTTATCAAATAATCGCTATTTCACGGCAAACTGACCGTTTCTTGAGACCTTAATACCTGGATTCGACATTTTCGCCAATTCTGACCGCATGGGGGAGGGGTCAGGGAGGGAGGATGGGAGGTACAAACTTCCCGCCACCCGCGCCCTTTAATCTCGGTTCCCGCCACTTTTCTTAACTTTTTCTTCCCGCCCTTTTTTCCGCCTCCCGTGCACCTCCCTCCCTCTTTTCTACCCGGAGTCCCAAATTCTGTCCACCTCCCTCCCTA
>Ga0126336_10000379_pt1 | contig 17224 bp, 12 predicted proteins | sample SidCmetagenome_FD_92530 | JGI IMG/M metagenome (GOLD analysis project Ga0126336, IMG submission 92530) | Coral microbial communities from El Islote,Puerto Morelos, Mexico - Siderastrea C C metagenome | ecosystem: Host-associated > Invertebrates > Cnidaria > Coral | place: El Islote,Puerto... | reverse complement strand
GCAAGTGAACTAGAGTGAGATGTTTCAAATAGCATTTAAAATGTTACCGTGCTATGAGTAGTTTTTTGGTAAATATTTTTTGCACTTATTGCTCGAACGTTGAGCGGAATCCGTCTTAAGTGCGAGTACGCCTTTTGAATTTCAAAACTGCGCGTTCTCAGAGCCATCAATAGCCATGCAGAAGCTATAGTTCCTTGAAGACCTAATGGTACAAACCAGTGTTATCTCAAAAGTATTCTTTATTTTTCTCTCTAAAAATCCAAAATTTGAGACTTAATTTCAAAATCCAAAATTTGAGATTTCTTCTGCGCTATAAATTGCCTATTAAAATCTCAGGGAACGCGTCTAAATTATCTAAATACTTGGACAAGACTAGTCATGCTTCTTTTCCCAGTTGCTCAAGGTCACAGGATTTTGTGCCAATGTTAACGTTGTTTTCTTATATTACCCATTTTTTATTTTTGTCTTGCTACCACGATGTTAGCATGAAAATGAAGGGAAATTGTATATATATGACATCACACACACAAACCACACCAAGTATTTCAAGAACATCTGATATAAGTTATTCGGAAAGAAGTACGTCATGCTTGAACGCGGAACTCGTGCTTATAAATTTAAAAAGCACCACTGGTTTTTCATCGTTCACTACAAACTCTCCTTCAATAATCAAACATCATTTAAAAACTCTTCATGGAAGTTCCATTGCAAAACACTGGCAATGTTCTGAGTTCGAGCTCTACAAAAGAGACACTTCATCACTCTTTCGACGTTACGTTGGTGGTCGGAGACGGGAAAGAATTCATAGCTCATAAACATGTCCTTTCAGGGGCAAGTCCTTTCTCTGAAAAGCTGTTTAACAGCGACATGAAGGAGTCTAAGGAAGGAAGAGTTCGTATGGAGATGCTCACCGAACTTGTAATGGGAGATATATTGAAGTTTATTTACACTGGTAGTGTTCAGAAAACGGCTGAAGACAACGTCCAAGACCTCATCGTGATGGCAGACTTTTTGGTCCTTCGTCTTTTGAAATTTAAAGCTGAGAAATTTTTAGCAGAGAAGTTGAAAGCTTCACGTGCTATTTCGACTTACTATTTTGCAGAGAAATATCACTGCCAAGAGCTAACTGGTAGCTCAAAAACCTTTATCTTTGCAAGCGCAAAAAATAAATTGCAGAGTTGTTCCGTGAAGTTCGTCTTGTTTATGTATCCAGAGACTACCTAGAAGGTGAAATCATGACAGATGATCTTGTGAATGAAAATGAGGAATGTATGTATCTGGCTAGAGCGCTAGGAAGCTCATTATATCTGATTCTAAAGAGTGAAATGATCACGGGTGGTTCTTACAGTATATTACAGGTAACACCAACACCAGACTTATCATCAAACAATTGTTCTACGAATACGCGTTACATATAAAGTGGTAAATTCCCTACTCCCCGGGCACAGAAGATAGTCAAACGCCGGGGGTTAAGAATGCCGAAGGGGGGTGTCAAAGTTTCGAATTGATCGGCGCATTACAAAATTAATCACTTTCAAAACAAAACAGGTAGAGAACAGTTTAACAAAAGACTAGTGCAGGTTACAATTACAGTTTTAACGCTTATTCTAGTTATGATTGAATAACAAACGATTTACGTTAAGTGAATTGTGACAGGTTTACTAGACTGAAACTGAACCAAGAAAAATATTTTCTCCGTTGGCTTTTTCTACTTTCTAAACAGCGAAGCGAATAAAACAAAATAAAAGTAATTTTCTTCCCTCACAATACTATCACTACAATCATCAATACTCAATAAATTATAGTCTATTAATTTCGTTATTTTCAAAGCAAGTTTCATTGCTCCAACACTCAGCGATACGTTTATTCCTTTATTTTCGTTATTCTAGTTTCAACACTACAAAGCAAGTTACCCAATATCAACGAACAGATTCTCCTCAGTGATCTCGACTGGCTTTATATAATATAAATAATTAAAAGATTTTAGGGACCTGGAGTGAACAACCGTTAGTAGCGCCTGTTCTTGGTATCTTTACATTCAACCCTTGCCACCAACGCTGTGAATGAATGCCAGCCTTTCCCTAAGGCTTATTTGCCTTTTCTTGTATCCCTCAAGGACTTAGACAAGTCTTAAAAAATCTTTTAAGTAGTCATAGTCGTCATTTTACTTTGACGAAGGCGGCAGAAAGGGTGCCGAAAATTCAAATACTTTTAGAAATACTTTTAGGTCAGATACAATTACTTTATAGAGTTCAGAAATAAAAAAAAGATCGATGTAGACCACTTTAGGCTTCGATCTTCCCTTGTATATATATATTTTTAATGTTGCCATAAATAGCTACAAATTAGTATGGCGTTTATACAGTTACTACCTATCTCATTAAACAAATTCGAAAACTATCGCATTTGATGTAGGTTCGGTTAAAACTCTTAGCAGCCACAAGAGCTCATTCGGTGAGGATCCCTTGTCAATAGCTATAAATTATTAGTATGGCGTTTACATCTTTATTAAATTTTTCCCTGAAACGAATACAAAACTATCGCATCAGGGCTTGTTCAGCGAGGACCTACAACTTAGTATTTCATACCGGTAACGTGAGATTTAGAAAAGAGACTTTGAGAAAAGAAATTTTAAATATTTAATTTTGTCAGTTGCGGCCTCGTTCGCAGTTTTACTCTGCGGAATACCAATTGTGACGTCACCAATCGGGTTGAGTTATCGTGTTCGGCCCCAAGCCGAGGCGGCGTCAGCCGGTAGTTCACATGATTGAGCATTTTCGTTTGTTTTAAAACTTGTCTCCAAGGGACAGCGCGTGGTCAAAGTAGTTGCAAACGTTAAGTACTCTCATTGAATACCATGTTATTCTGTAAGGACATGTCGGCACGATTGAGACCTTTCTCAAAGGTATTTGAGTTATCTCTTTCCACTGATTGCTGTCAGGGTCATAGCTCTGAACTACGTCTATCCCGATGGATTCTCCAGGATTATCATTGTGAAATTCTGGCCATTTTTCACATGGTAAAGCTTGCCGTCAAGACACGTCAGAGTTGAGAGAAAATACAAAGAGGGCAAGCCTTTTGTGTATTGCCACGTGTTAGTTGTTTCGTTGTACATCTCACAGCTATGCGTTGAGTACCATCCTCCACTGGCAACGAAAATTTTTCCGTGGGCAGCAGCACGGTTCCTGAAGGTCAGCGAAGGTTCCTGAAGGTTCCTGAAGGTCAGCGATTTTATCCCACGTGTTTGTGCTGAGGTCATACCTGTCAGCATACCATAAACGCTCCCAATCGTACCGTTGGGCGAAGCTCTACCACCCACAAAGTAGATAAAATTGTCTTTAGCTACCACGCAAACACCTTCTCTTGAGCCCAGATCAAATGACGTAACACGATCCCATGAATCCGTTTCGGGTTTGTACATCGCGATAAAAGAAATATGTTTTGTCCTCTTATATGGATCAAATAATCTACAGTCACGTGAGCGCACTTTAAAAACAGTGGAAGCGCAGTAGGGAAAGAATTGTTGTTTCACTCATCCAAGCATAAATTTCATTTTCATTTCTAATAAATAATTCTTCCACTGTCATCACCAACTGTAGCGAGAACTCAAGTGGCATCCAACGGTTAGAGATTGAAACATAACGCAGTATTTGGCTGTCATGTCGCGCTACGAAATACAGTTCATCACGCCAAGATACTACCTCTCCAGAGCCAGGCGGTATTGGACCTCGGAACGTTGACCAACTATCCTGGCGAGGACTGTAGCATAGAATTTTGTCCTCTTCCTTTAAATAGTCATGCGCACGGACAACTAAAACAGGTATCACAAGCGACTTTCTAGGTTCTAAAATACTTAGATGATGATAGCCCTTACCGTCAATAATGAACTTCAAAGCGTCCCTTACAAGGTCCATGCAACCTTCGTTATCATTCACAAAATCATTTGTCACAATATTACTGTACAGGAAGTCGCGCGATACATAAACAAGTCGGACTTCACGAAACAACTCCCCAAAATGTTTTTTTCGCTCGCTTTTTTCGTGATCAATCCACGTAAGGATGATCTTGAATACATCTTCCTCGGTGCTAACATTCATTTCGTCGCTTGAAATTAATATTTTAACTTCCTCGCTTGACAGATTTAGAAAGTCTTTCATCTTCGCTACGGTGTTGAAATTTTCAAGAATAAATCTTCTTGACATGAAAATGAGTTCCTCGCAACGATATCTTTTTGCGAAATTGTATGTTGAGAAAGCGCTTGAAGCATTCAACTTTGTATTGCTAACTAATACTTTCTCAGCGAGAGTTTTCAGTTGGGTTAAAACCAAGTAGTCCGCCATTACGATCAGTTCTTGAGCATCGTCTGCAGTCGTTATCTGAACACTACCAGTGTAGATAAACTCCAAAATGTCTCTCAAACAACATGCTGTTATCATTTCCAGCCGTGCTACTCCTTCGATAGACTCCTTCATGTCACTGTTAAACAGCTTTTCAAAGAAAGGACTTGCCTCTGAAAGAACACGTCTATGAGCTTTAAACTCTTTCCCATCTTTAACCACCAAAGCGACGTCAAAAGGATGATCGACTGTTTCTTGTGGCATAAAAACTTCCTTCGTACTCGGTTTATCATCAGTGGTTTGCGATAAAGCTGCCATCGAAATAAAGTTCGGTTCTCAAATAGTTGGTGTTGACTGTTGTTATGCTATATGTTCTGAAGGGGTAATTTCAAATGGTATTCAACCAGTGACGTCACAGACAATGGGAAAGCAATTTAAATGACAACAATTTTCACTGTTAGCTACTATCACGACCCTAAACAAATGAAGTAGTGGAATCGTAAAATTTTTCCCCTGATTTTTTACGCGTGTTTGAGAGACTTGAACAAGGAAAGAAAAAGCAAATTATTGATTTCATGACGCACCGAGCCGAGTACAAGTGGATGCTTCTAACAGTTCTAAGCTTGGCCACAATCCTCGTACTGCACTCGTAAAAAAGGCACATCACAATAGGCAATTTCACTCTTCTTCTCTCAGTTTCTTATAATTTAGTTGTCGCAAATGAAGACAGTCACTCTCTCAAATAATTATTCTACAGTATAGCCGCGTTCACACTAGCACCGAAGCATATTTATACCAAACAAGTTTAAATGAATCATGTTTTCCTAAACATGCTTGTAATTGCATTGTTCACATAAGGTGTCAGTTTCAAACACGCTACACGCCTGATTCTATATAATTTACGTCCCCCTAAAAGTGTTATCGACCACCACATTACATACACATCATGTCGTCTGTAATCAGTACTCGTCGGTCTTACTGACAGCATCCCGAGAAGCATTTTAGCTACCTCTTCCTACTGATTACTGTCAGGGTCATAGCGCTCAACTATCTTACCGTGTTATGAAAATTATCTCATTCGGAACCTGGAAAAATCCAGCCATTTTTCATAAGATACAACTTGCCGCCAAGGCACATCACAGTTAAGGGAACATATAGAGAGCAAACCTTTTGTGTATTGCCGTGTGTTACTGAGTTATTTCGTTGTACACTTTGCAGCTTTCCTCCACCGGCAATGAAAATTTTCCCGTATGCAACAGCGCCACTATAGCACCAGCTCTCGGTTCTTGAAGATCAGCTATTTTGCTCCATGCCTATGTTTGTGCTCATGCCATACCTGTCAGCATACATGACTTCCCGCTGGCAACCGTAAAAGCTTCGAAGGTGATTAACTACCCACAAAATAAACTCATAAAGCTGCTTTCGCTTGCACGCAAACGTTTTCTCTTGAACTCAAATTAAATGACGCAATATCTTCCCATGAGTCCGTTTCGTTTCGGGCTTGTACTTTTTGATAAAGGAAAGATCCATTGTCCTTCCACGTGAATCAAACAGTCCGTCGTCACACTGATGAGTGCACCTCTTGACAAACAGTGGAATCACAGTGGGGACGAAGTGTTGGTTTTTTTTTTTTGCACTTTCCTCCTTGGTAAGAACGGAAGTGGTGTCCAATGGTTTGAGACTGAATCATAACGCGAGAGGCACTGATTGTTATTTCTCGAGAAGAAATAGAATTTGCCATGGCAAGGTCTTACTTCTCCAGGACTAGGTGGTATTGGTCCTCTGAATCCTGACCATCTATCTTAGCGAGGATTGTAGCAAAAACTTTGGTTCTCCTGTTTATGAATTTGCACACGGAAAGCTAATACAAGGATCTCAAGCGACCTTCTAGGCTTAATACAGAGACTTAACGCTTGCGTGTACACTCGCCAAAGTAACTTGCGAGCTTGACCCTCGTCAATTTGCTCGTGCAGGCCATTCTAGCACGGACGCACTAGTATATCGCTTGCAGGCAATTTACCAAGCGTTGGATACGGGGAACTGCGGAGCGAGACTGCATGTTCTTTGCGGACTTTTTGAAAGGGTTCGATCTCATCGACCACGAAATCCACGTTAATGAACTCCGCCACCTGCACGTCCATCCAGTACTCATTAATTGGATAGAGGGTTTTTTGTCTAATAGAACACAAGCAGACAGGATTGGAAATACCACCGCAGAATGAAAATCTCCTAGAGGAGGAATCCCTCAAGGCACCAAACTGGGTGTGAATCTATTCAGCATTATGACTTATAATCTTCGTCGCTCCTGGAATTTACACAGCAAAATCGTGGACGATACAACTGCGCTCGAGATCTTTCCTACGAACAGCATAAGTCTACTTAATTACGCTGCTAATAATATTTACTCCTATTCTGTAGACCACAGGATGAAATTGAATCCTGTTGAATGTAAGGAGATGACAAACAGTTTCATGTATAATTAACAATTATCAGGCTCGTTCTTGAATATGCGATGCACGTACGCGTCTGGCAGAATACCTCAGAAACACTTGTCGCTATGATAGAAAGTGTACAGAAAAGGGCTTTAAGTTTGATATCGTTACCAGCAATTCCATGTAAGCGGGCCGCCTTTGTGAATAACATCAAACAACCCTCTCTGATTACCTCTTTAGCCTGCTGCAACAAAGACTTAACCCAGACCATCTTGCCCGATCTGATCATCCCAGCATCCACGCAAGTAAATGGGTCTACAGAGCGAAACTGCCGACAATTTTCTGTAGAGTTCGGTATACTATGAAGACAGGGCTACTGTGTTTATTACTCATGTGCCTTTGCATACTCATGTGATAATAAATAATAATAATAATAATAATAATAATAATAATAATAATAATAATAATAATTGAATAATAAGTATTGGGAGCCTAATACAAAGTCTCTATGCTCTTACATCGAATAAAAGATAAAAACAAAGAAAAGAGAGACTAAAAACCAATTGGAATATGTAAGAGTTCAAAGTCAAATAAGTACGGAAAACACTTTTTGAAGAGCAACGTTTTAAGGCTGAGCTTTCAAAACTAGTCAAAGAGCTAGCCAAACGTATACTGCTGGGCATCGAGTTCCATAGCTTAGGTACGGCAACATGGAAGGCTCTATCTCCAGTTCTACCTCCATGCAAGCTTAACTCAACAACCTGACAAAACGTTGAATGCTTAATGCCTATATAGGGTGTACCACCACCACAAGTATATTGTTTTCCTCACTACTTTCACCACCACCACAGTTCTATTGTTTTGAACACCACCTACACTTAACCCTACACGAGGGAGTGCACCAGCAGATACTATTAAACTGTTATTATTTTTTTAATTTTCTTTCCTTTTTACATTTTGTTCCAATGTGACAGACGTTTTTCGTGTATGATTTTGCTAGGTCTCTAATCATCGTTGTCAGATTCGCCTACTGATGTAGCCATTTAACTTTTGACATGTTGACATTTTAGAGATCCTTATCTCATAATGTATTTACCCATAAGTTAATGATATATACCCCGGCATTTTATTCATGAACAAATTTTGTCACGAACTCATCCAAAGATAACTTATACGACCGCCAAAAAGGGTAATTTAATTTGGTCCTCGTGTCACTACTATTATATGATGTGTATTATCACTCAGCAACAAGCTTATTCCTTTAAATTCAACAGCACAAAGCAAGTTTCTCTTTACACTGACATGCCCCACTTTTAACGTGCGGATTCTCCTCAGCGATCTCAACATACATACACACACATACACGCACCGACATACGTACGTATATACATATGAAAAAAAAAAACTAAATTAAAGGAAAAATTACACTAGATGTAAAAATAAATACAGGGAAAATTCTAATGACCGTTCAGTTGTCAACGCGTCGATATTAAAATTTCACAAAATGCCTCTTATGATATTAGCTGGAAGCTGTGTAAACATCAGAATCATTCATCCTTGGTGATCAAGTCCTATATTCTTATGACCTGTTAGTTGGATCGAGTACTGATACTGCAAGGAGAACTTAGACCCTAATAATTGTGGAGGATTAAAATTAAATTTAAACATATTTTAGCAAGTGAAACAAGAAATCAATGGGCAACTTGTTGAAAGAATCGAGAAGGAAGTTCAACCGCGTAACTGTTAATATATTTTTTCGGATTGCACTTCAAACTGTAACAACCATGATAAGATGGTTAGGCAGGTTACTTTGTTGCAGGCATAAAAAGAAAGTCGTGTTATTCCTTCTAGCTGTGGCCGGCGTAGAGTTTCTGTTCCTGCATTCTCAGCTCTCCGCTACACAACGAATTGCAAGGGAAGCCGTTTATCCAGTTGAGGCAAGCTCACGCTTTGAGAGAGCCGGAAATTTAACGTGGAGAAGCGTCGCAAGTAATGACCAAGTTAACACAAACCGAAACGTCTACGATAAAAAACAAGCAAATTTGTCTTCAGTAAAATCTTATAGTGAGAACGTTGCAGAATTTTCAGTTAGCACGCAAGAACCCACGACCACAAGACGGAAAATACCATGGTGCGCTGAAATGCCGCAGGAAATGTCAAGATTTCGCGAAGTAGTCAAAGGAATGTTAGTGTACTCGGTTTGGTTTGATGATCGGAAAACGCAGAATTTTATTCGGGTTTTGATGTTGTCAGCAGTGGATCCCCTTCCGTGGCTAACTTGCCATTTCGAAAGCACATCAACACAAAACGCATTGACTAGTGAAGCTTCCATTTATCAACATAACGAAAATTACTATGGGCGTTTCGGAAGCTTTATAGCTTCTTGTCCTGTTCCGCAAGAGCTTGACAGCGTACCATGTTTTGTGAACATATCTACGCCAAGCACTGAGGCAAGCAACTTACTTGTTTTTCCAGTGGGTTTCATCGACCGGGAAAACAGCAATGACAAGACGGGCCAATACGGCATTTGTATTCCTCCTGTGTATGGCCAAATATCTGTTGACAAAGTAATCGAGTTTGTGGAACTTCAGAAAATCTTGGGAGCTTCTTATTTCACGTTTTATGACCTAGAAATGTCTGAAGATGTGAGAAAAGTCTTAAACTATTACGAAGGAAAGGGGTTGGTGCGCGTTCTGTCATGGAACCTGCCGTCTTACTTAGGGGAGCAAGGTATACAATATTTTTACATAGGGGAGCAAGATCTACACTATTTTGGACAGCCTCTGTCTATAATAGACTGCATGTATCGATCTATGAGCCATCTTTTCTTTGTAGCTTTTAATGACTTAGACGAATTTATCGTACCGTTACAACATAACAATATCAGCGCTATGCTTAAGTACATTCATAAAGATGAACATTGCGGTCACTGCTTTGAAAGCGTCACTTTTGATATCTCAAACGTTGTTCAAAACAACTCGCAATTACTAACGCAGAGTGTTTTCAATCGAACAAGTCAAGCAAGTCGATTATGGACCAAATGTATCGTGGATCCGCGAAGGATTTTTGAGCAAGGAATACATCATATCAGCAAACCAATCGAGGAGTATTACCACGCGAACAAAGTGAGCTGGGATATAGGCCGTGTTTTTCATTACAGAAAATGCCACGATCCCAATACCCAAATGCAACCTAAATGTTCTGGTTTCGAAGTCGACAAAACTTTGCAAAAATTCGGAGAACAAGTGCTACATAATTTTGAAACTACACAAAAAGGAGTAGCTGAAAGCTCTGGATAGCTAACCTTAAATGAAAATTAACTGCTTTCTAATTTTGGCAATGCTCCTGATCGGATGATGAGCAGACTTGCAAATAGCTTTTCTTTTACATGTTCTTCAAGGTTAAAGCACTGATCGAAAATGCCACCAAGATTACGAGTTGAAGGTGTCGGAATAATAGTGGCGTTACCAATTTGTAGGGACTCTAAAGGAGGTCTTGGACGATATCTTGAGCTGATTAAAGAAGTTCGGTCTTATCTTGATTTAATTTCAGCCTGTTATTTACCATCCAGTTATTGATGTCGTTAACACATTGTTCAATGGTAGTTTTGCAGGTTGCCATTTCATTGGGACAATCACTTTTAAATGCCAGGGAAAATTGAGTATTGTCAGAGTAAAATTGATACTCTAGATTGTGAAGCTTTACAATGCCAGCAAGAAGAGAAGTGTAGAGTAAGTACAAAAGAGGCCCTAGGACCGATCCTTGCGAGACGCCGCGTTCCAAAGTACGTTGGGATGACCTGGAATTGTTGACATTAACGAACTGCGTGCATGATGTTATGTTTTTAAACATACAGTTGCAGTAATTTGGCCCTGAATTTGAACGTTTGTAACTGTTGAATATACAAGCAGAAACATTTCCTATAATTTATGTGGGAACAAATTAATATAAGATGTCACTGTTCATCGAATTTGACGACACCATGGCAATCATATTTTGACACGCATCCTTCTCGGAATTTGATTTCACTGTTTAAGTGAAAATCTTTAGCTTAAATGCGGTTACGTTTAAGGGTTCTTTTATTAGTTTTAGTTACTAATTTTGGTGGTTTTCAGAGGTTATGAAAAAATCAAGAAATAAAAGAGGATGGATCCAAGATTACCGCCATTTGAAAATGAAGGCGTACGTCAAACGTCATGTGTCGTCATCAGCTAGTGTTGCAGAACTCAAATGAAACAGTTTTGGACGTATTATGTACCCGCGCAATAGTACTTTGCGACCCCGCCCACCCCACACCCCGGACAAAATAAGGTTAACAGGATACGCCTCACACCACATGTATATTCCTAAGGAGAAACTTTGGAAAAATAATGGAGTGGTCAACCATGTCATATATCGCAGGGCCATCAAATTAACCCTATTTAGCCTGGGGGGTGGGGGGCACATTGTGCCCGCGCTGACTTAAACGAATTAAACTTTTAAACGGCTAGACGAATAATCACCAAATGTCGTGACTTTTACTGAAATATATCAGAGAAAATTTTCCTGTGTCAATGACGTGTCCAAGATGATTGACGTTTCCATAGCAACCGTCTACTCAGGAGCGGAGGTGTTTTGACTATTTTCTGTCTTTTCTTCAGTTTTTTCCCCTTCGTTTGTAAGAAGAAGATAATCCTTTACTTTTTTGTGCCTGTTTTGATTAAGTATGTTTCTTAGCACAAATTCATATATTTCTAGATGTCGTCATTGTTAACTGTATGACTGCATGCTCGGGATTCAAGATGGCGGCTAAAAATTCAAAATGGCTGCTTTGTGAGGTCATTGTGACGTCATGAAACGTCATAATCGACACATCATAAACCCAATCTGGTAAGCTAATGACGTGCCAAGTTTTATCACAAGAGCGTGAATACTTTTCGAGATCTATGCGGTGGGGGGGGGGGGCACTTTGTGACCCCCCTCAGGCTCAGAAACTCAAAAAAAGCCCAGGCAAAAAAGGGTTAATGCTTTTCCTTGAAGATCTTTACCAAATAATTTTGTGCCAATAATTATGTGCCAACTGGGCTTAGATAATTAAAATTATTGAGATACATATAGGAAAACCACATCACCGAGGGTGGTGTTTATCACGTTGATACAGTTTCCCTGTATCCAAGTTGCCTTTCTTTGGTAGTAAACCAATACTGTAAGTAGCAAACATTTTCATGGCATGTACACCTTAATGACTGCGTCACTTCCTAACAGCCAGATTCTCTGAAAAATTCATTTCTCCACATCTAAGACTACGAATACTTTTATGTACCGTATTTTCTCAATTAAACGCCGCGAAGGCGTAGACACGGCGTATAATTGAACCCGACGTTTATTCGGGGCCCGGCGTTTATTAAATAAGGGTATTTTCGTCATTTTTGACAGCGTTAGTTTTTGTTACTGTTAGTCTTTACTACTGTAAGTGAATTAAGTTTACAGCAAAATATAGGGAAGACATAAGAAAAACAGGAACAAAATGTCACTAATTTTGTCCTCAGTCGATAAAATTCGGGAGAATTGGCTGCTAAGTAGAGAACGGAGTACATTATCCTAACTCCCTTTAGCTGGAGTAAGCGAAATAAATTGAAATGATGTGCTGCAATTGATACAACTGACTTTCAACGAGAATCACTTACAGAAAGGTCCAGTTTCACGCAAACACCGGGTCTCAAATAAACGCCGGTATTTGACTGTGTAGACCCGCCGTATATTCGAGGCCCAGGGTTTAATCAAGAAAATGCGGTATGTATCACCTATATTTTTCCCATTGCATCGGTTTAGGTGCTTCGTTTTTCTGCCTTTTCCTCTTGCAGAGGAAGTGGAAGGATTTGACAGCATATGCATAATTCATCAAATTATTTCCCTCGACTAGTTGCAAAGGAATTTAGGGAAACATCTTGCAACACAGAATTTCCTCAATTTTTCATAAAACGTAGATATTCGATAAAGAAAGTGATCCATCAAAAGAAAATCTGGCGTCATCGAACATTAAAGAGAGTTTAACCCGTGCATAGATATTGAAATGCCTACCAGCGATAGATATCTCTACATTTCTACAACAGTGTGCGCGCTCGATGCAGGACATGGCATGACATTGCCACATGAATTATGTGCGCAGTACAGATGTGCAGAAACAATTAGCGCGAACATCCATAAATTTTAAAGGCGAGTTAAAATTAAAATGTTACAGTGGTTAAATTGAATGTGTAAAAATTTTCCGTGACAACTGACACGCAACGTTAGTATTCGGTCAAAGGGGGTCATGTATCACTGAATTCGTTCAAAACACATTTGCACTTAGACTGATTCAAAACAAACTTCTGAGAATCGAATCGAATTTCATTTCTATAATGGCTTCATCACAACTGAGCAAAAAAACTGCAGTCAGTGATATTTCAAGCTCGAAACAAGCCTTTATTCCTCAAGAACTTGATATTCCTTGCCTTAATATCGAGTGGATATTGGATCGTTCAGGACACAATTAAGTCACGTATGCTTACGGAAGGCAACACAACCTGTAGACCATCAATTTATGGTAAAGCCGTAGTAATAGCAGTTTTTTTAAAATGTCTTTACAATTGTGCATGGCTGAGGCCTGTACTTTAGTGATATTTACCGCCTGCAGCCAACACATCAACACTGTTACGTTTTGCGAATCAGCCCTGGTACCCCCTCCCTCTCCCCCACGATCTTGTGCAAACAGAGGACTGCCGTGTCATAGGTCGAGCTAACGTAGTTAACAAACCATTCTAAAAATTTACAAAAGGAACTTGTGGTGAAGTTCATCATCTTCCTGGGTTTATAGCAATTAGATTAATAGTTAAATTAGTTTTAAAAGTCTCGCCTTTAAAATAAACGGAGGATAGTTTGGACTCTTTTTCGGGTTTCTCTGAAGTGTAGTTAACGAGTCCCGCTAACCTCCGTACCATTTGGTAAGCTCCCGATTTTATCTGTTTCCTTCGAATATGTAATAGATTTTTCGTCCCGGATTTCGTTGCTTACTTTGACTGAATACTTCTTGTCACCCTTTTCAGTAAACCTTCCTTTGAAGTGGATTTCTGTTTCACATTAAAAATCTTCCTCATGTGGGATGTATTCAGGTACGCATAGCGGAAAAATGTTCAAGATATAAATGAGTTCAAATATGAGCTCTATCAACCGTTTTGCCCAAAATGGACAATATTTCAGCAGGAAGTTAAAACTAATTCAGAGATTAGAAACTTTTTAATCGGGAACACGTTTTTACCGTTAGCCCTTGCACGTCTTAGAAATTTGCAAATTTTCATTATAATAAATATGTTTAACTTTACTCTGCCTTAACCCGCCAGAAACAAGCCCTAAATATCTGGAGCCACTGCACCACAACTGAGATCGGCACTTTAACAAATTGTACGTCCTTACATTTAATGGCCGAAAATCTGACATTTAATTTCTTAATTCGCTCACGTCAAGACATTTCATGCAAACGCTATAGGCCGTGTTATCCAAAACACATAACCTAGACCCGGCAATCAACAGCCTTGTCGCTTGAAGGCCTAATGTTACAAAGCAATGGTAAACTTTATTTTTACTTCTTTAATAAATTACGAAATTTAAGATATTTTCCGCTATAAATTAACAGCTCAAGAAACGACTCTAAATTATCAAAATACTTGGACAAGACTGGTCAGGAGAGGAATCTGAGAAAGCAAATTATACTTTGTTTCGTTTCCCGGTTACGCTAGTTACATGTACAGGATTTTGTGCCATTGTAGTAGCATTGTTTTCTTATATTACCGCTATTTTATTTCTGTTTGAATTCAAGAATGTTGGCATGCAAAATGAAGGGAGGTTGTGCCGATCATGTCTAATATCACATACAAAAATCACACCCAGTTATTCAAGAACATCTGATGTAAGCTTCCTTAAGAAGTCATGTTTGAACGCGGAACTCGTGCCTATAAATAAAACAAGAAAAGGTTTCTATTGCAAAGCGCGACTGGTTTTTGATCATTCAGTGCAAACTCGGCTTTAATAAGCAGACAACATTGAAAACGTTTTCATGGAAGCTTCATTGCAAGGCACTGGCAATATTCCAAATTCGAGCTCTGCACAAGAAACATTCCATCATCCTTTCGACATCACGTTAGTTGTGAAAGACGGGAAAGAATTCAAAGCTCATAGATGTGTTCTTTCAGAGGCAAGTCCTTTCTTTGAAAAGCTGTTTAACAACGACATGAAGGAGTCTAAGAAAGGAGTAGTTCGCTTGGAAATGCCAACCGAGCTTGTAATGGGAGATATATTGCACTTTATTTACACTGGTGGTATTCAGATAACGGCTGAAGACAACGCCCAAGACCTCATCGTGATGGCAGACTTTTTGGTTCTTCCTCTTCTGAAAATTAAAGCTGAGAAATTCTTAGCAGAGAAGTTGAATGCTTCGCGTGTTATTTCTACTTATTACTTTGCACAGAAATATAACTGCGAAGAGCTAACTGCTAGCTCAAATAACTTTATCTTTGCAAACTTCACCGCCGTAGCGGGAAAAGAAGAATTTTTGAATCTTACGAGCGAAGAAGTTAAAATTTGGATTTCAAGTGACGAGATCAATGTAAGCGCTGAGGAAGATGTGTTCAAGATCATTCTATCATGGATTGATCTCGATAGAGGAGAGCGCAAAAAATATTTCGCACAGTTGTTCCGTGAAGTTCGTCTTGTTTATGTATCCAGTGACTACCTAGACAGTGAAATCATGACAAATGATCTTGTGAATGAAAATGAGGAATGTATGTATCTTGTAAAGGGCGCTAGGAAGTTCATTATATCTGATTGCAAAAAGCGCCATGATTTTAGTGTCGTGCCAAGAAAGTCGCTTGAAGTGCCTCTTATACTAGTCTGTTTGTACGACTGGAACCAAGAGAAAAAAGTTCTATGTTATTCTCCTTGCGAGGATAAGTGGTCTTGGTTCCGTGTTAGAGTACCGCCTCACACAATGGAAGCATTCTCTTGTCGTGGTAAAATTTATTTTATATCTCAAACAAAGAATAGATTAGTATGCTACGATTCATTCTCTATGTGTTGGACATCATTGCCATACGAAGAACAGAGAAGATTGCATCAATTGTTTGTTGGAAATGATGGGGAAATTTACGCTCTAGTCTCTTCTACAGATGAAACACCGTGCCATGAGAGTTTTTCCTTGCAAATTCGTGGAAGAAAGCCAACCTGTGATAAAAGACTTCATTCTTTTATCACGAAGTATAACCCTGAATCTAATTTATGGGAAGATATAACATCGTTTGATTTAGATTCGAGAGAAGGAGTCTGCGTTGTAGCCAAAGGTAATTTAATATATTGCCTTGGCGGCCGTTATCCATCTTGTGGTGACTCTTACAAAGATGAGTGCCTCTCGACTGTTGACAGGTTTGATCTCAAAACAAACACGTGGCACAAAATAGCTGACCTTCAAGAATCCAGAAGTGACGCCAACGGCGCTGCGGCAGGCGGAAAAATTTTCGTTATTGGTGGCTTTCGAGGAAAAAATGGTATAGCATTAGACTCCTGTGAAGTGTACCACGAAACAACAAACGAATGGCATTTTATAGCAAATCTGAGGATGGGACGACGCCTAAACTGTGAAAGGACGGTTTTTTGTGCTGATGGCAAGCTGTATGTAGTGAGCCGTGATCTTGACCTTTACGAACCTACCATAATTGAATGCTATGACGCTGATAAGAATGAATGGAATGTGAAGACTGAGATGCCTCTTGACCTGCTTAAGATGCCCTCATGGGGCTGGTGGGATAAGGAGGGTTTTTACGTTATTTATTCGTTTTGTTGTCCAATCAGAGTTTTCAAAGGATGTGACTTATTTAAAAAGGCCTCTCCTGAAAAACCTAATAACCGCAAATGCACCATCATGTGAAGTTAAATAGCTCGAAGTAATAAGTTTTCCTGTTAATTTATGTATTGGTGGTCATAATTATGCACCTATCAGTGGTTTGCCCCAGGATGGGGGGTGCGGGCAACCCCAGGGGAATTTGACATTTTAAGGTTTTCGAATGTCAATTTCCCCGCCTTTGGGTCGCCATTAAGAGTCAATTCCCTACCCCTGGGGATCACAGACCTTGAATTGTAATGTCGACGAACTCAGGCACTCACAACACTTTTTATGCAGAACTCAGCGACTCCAGAAGATTTTCTGGTGATAAATGGTACCACCAACTTTGTGCCTTTCCCCAAATTTCCCCAAAGTCAAGCTAAACATCTTACAGTCTTACTGCTCATGAGTTTTCAACTGGTAGTTGTTTATTTATTTTATTCATTTATTTATTTTTATTTATTTATTTTCTTTATTTCTTTTTTTCGTCTTTTTTTAATTGACTAATTAATTGCTTTCACCAAGCTTTAGTGCCAACCTACCTCTGTACTTAAACATCACTTAGT